>Ga0182027_10007630_pt1 | contig 15890 bp, 15 predicted proteins | sample 712E1DmetaG_FD_121300 | JGI IMG/M metagenome (GOLD analysis project Ga0182027, IMG submission 121300) | Permafrost microbial communities from Stordalen Mire, Sweden - 712E1D metaG (Illumina Assembly) | ecosystem: Environmental > Terrestrial > Soil > Wetlands > Permafrost | place: Sweden...
CAGATTCTGTCTGAAATGAGAAGCCGCGGATTGTTGCGCTTTCCGGGTTGATAATCTAGCGCATTTCTAGAGATCATGTAAGGTTCTGGGTGCCCCATCCTTGCCGCGTTTTTGTTCTTGCGGCAAGGGTGGAATACCACGACTCTGGCATTACAGAAACATTAAAAATGCTCTGACAGCATGAAGATGTACCCATCCGAAATGTAGCGCCGGCCTCCTGGCCGGCTGTAGCGCGGGTTTCCTAACCCGCGCATCTCTTCCCAATCGAACAAAATTATGCTGCCAGAGACCTAGCTTTCCCGCCCATTCTCCCGCATTGACTGGTCGCTTCACTGAGAAGCGATCACGTCCCGATAAAATAGAAGTAGTGATGACGAAATCCATCGTATCGATGAAGCAGAAGGCGGCCACCTGGCTGCGGCAGGGCGTCTCGCCCCGGCGCCTGGCGTTCACGCTCGCCCTCGGATTCGCCATCGGCTGCATCCCCGTGGTGGGCATCCCCACGCCTTTATGCTTCGTCGTGGTGCTCGCCCTGCGGCTCAACCTGCCTGCCATTCAGGCGGCAAATTACGCGGCGTGGCCGGCGCAGTTGGCGCTGATTGTGCCCTTTGTCCGCCTCGGCAGACGGCTCTGCGGCCTCGGCTCCAGCCGCGCCATCGATGCCGGGGCCCTGCTGCACAGCTCCCCGTCGGTCATGCTTTCGCAGATGAGCAGCCTCGCCAGCCAGGCGATGTTGGCCTGGCTGGTGGTTGCCGTCCCGGCGGTGGTGTTGATGACCGCGATCCTGACCAAGGTGCTGCGCCGGATTCCAGCAGTCGCAGCGGCCGAACAGAACGACTGATACTGGCTTATTTCCCCGCGTAAGGGTCAACCACCGGCTTCGCACTGGGTGCCCCATCCTTGGCGCGTATTTGTTCTTGCGCCAAGGGTGGGAGCCTACCTTATTTCCCCGCGTAGGGGTCAACCACCGGTTTCGCACTCTCCAGCCAGGCGGTGTAGATCATATCGCGCAACATACTCGCTCCGGCTCCCAGCCGCTCGGCGGTAAACTGCCGCGACTCAGCCGTTCCCGCGCCCACAAACCCGCCAGCCTTCTCCAGTTGGTAGACCTTTTCCACATAGGTCTTCGTGTTGCGCAAGTAGGCCACATAAGCGTCGAAGATGTCGCCGTCGATGGCCTTGAGTGGTGTCAACTTCGCCCGCACCTCGGCCTCGTGCAGGTTGGCTTCCACAAACGGCCCTTCGAACTGCCAATGAATCTTGTGATCGGTTGTGTAGCCGTTGGGGTTCGGTCCCGTCCAGCCATTGAACTGGATGGTGACATGCAGCGGCTGTGAACCGTCGCCGACATAGTGGCCGAGCCAGCCAGCATAAAAGATAATCACCTGTTCGACGGGGCGGGTATCCTGCTTGGCGGCAGAGAGCTTGCGGTACTCGCGCATGGACGACTTCAATCGCTCCCAAACTTCGATGGCCTCCCAGGGCTGGAGGCCAATCTTCTCCGGCCGTTGTCCGGCGGCATAGACTTTGGCTTCAAAGTCGAAGCGGCGGTGCGGCAGGGGCCCCAGCGCGTCGGCCAATTCCATGTCAATGAAGTGTTCGGGGGCCTGCGCGGCCACCAGTTCCGGCTCGGCGGGCGAACGCCAGCGGTCCGGCTCCGGGCCCAGGTACTCGATCTCGGCAATCGCCTCCGGGGAGCGCAGGAAGGCCGGCACATCGGCGGGCAGCGTACTCGCCGCCAGCTTGTTCACCAGCCGATGGCCTCCATTGCCCCAAGCGTGGGCAGCGGGTGACTGAGCAAGAACACAAACCAGCCCGGCCACGGCCAAGGCTGATAGAAACGGACGAAAAGACGCAGAACGAGTGAGCATTGAGCCAGTATATAGCCGCCCCGCAGTGCCCTGTTTGGAATACCCGCGAAGCACGGTGCAGACCGCCATACTGGCCGAGTCAAAATTGATAACCACGCTTGGGATCGTAATCGAACTTCACCAACCCATCCCGGTAGTCGATGTGGATAGTCAAACGATCCAGCGTGGTCGCTCCAAGGAATCCAGAGATCTCCATCCCCAGGTTCTTTGAGATGTGTGAAGTGTCAAAAGAGATGACCCCTTGTACCTTCTGAGATAGATGCGCAAAAGTGAAGGTGACTTCGTCGGCGGAATAAACATGATCCACATTTCCGCCGATGCCTTTCACGTGGAACCGATCATCGGAGTGGACCTTGGTAACCTCCCGGGCAGCCTGCGGAGAAATGATAGTGGTCATTGCTCCTGTGTCCAGAATGAATAGCTTGAGTGTGTTGCCATTGATCGCCGCGGGCAGGATCAGCTCATGGCCTATGCGATAGATGGACGTGTAACTCTTCATCTCCGGAGCGATATAGCGGTCATACGGCCCGTGAGCGATAGTTTTATGAACGGAAGCATTTTGCGCTAGAGTGGTGGCGCTGGATTCGGCAGCAGGAGCCTTCAAGCCCGGCTCCATTCCCTTGGCAACGGGCTTGTCTTGCTGTGCAGGCTTGGCGGACTCCTCGGATTCGCCCGAATCGTCCCGTTCCGCGCCGCTTGTTTTCAGCGAGGGCGCGGCAACGGCCGCTTCTCCCGGCCGCGGCGGCAGCGGGCCAAGCAGCAGTTTGCGCATCGGGTAATCCAACGTCACCAGAAACTGCGAAAACACATCCATCCCGATCAGGCCGTCAACTTCCAGACCGCTCCGGCTATCAAGCACATGCACTGAGCAATCCTGAAACTCGAGGTTCCCGATGCGGATGGAATCGGCATAGGCGGAATAGCCAGGCTTGTAACCCTCATCGCCGATGCCGTTCATCTCCGTTTGCGAAAAGGGCTTGAGCCCGGCATGTTCGGCAACAGAACGAGACACCACCAGCCCGTCGGCGCCGGTATCGATCTCTAACCGTGCGCTGCGGTCATTCAGCTTCACGTTCAGCCCGAAGGCGGCTCTGTGCGTCGCATCGTGCATGATATTGGCAAAGGGAATCTCGGTGTCTGCTGTCGGAGAGACTAGGTGGCAGGCCTTGTGCGGCTCGGCCGCCAACTTCTTCAACCTCTCCAGGTACTGCCGCAAGTGACGCGTATCTTCCTCGTCGTCTCCTCTCGGAGCGGACAGGTACGCCTCCATCTCGGCGATTCTCTGCTTCAGTGGAAGAGTGCTCATCCACTCCGCGCGAATCTCCGGATCCTCGGGATCGAGCTGATGTGCGACCTCAAGCTGTTTGCGGCTTGAAGCGTATAGCGAACTGATGCGCTCCAGATCAGCGAGCAGCAGGTGGATGCGCGGGTTGCATGGGTCCAGTTTGGCGGCCTCAACTGCGGATTGAGCGGCGATCCATGGCGCCCCCTGACGAAGCTCGACCTCGCCGCGCAATGTGATCAACGCCGCCGCGTTGGGCGCGACCCCGAGCGCTGCTTTCACAGCATCCGCGGCCTCTTGCACCTTCTGCTGATGCAGCAATGAATGAACCAGCCCGGCAGTCACTTCCGCGTCACCCGAATGGCTGGCCAACTCGGCTTGGTAAAGACCGGCGGCCCGCGCATAATCGGAGGCCAGCAGTGCCTTGTCTGCTTCGCTGGGCGGGTGATGTTTCACCACGCTGCAACTGGCCCCGAACAGACACTTCACTGGGAAGCACAACACGGCAATCAAGAGCGCAGCCCGCAAAGTATTCCGCAAAATGGCCCCCTGAAAAGCAAATAATCCTGAATTCCCGCCTCATTCGCCCTACGGTCAACAGCTTACCATCGGCCTTCCGCTTGCAGGGTTTCCTCTCGGGAACCCGGCATTCCCTAACTCCTCCGCAATGCGGATCACTGGTTCTCGTCGTCGAAAATCGCCTCAATCGTCGTCCCAAACAGGCGCGCCAATTTGAAGGCCAGCGGAAGGCTGGGGTCGTACTTGCCCGTCTCGATGGCGTTGACCGACTGGCGCGACACCTCCAGCCGCTCGGCCAGATCAGCCTGCGACCATTCCCGTTCCGCGCGCAGCACACGCAGCCGGTTTTTCATTTGTACCTCCGCTGCACCAGCGGGATAACCACGGCCCAAAAAGCACAAAAAAGTGGAAAGACAAAGATCATCTGGATGTGGGGTGTATGAAGGAATTTCTCCAGAAACCCCCATACATTTGTCGCTGCCAGAAGCAGGCCAGTCGACCACAAAATTGATTGGATCATTACGGAGCGCTGGAAATCGTCCTGCTCTTCCTTCAGATAGAGCGCAAAGACTCCAAGAACTCCGACAATCGGCAGCGCAGGCAGCACAGCAAGCAGGTATGCGGCCATGCCCTTGGGCTGAAAACGATAAAACGCAATGAATGTGAATGTGAAAAAGACAACATTCGCCAACAACATTGCCGCAAAACGATAGAGAAAGATGCGCACTGCCTGACTCTTGCCAATACAGTTCATGGTTGGTCTCCTTTACTTTAAGACAACTACACTTTACATAGCCGGCAATTTTTTGTCAAGTTTCCTTGTCAGTAAATTTTCTGACGGGGCGTCCCATCTCTCGCTTCCGAGGCCTGGGTTTCAACACCCGCCTCGACGGAGCCACCCCAAAATGCACTAGACTCAACTCGTGGGCTTTCAGGATTTTCTCGGCAATTCGGCAACGGTGACCCGGCTCCGCGAGAGCATCGGCGCAGATCGTTTTCCCCAGTCGCTCATCCTCTCCGGACCGCGCGGGGCGGGCAAGTACACCTTGGCGCTGATGCTGGCCAAGGCCGTCAACTGCCTCCATCCCACCGAATCCGACGGCTTGCCCGACTTTTGCGGCGCGTGCGCCAACTGCACACGCATCAACGACTCGGCCAACCTGGAAGAGCGTGTCGCCGAGGCCGTCGCCGCCCGCGAGGAGTTGCGCGACACCGACAAGCGCGAGACCCGCATCCTCATTCAGACCCACCCCGACCTGCTCATCATCCCCCCCGACCCGCCACAACTGCTCATCAAGCTCGGCCAGGTCCGCCAAGCCATTCATGTGGCCTACTACCGCCCGCCGGTCGAGTCGAAGCGCACCTTTACCATCTTCACTTCGTCGGCCTTTATGAAAGAGGCGGCCAACTCCCTGCTCAAGGTCCTCGAAGAGCCGCCCACGCACACCTCGCTCATCCTGCTCACTGAGAATCCGCGCGAGCTTCTGCCTACAATCCGCTCCCGCTCCGTTCTGCACCAGCTGGGCGCGATTCCGGCCGCCGACCTGGAAGCCCTGCTCGCCCAGCGCCGCCCCGAACTTAATGCGCAGGACCGTGCCTTGGCCGCGCGACTCGCCGAGGGCGCCGTCGGCCGCGCCCTCACCATCGATCTGGGCGTCTATCTCGCCAGCCGCCAGGACGCTCTCATCCTGCTCCGCACCGCCCTGAGGGAACCCGATTACTCGCAGCTCTTCCACGCCACTGAGAGCTACCGCGCCGGCGCCGATGGCCAGGAAAAGACCATCAACCTCCTCCGCGCCCTCGGCAGCCTCATGGAAGACTTGCTGCTGATCGTGGCCGGCGCGCCCCAGCTCATCCGCAATCTCGACATCGAAGCCGAACTCAACCGCCTTGGCCAGGACGTGAGTGTAGACTGGATCGACAATGCCGCCCGCGCCCTCGTCCAGGTCGAGCAGGGTATGCGCCGCAACCTGCTCCGCTCGCTCTCGCTCGACGCCATGGCTGTCAGTCTCGACCGCAACTAAGCCTCTGACAGTTTCTTTATGTACAATCTTCGGTGCCCCATCCTTTCGCCTTTTTTCTAGCGAAAAGGTAGGAAACCATGAACCTGATGCACGAAATCATGCGGTCAGGGACCTAGCCAACGCCTTCCCCAGGAGGACATCTTTCCCATGAGCATTGACCCCACACGGCGCGGCACACGTAATCGGCCAGCCGTCGCGCCCTTCCGCTTGCCAACCCATCTAAATCAGGAGCAGGAACCTCCCCAGCGGAACGCCGAGCTCTTTTACCTGCAAAAGCAGATCCAGTCCCAGACGCCCATGGTCCTCGTCCTCGAAGATGGAGAGCTGATCGAAGGTTGCATCGAGTGGTACGACCGCAGCGCCCTCAAGATCCGCGGTCGCCAGAAGACGATGGTCTACAAATCCGCAATTAAATATATGTACAAGCTGGGCGATGCCGGGCAATGAGGGCGAGGGATCAGAGATCAGTGATGAAAGGTTCTGGAGTGGGGATGAGTAGCCCGCATCCGCACGAACCCCGCTGACTTGCTAACTTGCTAACCCGCTGACTCGCTGGCGTCTGTTCCCTAATCCCCAGCCCCTTACCCCTAATTCTTGCTCCCTGCCTTGAGCAGCCGGTCGCGGATGGCCGCGCCAATCCCTTCGACCGGCGGCAGCGGGCACAGAATCACTGTACAACCCGCCGCGTCCAGCTCCCGCAGCCCCGTGTACAGCCCCCGCGCCATCTCCGCCGGAACTGCCCACCGGCCCCAGGGGAAGACCGCCGCCGCACCGGCTGGCGCGGCGACCTCGGCCGGCAGCATCACTCCCACCCGCTCGCCACCCATCTCCACCAGGTCCTGCGCCGTCGCCTCCAACCGCGCTCCCAGCTCGGCAACTTCGCCTTCCATCAGTACCAGCCGCGCCTTGGGTGCATAGTGCCGCAGTCCCACCCCCGGAGAAGGCAGCGCCTTCCGTGGCTTCGCTTTCAGCGCTCCGCCCTCGATGAAGACTTCCACCGCCCCGGCAGTCTCTCGAATCTGGGCAATTGTCACCGCGCCCGGCCGGTAGATCACCATCGGGCTCTGGCAGGGATCAAGCACCGTGGATTCGACCCCGTGCTCGGTTGGCCCTGCATCCACAATGGCGTCGATCCGCCCGTCCAGGTCTTCCAACACATGCGCTGCTGTCGTTGGGCTCGTGCGGCCAAAGGTATTGGCGCTGGGCGCGGCCATCGGAACCCCTGCCCGCCGGATCACCTCCAGCGCCACGGGATGCGCAGGCATCCGCACCCCCACCAGCGCCCGTCCCGCCGTCACCGTATCGGGCACCGCCTTCGTGCGCGGCAGCAGCAGCGTCAGCGGTCCCGGCCAGTAGGCCTTCATCAGCTTGCGCGCCGTCTCGGGAACATCGCGCACCAGCCCATCGAGCATCGCCGCTCCGCCGTCAGGCCCGGCCACATGCACAATCACCGGATCCCACCTGGGCCGTCGCTTGGCCTTGAAAATCCGCGCCACCGCCGCCGCATCCAGCGCATTCGCCCCCAGTCCGTAGACTGTCTCAGTGGGTAGAGCCACCAGCCCCCCGCCTCGCAGAATCTCCGCCGCCTGCTCCAGTGCGGCCTGAGCTTCGGCGGTTTCCAGATGAGCGGGGTCCACAACCAATCGCAGTGTCTTCACTCTTTTATTCTCTCCCTTTGCGAACAGCCACGCCACTTTGCGGGCTCGATGGATCGATCGCCGCAGCTATAGCGGTTCTCCAATTGCTGTACACCGAAGCCACTGCGGCCGAGTGGCTTTTTCCTCAAGAAAAAGCCACCTCGCACGGTCTCAAAAGGGCTACATCTATTGGAGAACAGCTCGAGCATCTCCTTCTCTCCCTTTTCGTCTCAACTCTCCTTCGGCCTCCACGCCTCAAGACTCCGCCTCGTACTTTTCCCTTGACGCCAACCTGATGCCAGGAATATCGTCTCTGGAAATCAGAGTTTGCTTTCGCGACTCATGCTGTGGAACCGGTTCTTGCGTGATTCGGGAGCAGCACTCCCGTATAACCAGCAAGTAATCCGGCAAGCCAGCGTCGATGCGCAAGAATTGATTCTCTCCGCTGATTGTGACAAGAGGCCCAAGTTAGGAGACGCTCATGCGCCGGATTTCTTTGTACATGGCTCTGGCAAGCATCGTTCTTTGGCCGCTAGGTCTGGCTGCTCAGAACGCAAAGCCCGTCTCAAAACCTCATACCAAGTCCATAGAAGTCAAACATTTCACCAATGCGGCCGGAATCCAACTCTCGCAGAATTTCTCCCGGTCCTTCTATGCCAGTTTCCTCGCTGAATTACAGAGGCTCACAGTTGCCGATCGGACGGTCGCAGAGGGAGCTGCTGTTGTCGATACAGACCGCCCCCGTGGCCTGCTTCCTCGATTCCTCGTCCTCGAAGGCGCGTTCCTGTCGCTTCAGGAAGGCCGCGAAAAAGACGGAAGGTCTGCGACCGGATTCGCCAACATCGAGATGCGCTTTTTCCGGATGAGCAATCACAAGGAAGTCGACAAGTATAAGTTCAAGATTCCCCTCCATGGATGGCTCCAGGCCGATGAACAGAAAGTGGCCGAATCGGCCGGAGTCGAGGCTGCCGACAAGGTCCGGGAGTTCTTGTACCCTGCCCTCAAGATCATGGACTTTTGTTGTTAGGGCGGTGATTCCTGTCGAACACGCGGGGGCTTCCAGCTCTCGCTATGGATGCCTGGGAATCGGCAATCCTCATTCCTGCCCTCCCCTGCCGTATACTCACTGCTGACCATGCCCATCGAAACCGAGATCAAATTCCGCGTGGACGATCTGGCCGGTCTCAGCCAGCGCCTTGAAGCTGTCGGCTTCACCCTGCAAACTCCGCGCGCCTTCGAGAGCAACATCCTCTACGACTTCCCTGATCGACAGATGCGCGCCCGCACTGAGATTTTGCGCATCCGCGGTTACGCCGGCCGCTGGACTGTAACCCACAAGCGCCTGCCTGACTCGGGCCCCGGTGAAGATCGTCACAAGCACCGCATCGAAACCGAGACCGAGGTTGCCGATGGCGCGACTCTTGAAGAAATCTTCCTGTCGCTCGGCTTGGTCCCCGCCTTCCGCTACGAGAAATGGCGCGCCGAGTGGACCGACGGCGAGGGCCATTGCGTGGTCGATGAAACCCCCATCGGCGACTATGCCGAGCTCGAAGGCTCCCCGGATTGGATTGACCGCGCCGCCGCCCGTCTGGGCATCGATCCGGCCCACTACATCACCCTCAGCTACGGACGTCTCTTCGATCTTTGGCGCGACCAGCGCCACTCCGCTGCTCAAAATCTCACCTTTGCCGAGATCGGGCAGACGGGGGCTATTTAGCCAGCGCTACAGCCCTCGTCAGAATCCCCAGCGTCCAAGCCGTCCAGCCGCAACGCCCCATCTGCTTGCCGTCAAGACTTCAAAATGCATTAATGAAGACTCCTTCAATGCCGATAACCTCATCGAGCAGTTAATAAACTTTGAGGTGCCCAATGAACAACAATCGTTTCGAATTTCGTCCCAACCAGTTGCGGCGTGCGGGAGTGCGGCTGATGCAGGCGGCTGTGCTGGCGCTCGTCGTGGCGCTAGCCATGCCTGCCAGGGCGGCAGACGAGCGCGCCGTTAAAACAAAGGTCGCGCCTACCTATCCAGAAATTGCCAAACGCATGAGGGTCAGCGGCGTGGTCCGGCTCGCGGTCACTGTGGACCCAGAAGGTAAGGTGACTGGCGTGAAACCAATCAGCGGGAACGGGATGCTCTCGGTCGCGGCAGAGGATGCCGTGCGCAGATGGAGATTCGAGCCCAGCGCTGGCGCCTCCACTGTGGAAGTGTCGCTCAGCTTCTCTCTCTAGAAAATCTCTGAACACGTTGACGTCTTGAAAAGTACGAGCTATTCAGGCCGTGAATCAGAGATGGTTCGTGTCAGAGTACGACCACGCAGACTGCGGAAACACTTGCTTCCTCCCCTGCTTGTGTCTGGGCCTGACTTTACAGGCTGCGGAAAAACTCGTGGAATGTCTTTCGATAAGGCGTTTTGTATCAGGGAGCGACTTTAGTCGTGCCGCTAGGTCTCTGACAGCATGAAGAAGTACCCATCCGAAATGTAGCGCCGGCCTCCTGGCTGGCTGTAGCGCGGGTTTCCCAACCCGCGCTTCTCTTCCCAATCAAACAAAATTATGCTGTCATAGACTTGGCGCCGCAATATCAACGTGGCCTTTAGGCCCTGAGGAATGTTTCTCCGCGTTCGGATAAAATCCGGGCTTTTCCCAGTCTGTCTAGCCCCTGAGGCAATGATGGCATCACCACAGGGGCTTGTTCAGAGCTCTCTTTAGTAGTCAGATCGTCTTGGCCCGCGTAAAATGGAGGTGGAAAAGCCCTGTACCCTTGCTTCCTGGGGTGGTAGCGAGTGGTCTTCGTCGTTGGGGTGATTATTACTCGCTCAACTTTATCTTGTGCGTTTCACCGGCCTCAGTTCGAGCCCGCCGACGCAGGCAAATGGAAGCAGCCGATGCTATGCCGGACCATGCCCATATCAACGCTTTGCTTGACTCTGGCGCGTTATCCATCGCGCTCATCGATCCCGATGACCAGCGCCGCAACGAGGTAGCTGGCGCTCTGGTTGGATTCCAAGGCACAGCGGTGCAGGAGTATTCTGCCCTCCCTGCCAACCTCGATGACCTGCCCCGGATGCTCGGACAGCATTTCGATGTAGTCATCATCGGCCTGGACAGTAACCCGGACTGCGCCTTGGGTGCGGTGGAGCGCCTCTGCACTGATGCCTCCACAACCGTGATGGTCTATTCGGCGCAGACCAAGCTGGAACTGGCGAGCCGCTCCATGCATGCCGGCGCCCGAGAGTTCCTCACTCTGCCCCTTCTTCACGCCGACATGGCCGGTGCTCTCGCTCGCATTTCGTCCCGCCGCCCAGAGGCCCCCCACGGCAAAAAAACCCTCAATAAGCTATTCGTCTTTCTCGGCGCAAAGGGCGGCTGCGGCGTCACCACCATCGCCTCCAACTTTGCCGTCGCGCTAGCTCAGGAGTCTGGCCAGGATACCCTGTTGATCGACCTCGGCCTCCCCCTCGGAGACGCGGCAATCAACCTCGGAATGACCTCCGAGTTCTCCACTGTCAACGCGCTTCAGGATCCCAGCCGGTTGGATGCCAATTTTCTCCGCTCGCTGGTGGCAAAGCACAAGTCGGGATTATCCGTACTCCCGGCTCCAGGAGAATTCTCCCCCGGCCTGGCTACCATTGAAGCCGTCGACAAGCTGCTGGTTGTCGCGCGGCACTGCTTCGATTATGTGGTTGTCGATATCGGTTCAAGAATCGACTTGAGGGAAACGGCTCTCTTCGAAGAGTCCGCCACGATCTATCTAATCGCGCAGGTCGGCGTCTCCGAACTCCGCAACTCGAATCGCCTGATCAGCCAATATCTCTCCACGCGCGGCCGCAAGCTTCAGATCGTGCTCAACCGCTATACGCCTCATGCTCTGCTCTTCGATGACGCGCAGATTGCCAAGGCCCTCACCAAGCCTACCGATTGGAAGATTCCAGACGATTATGCCGATGCCCGGCGCACACAGAACACGGCAACTCCGATCGCATTTACGAACTCGCCCATTTCAAGGGTGATCCGCCAGATGGCCAGAACTGCTTGCGACCTGCCCGCCAAACCGGAAAAGAAAAAAGGCTTCTTTCTCTTCGGAAGAAAGAAATAGCCTATTCCAGCTTCATCGTGCGGACTGCCGGTTCCGAAGCGGAATCAGGTTTTCCACTCTGGCTGGAATCCACCGCTTCCCATGTATGACAAGGTCGGTCGTGTACCCCAAGTCTCGATTCTGAGACCTGGGAAAGCACGAACACAAAGCACATAGTCTCGCCGGTAGATTACTTCCCTGCCCCGTGGCACTTCTTATACTTCTTCCCGCTCCCGCAGGGGCAAGGATCGTTGCGCCCCACCTTTTCCCCGGTCCGGCGCTGCGTGGGCTGGCTCGCATCTCCTGAGCCCGCCATGGTGGCCGCTTCCAGGTCGCGCTGCTTCTTGCGGTGGAACTCCTTCTCCAGCGCGTCGATGGTCGTCGAGGGCTGGCGCGTTGAAATCGAGATCTCCCGCGGCTCCGCGTCCAATTCCAGAGGATGCGCCGCGCTGGCCACCGGCGGCGCTTTCGGAACTTCCCGCCGCACTGCGGGCGCAGCGTCCACGGGCTGGCCGTCCGGCCCCAGTATCTGCATCCGGAACAGGTAGCGGACCGTGTCCTCCTGGAACTTCAGCATCATCGCCTCGAACATTTCGTAGGACTCCCGCTTGTATTCCACCAGCGGATCCCGCTGCGCATAGCCGCGCAGTCCGATCCCCTCCTTTAAGTGGTCCATTGACAGCAGGTGGTCCTTCCACAGCCCGTCGATCACGCTCAACATCACCATCCGTTCGTGGTAGCGCATGGTCGCCGAGCTGAGAATCTTCTCCTTGCCCGCGTACTGCTCCTTCAGCTTGTCGAAGATCGCCTCGCCCAGCTCATGCCGGGCGAGCTCCAGCGGCTTGATCTCCGCCGATGCAAAATTCAGCCCAAAGTGGTCGATGAGCTTCTCGTCGAGCCCCTTCACGTTCCACTGATCCGGATGCACCTTCTCGCCGGCAAATTCGTCCAGCAGACTGCTCAGAATCCCGCCGACATAATCCTCCAGGATCAGATCCCGCTGGTCCACGCCCTCCAGCAATTGCCGCCGCAGCCCGTAAACCGCTTCGCGCTGCTTGTTCATCACGTCGTCGTATTCCAGCAAGTGTTTGCGGCTCTCGAAGTTCTGCGCTTCCACCGCTTTTTGCGCTCCCTCGATGCGCTTGGAGATCATCTTCGACTCGATGGGCACGCCTTCTTCCATGCCCAGCCTCTCCAGCAGCGTGCTCACCCACTGCTTGGCGAAGATGCGCATCAAATCGTCTTCCAGCGAGAGATAGAAGCGCGACTCGCCCGGATCGCCTTGCCGGCCCGCGCGCCCTCTCAGCTGATTGTCGATGCGCCGCGACTCGTGCCGCTCCGTTCCCAGAATGAACAGGCCCCCCGCCGCGATCACCTGCTCGTGATCCAGCCGCGCCGCCTCGGCGTGTCCTTCCAGCGCCGCCGCCCACTCCGGCTCGCTCACCTCGAACTCCTGCCCGTTGTAATAGAAGCGCAGAAAGCCCGCCGGGGCCATCGGATTGATCGCTCCCTCGTTGGCGCTGATAGCCCGCGCCTTGTTCTTCTTCACCAGCTCTTGCCGGGCCATGAACTCAGGATTGCCGCCCAGCAGAATATCCGTGCCGCGCCCGGCCATGTTGGTTGAGATGGTCACCATCCCCAGCCGCCCGGCCTGCGCCACAATCTCCGCCTCGCGCTCGTGGAACTTGGCGTTCAACACCACGTGCCGCACGCCCTTGCGCGCCAGAATCGCTGAAAGCCGCTCGCTCTTCTCAATCGACGTCGTGCCCACCAGCACCGGCTGCTTCTTCTCGTGCAGCAGGGCGATGTCGTCGGCCGCCGCCTTGTACTTCTCCTTCTCCGTCCGGTAGACCACATCCGGATTTTCCAGCCGCCGCATCGGCTTGTTCGTCGGAATCACAACAATTTCCAGCTTGTAAATCTTCTCGAACTCCGCCGCTTCCGTCTCCGCCGTGCCGGTCATGCCGCTCAGCTTCTGGTAGAGCCTGAAGTAGTTCTGGAAGGTAATCGTGGCCAGCGTCTGGTCTTCCTTGCGGATGTTCACGCCCTCCTTGGCCTCGATGGATTGGTGCAGCCCATCCGACCACCGCCGTCCCGGCATCAGGCGTCCGGTGAAGGTGTCCACAATGATCACTTCGCCGTCCTTCACCACATAGTCCACGTCCCGCTTGTAGAGCGCATGCGCCTTGATCGCCGTCTCTACGTAGTGCTTCATCTCCCAGTTTTCCGCGTCGGCGATGTTGCCGATCCCCAGCTCCTTCTCGATCGTCACCCAACCCTCGTCAGTAACGCCGATGGTGTGCTGCTTTTCGTCCACAATGTAATCGCCGGTCAGGTACTTGGTTTCGCCCTCTTCGACCTCCTCGCCCTTCACCAGTGCCGGAACAATCTTCCGCGCCCGCGCATACTTGTCGGTCGTCTGGTCGGTCGGCCCTGAGATAATCAGCGGCGTCCGCGCCTCGTCGATCAGGATCGAGTCCACCTCGTCGACGATGGCGTAGTAGTGCCCCCTCTGCACGCAATCCTTGATCTCGAATTTCATGTTGTCGCGCAGGTAGTCGAAGCCAAATTCATTATTGGTTCCATAGGTGATGTCGGCGGCGTAAGCGGCTCTCCGCTCGTTGTCGTCCAGGTCGTGGACAATCACGCCCACCGTCAGCCCCAGGAACTCGTAAATCTTGCCCATCCACTCGGCATCGCGCTTGGCCAGGTAGTCGTTCACCGTTACCACATGCACGCCGTGTCCCGCCAGCGCATTCAAATAGCAGGCCAGCGTCGCCACCAGCGTCTTGCCTTCGCCGGTCTTCATTTCGCTGATCTTGCCCTGGTGCAGAACCATGCCGCCAATCAACTGCACGTCGAAGTGCCGCATCTGCACTGAGCGCCAACCGGCCTCGCGCACCACCGCAAAGGCCTCCGGCAGAATCTCGTCCAGTGCCTCCAGCTCGGTCTTCTTCCGCTCGTCGGCGTCCTTGATCCCTTCCAGACGCGCCGCAATCCGCGCCCGGAACTCCACCGTCTTGGCCCGCAGTTCCTCGTCGGTAAGCTGCTTCGTATCTGCTTCCAATGCGCTGATCACGGCCACCATCGGCATCAGCCGCTTGATCAGACGCTCGTTCGCCGTACCAAAAATTTTTGTTAGGACCTTATCAAAAGTCACAAGTATCTCCGTTTACCAGTGTAAATGCTAAGGGTTAAACCGGGCAGCCGTCGCCCGCGCCGTAGGCGCAGTGGTTTCTAGCCCCCGCGCTTCAGCGCAGGGGTTGGCGAAACCAACCTTTTTTCGTTCATTTTGTAACTTTCATGATTACGAGCCATCAAAAGCACGTAGGAATCAACCAATGGAAGGAAGCACAACAATGACAATCGCCATCACCGGAGCCACCGGCAAGTTGGGCCGGCTCGTCGTCAACAAGCTCAAATCCCGCACGCCGGCAGCCAAGATCGTCGCGCTAGCCCGCACGCCCGCCAAGGCCGCCGATCTTGGCGTTCCGGTGCGCCAAGCCGATTACGGCAAGCCTGATACCATCGAGCGCGCGCTCTCTGGCGTTGACACTCTTCTGCTCGTCTCTTCCAACGAAATCGGCCAGCGCGCGGTGCAGCATCGCAATGTGATCGAAGCCGCGAAGAAAGCCGGCGTGCAGTGGATTGTGTACACCAGCCTGCTCCATGCCGAGACCTCGGCGATCAAGTCGCTTGCCGTCGAGCATCTCGCCACGGAGGCCGATCTGAAGGCTTCCGGCGTGCCGTTTACGATCTTGCGCAATGGCTGGTATACCGAGAACTACACGGCTTCCGTTCCTGGAGCGATTGCCGGCGGCGCGTTTCTCGGTTGCGCCGGAAACGCGAAGATCTCCTCGGCCGCGCGCGCTGACTATGCGGAGGCCGCAGTCGCCATACTGACCAGCGGCGGCCACCAAGGAAAGACTTACGAGTGGGCCGGCGATCAGGCCTACACGCTCAGCGATCTGGCCGCGGAGATCTCCCGCCAAACCGGCAAGACCATTCCGTACAAGAATCTCTCCGAAGCGGAGTACGCTGCGGCCCTCGTCGCTGCTGGCCTTCCCGCTCCGGTTGCGCAAGCCTATGCCGACTTCGATGCCGGAGCGGCGCAGGGCGCTCTCTTCGATGACGGGCATCAGCTATCGAAGCTGATCGGACGCCCCACAACACCGCTGGCAACCTCCGTGGCAAATGCTCTGAAGGCGTGAGAGGCTATCGGCTACGAACCCTGGGTGCCCCAATCCTTCCGCAGTTTCATCGCCGAAGGGTGGGAAACCACGAACCTCATTCAGCCGCGCCGCCCCGCTCTTTCCTAGCCACAAACTCCGGGTGCCCCATATCTGGCGCAGCTTTTTTGCGCCAGATGTGGGAAACCACAAACCTTAACCAGCCCCGTACCGCCCTACTTTTTCCATGCCACAAACTCTGGGTGCCCCATCCTTCCGCAGTTTCATCGCGGAAGGGTGGGAAACCACGAAC
>Ga0182027_10007631_pt1 | contig 15890 bp, 11 predicted proteins | sample 712E1DmetaG_FD_121300 | JGI IMG/M metagenome (GOLD analysis project Ga0182027, IMG submission 121300) | Permafrost microbial communities from Stordalen Mire, Sweden - 712E1D metaG (Illumina Assembly) | ecosystem: Environmental > Terrestrial > Soil > Wetlands > Permafrost | place: Sweden...
AATTGTCAATTATAACCAATGATTCTATACTTTCTGTTTAATTCCCGCCAACCACATTATAATATTGATATTTTATCATGGGGGAAAACCATAAAAAAAGGCAATTTCTTTATTTTATTGATTTATTCTATCCTAAAATGCATATTAAACAGAAAATGGATAATATTCGGTTGTTTTACCGGACCTAATCGTTTCTCAAATTCTCCAGAAACGCTTCGCGGTAGAAAAAGAGTTTCGGGTCCGTCAGTTTGTAATAGCTTCTGCCGAAATTCACGCCATCGCCCGACAGGCTTTTAATCCCGTAGCCCACGTGAACGTGCGGGCCGCTTGTCTGGCCGGTTAAGCCAATAGTGCCTACGGCCTGCCCTTTCTTGACCGGTTCGCCGGTGCTTAGGAACCGCTCGTTCATGTGCGCGAAAAATATGACCGAGCCTTCACGCACGACGCCCAGCATCCTTCCCGCCGATTTGCTGTCGTGCTGCACGGCAATGCCGTCGATCGGGCTCAGGATATAAGAACCGAGCTTTCCGGCGACGTCAATCCCGTAGTGGGGCGACCCGCCGCCCATTCCCCGTTCACACCAGTCTCCGGTAACGTACGCGCACGAGTCCTTGACCAGCGACATAAAAAAGGCGTATACCGGCTGGAGCAGTTTTTCCCGCGGATTAACAATATGGGAAGGCGGATAAAAAGTAATCAGCGTATGGGCCGGAATATCGTCGGGGTTTATGATTTTCAACTCGTCGGGCATTCGGGTCTTGTTGTAAACGTCGACCACTTCCTTGACATATTCATTAACGTCGTTGTACGCCGGCACTATGGCCCGGTACCGGCAAATGACGTACTTGGCCCACCGGTAAATCGACGCGCCGTCGCTGAATGAATGGGCGATGACGCCCGTTGAGGGCGTAGCAAGCTGCTGCGGCGCGATGGGGCGGGGCGCGGGCGGATTGGACGCGGGGAAATTCATGCCCATGATGGCAAGCACGATGACCGCGGCAAGAGCTTTCAACGCAAATGATGCGTTCCCTGCAGCCCTATGGCCCAGACGTCGCCGCGGTTTGGGCACAGGGCTGTTCAGCACGTATTGCACGCGCCTGGCAAGTTCTTCAAAAGCCTTGGTTGCCGCCGAGTACTGGTGATACTGATGGACCGACTTTCCTTCGTCCTGCGCATCGCGGATGATGGCGGAGTCCGGGATTTCCAGATCGAACATGATCGACTGGGGAATGATCGAAACGCCGCAATCGGACCGCACAAGCGCCTGTTCGCAAAGACTGTCGAGGAACCTGCGGTTCTCAATCATGGTGCGCGCCTTGCCCTTGACTTTTGAATCTTCCTTGCCGAAGACCTCGTTTTTAATGATGCGGACCCTGACGGCCGGGTCTTTCCGCGCCATGTTCTTGACATTGATCAGATAATCCTTCAAACTTTTTGTCGATAAAGCGTTTAAAGTCACGGGGATCAAATTGAGGTTGCTCGACATGAAAAGAAGCCTTGTCAGGCTGTTCCAAACCGAAGGAGTATCGAGCACGATATATTTATAATAGGCGCGGCACAAATCGAGGTTATACTTGAAATTCTGCAAATGAAGAAAATAATACGGCTTGAACAGGTCTGAATTGGCGGGTATTAGGTCCAGGCAGGGATGGATGTTTATTGACAAAGAGGTCAGTTCCCCGCAACCGACGATCTGGGAAAATGCCAGCGTTTCTATCCGGTGAAACAGCGCCCGCGCACCTCTAAGCTTGGCGGAGTTCCGGTTGCAGGCAACACCCTCCGCGGAAAAACGTCTTCGAAAGAGTTCCCACGAAGAATGCTCGGCAAGCGACGGGTCTTTTCCAAGCGCTACCGTCGCGCTTCCCTGGACATCCAGGTCGATGAGAAGCGTGGGGCCGCGTTTGGAAAAGGCCGCGGCCAGATTGGTTGCAACCGTTGATTTTCCCACGCCGCCTTTAATATTGGCGACATGGACAATCCCGCCATTGTCGAAATCGGCGAATATGAGGGTTTTGTGCGATTTGGTATTCATACATAACCCGCGCCACACCCTGCCTAACCCACAAGGTGGATAAGTCTCTTTACGCAGGAATTATATACGCTGGACGCGTATATAATTCAGCTACAGAGACTAAGCGGTTTAGATACTATCGGAAACCGCATCAACAATCGCCTTGGTGTCGCTCGGTTTGGCAAGAATACGGTCCTTGTCGTGCCGCGGCCGATTGGCAAACGCGGAAAAGTTTGCTGGTGAATTATAAACTATAAGCGGCATCTGCTCGATCCTTTTTGGGATTTTAAAATAGTTGTAGATCGACCTGCCGTGGTTCCACGTATCAAAATCCAGACAGATAAGGCCGAAGGATTGCTCTTCCATTGCGTTCAGAAACTCATTGCTCCCTGAACACTGCACCACCTTATGCTTGCTTTTTTCAAGGGCCTCGGCAATCTGGTTTTTACGGCTCTTAGCTTCATCCATAACGAGTATTTTCATTCGTTTCCTCCATATGTATCATACCATCAAAGATTATTAAAGTGTATTATGATTTTTCCGTGGCGTGGATTTCGGTAAGAAGATTTTCGGCTTTCTGTTTGTATGCCGCAGCTGCCGAAACCGTGTCGGCGATGATCTTCTCGCAGAATCCCTTTGCCTCTTCATAACTTCGAAGTTCTTTGCTAATAAGCGCCGCCTTCCATGCCAGTTCCGGGCCCCGGTATTTCAGCCTGCCGTCATCCGCCGCTTTCTTCAGGAATTTCAACGATTCCTGGAGATTGCCCTTGGCTTCATAGCACGAGGCAAGACCCTCCAACGCGCTGGCCCCTGCAAATCCGGTTTGAGCATTGGCGGAAACGGCGGCGTTAAACCACGTGATTGATTCGTCATACCGCTGCTGGCGTAAAAAAATGTTGCCCAGTATGTAGGCGCTGTAAATTGCCTGGGGTGAATTTTTATTATTATCAACAACGGTCTTGAAAGTCTCAACCGCCTTTTCCAGATTTTCAGCGGCGCTCGCATTGTTTACCGAGCTGGCTTCATAGGCTATCAAGGCCCTGCCAAAGGCCTCCTGGGCCTTTTGGACACTCGATTTTTTCACTGAACTGTAAATCATCACTCCGCCCAAAACGAGCAGAACGGCAACGGCGATTCCCATGAGTACATTGCTCTGTCCGATAAAAAAGTCTTTCGCCTGTATTATAAATTCCATGACAGGATCCGACCTCATTTCCTGTTTTTTCTTGCTATACTTGATTTCCACCGGATACCTCCATTAGAATAATGTTATCTTTTTCCATAAAAAAAATGGCCAATCCTGCCGCTTGCAGATAAGACACTGCACGCAGGCAGGTTACAAAATGGTTCTTAACAGCCCTAAAAGTCAAATTTACTGTTGTAATGCGATCGTTTTAAGGATATAATTAAAGTTGCGGAAAATGCGTTTCAGAATATCATAACAAAGGGGCCATTTATGATTGGTAAAATCCGGGGTCCAACAGCCACTTTAATTTTTACAAATACCAAGGCGGCTTACGCTAATACCAAAGCAGTGCAACAGACGAACCATCATGTTCATGCGCACCACCACGCCAATAATCAGGCGGCCGTACAAAAAACCCAGCAACAGACACCGCCCAACGCACAAACACTTCAGAAGGGCTCTGTCAATTTATTGGCCTGATATAGTATCTTCTTCTTTATAATAATTTTAAATTGTTGATCCTGGCAGCCGTTATTTCTTCAAAGGAAAGTCGAGCGGGCAAAGGGCCACATTGGCAATATTTACGCCAATCGTGTCGCTGCCGCCGGCGTCGAAGCACACGCGACAGTCCTTCCGGGTCTGAGCCATGGTGAACACCTTGAAAAAATGGCGCCTTTTCGGCGTGAGCGGAATGCTTTTATATACCATGTATGAAGAATGGAATTCCATGTCCTGCACCTTCGCGCCCATCGTTTTCGGCCTCGCCGACCATGCGTCGAATGAAAGCATATAGCGGGCGCCCTTATCGAGCGTAAAATTCCCCTGTATCAATTGAATGCCGTACGAAAAAGGGCCGGGGTCCAGTATCGACAGGCGATATACGCCGCTTATGACCGTGTCCGTTGCCCTGCCGCTCGGGGCCGCGAGGGACCAATGCTGCCTGCCAAGGGAGAAATTGCCGTTTTGTAAAAGTGAGGCCCGTGTTTTCAAGGGCTGCGGCGCGGCTTTTAAAACGCTTGTGTCCTTGGAAATGAGCGCACGAACGAGCGTATCACGGAATTTTTTCGCGTCCGGATCGTAAATGCCGAAATTCGAGCAGAATTCCCAATAACACCAGCTAAACCCCATTCGCTCAAAAAGCCTGGCGCAATACGCGGTCCATCGCGCGCGCGAGCCCATGTCCGCCTCCTTGTTGGCCCCGAATTCCCCGATGTTAACCGGCAGGCCGTTTTCCCGCGCGTACTGCGCGACATATTCGAAATCGTCCGCTATGGACTTCTTTTCGAAATAATCCCCCGTCCAGGCAACGTCCCAAAGCGCGGACCCTTTCACCCAGCTTGCCTTCTGGTGCGTAAAAGTAAAGGGGAGGTAATAATGCACCGACAGGATGATGTTGCGATCGTTTTTAGGAAGGTTAAGCGCGCTCAGGCACCCCATGCCGCCCCACTCCGCCGTGCCCACGATCACCGCGCGCGTCGGGTTCGAACGGCGGATGGTGTCAAGCGTTTCGCGCAGCAGGGAGTTCCATTTACTTATAGTAAGCTTCGTGTTCGGCTCGTTGAGGACCTCAAAAACAAGCGAATCGGAATAGTTCCTGAACAGCGGGGCCGCTTGTTTCCAGATGGCCACGAACCGGTCGTGCTGGCCGTCAGGGTCCTCGAACAGTTCATTGTAGTGGTGGACATTGACCACAGCGGCCAAGCCGTTTTTAAGCGCCTGGTCTACCGCCCACTTTACCCGCGCGAAAAATGCCGGATGTATGGCGTACGGGGCGGCCGTGTCCATTCGGGCAGCCGTTGACCAGCGCACGGGAATGCGCACCGAAGTAAATCCCTTGCTCTTTATAAGAGGGAAATACGCCGAATCCAGGGAAACGCCCCATTCTCCTTCGCTGGGAGCGTCGAGCATGTTGCCGAGGTTCATTCCGCGGCCAAGTATTTTATTGACCGCGAAACCATCGGCCATCGCCGCCGTCGCCGCAAGAACAATGCCCAAGAAAACAAAATATTTCATTATGCCCCGAACAATCTGAATGCCTTTACCATAAGCAGCGGGTGCTTCGAGAAGGCCGCAAGGAACACTTTTAATACGTTCAGCTTATTGAAGTCTTTTCCCGCAATTGAAGCGGCGACGTCATTGAAAAAGTCGTCGCTGAACCCCGTAATTGATTCCTTCAACCCATACGACCGTACCTGCTGCTTCCCGTAATGCCGCGCCCACTCTTTTTCATACAGTTTCAAATTACTGTGGCGGCATCTGCCACCGTCGACGGACTGCGCTGCCACCGTCCCGGCCAGCCGACCCGAAAAAAGCGCATAATTCATTCCGGCGCCGGTGCTGCAATTCATCTGTCTTGCCGCGTCGCCGACGACCATTACCCCGCCCTTGACCAATGGCCTAAGCCAGGAGCCCATGGGCACGCCGCCGCCGTGCAGGTCAATGCATGCGGCCCCGGGGAATTTTCGCTTGACAAACCCAAGAAGCAGTTCCCTTGCCCTTCCTGCCGCGGAAAAAGTCCCGTTTATACCCAGTCCCACGTTGGCGCAGTCATTACCGCGGGGGAAAACCCATGCATAACCGGCCGGGGCAAGCGTATGGCCCAGGTAAAAAACGCAGGTGTCCTGTTCAACGCCACCGCCGGACATCCGGGCGAACGCGCACGTATGTATATTTCGCGGGGACAGCGCCGTGTTCCAGCCGAAGTCCCGCGCGAGTTTCGATTCCACGCCGTCGGCCAGGATGAGGCACCGGCAGGCAACGGTCCCGCGCGTCGTTGCGCACTCATACATGCCGCCGTCCGTCAGCCGCGCGCCGAGGACCGTCGTGTCCGGGAAAAATGTTGTTCCGGCGCCGACCGCTTCGCCGGTCAGGTCGCGTTCCATGCGTTCCCGGTCGATAACATAGGCATCGGAACCGGCAGGGAGCGAGACCGTTGTCCCGGACGGCGCGACCAGCTTCACCTTCGCGATCGTGCTTTTGATCCATTCGGGCCTTACGCTGTTGCTTTTTGTAAATCCTTTCAGGCCCATGCCCTCTCCACAACGGACCGGAACGCCGATCTTCTTTTTTCTGTCAATAAGGCAGACGCTCCTGCCTCCCCGCGCCGCGTGCAAGGCCGCCATGATGCCTGCCGGTCCGCCGCCTGCCACCGCGATGTCGAAAACGGCCTTTTCCATGCATTAAATATAAGCGTTTTCACCATTTACGGGAAGTAATAACCGTGTCTAAAGTATTGCGTGTGGCGTGGCATGGGGGTAGAATTATATATTCTATGAAGCGCTTCTGCAAAAAGTCTTCCTAGTCAATCAAGGACCCGCAAAAACAATGGCGCCTGAAAAAACCGTTGTAGCCGACCATGCCAAACGAGAAAAGCTTGTTCCGGTCCTGACGTATGTCTACGGATTGTCCCGGCCAAGGGCGATAAGCGCCACGCTGTCTTTTCTGGCCCTGTGCCATGATGATTGCGGCAGGAACATTCGTCTGCCGGATCTTCTTACCGCCGAAGAGGAAAAAAGCTGCATGTCGCTCCTGGATAAAGTCATTGACGCATTCTTAAGGGTTGAAAACCTGCCGGAAACCACCCAGGCCACGGTATGGAAAACGGCCTGCAAAATCGTTAAAAAATTAAGCGGAAAAAATCGGGAATTTTTGCGCGGCCGGTTCATTTCACTCTGCGGCGAACGCAGCTATGAGACATACTGGAAAAAAATCGAGGGCGCACCGGATTTTGAAGATATGGCACGCCACACGAACGCGGCGCTCAGCGCAATGCAGCGAAAGCGGTTTGTTGATTTTTCCATTTTCTTTATTGCCTTTGTTTTTTTGTATGGCTGCGGGGATGCTTTTTATGAACGTCTGGTTTTGCTGGAAGGGAAGTTAAAGGCCAAGTACGGCAGCGGATTTCCTCTTAACCGCATCGGTCTTTCTTTATGGCCATTGGATTTTTCATTCGTGCAGGAGGAAGAAGACACCGGTGAAAAATGTGAACACCGTGCGCTGCTTAAAGCGGCGCGGGCCATCAATCCCGATGTCAAGGTTCTGGCATGCGTCGATTCACTCTTATGGTCGCGGGATGTCATTGCCTGGCTTACCGACGATTATGATTTTTTCGCGAAATCCGCCGGTAATACCATAAACAGCAGGTTCGGGCGCGGCGCGCTGAATGAAGGCGGCAATATCATAACGGGCACGGCAAAGGACAAATTCATTCTGGTTGCGCGGGAACCATTGTCCGACAATGAAACGGCCGTGGATTTTTATTATGAGATGTTTAATCGGGACATTAAAGTCTACACGTTGCCCGACGGGTTCCTGTGGTCGCGCGATCCCGAAACCGGGAAAGACCTGCTTCTGGATTCAATTCATATCGATTCCGTCATAAACGTGGTCCCCGCCCAGTGCACCACTGACGGACATTTAAAAATCATCATAGACCCATATTATTATGCAGCAATCAAAGAAAACCCCGAATTGGGTCGCTTTCTCATTGAACAGCGTATTCCTGACGCCGACATTGTTATTGTCGACGAAAGGGAACTGTATTTGAACCTTCCCAATTTCAGCGTTCTTCTCGGTCCTCAAGGGGAAAGAAGACTTTTATTCAACAAAGACAAAGGGCTTACCATTCCCCGCCTTAAATTGAAAGCGGATGCGCTGGTCCAGCCTGATATCGAAATCACAAGAATGGCGAGCTGCTATGGCTCCATACGATGCGCCACCGCCATGCTGCCATTGTCATACGTCAAGGACACGCGCCGATTGAAAATCACTTTTTCAAAAGGGCTTTTGCCTGAAACAAAAAAAATGATGCAAGACCTGTTTCATAAAGGCAAACGCCGTGCAAAAATGTTATCAAGGCTGTGGGTGTCAAAAATCCATGTCCGGGCCGATCAAAAAGAACCTGCCTGGGAATTCGATGAGTTCTCGCGGACATTGCACATTACCCTGACACCCGCACAGGCCGCCGACACCGTGGCTGTCAACGACATCCTGAACGACTTTTGCGGGGACTTAAGTAAACGCATGGGAATAATCCTTGATCCGGAACATGTGTAAAACCAACCGGCCATACCTTGCTCTTGATTACGAAAATCATATTTATAAAGTACGGTGTATTATTTTAGGGTATCTCTTGAAAACCGTTTTAATAAGGGGGATTGCATGAAAAAAAATTTAATAATCGCCGGGTGCATTATTGTCGTGGCCATTTGTGTCGCAGGGGTTTCTTTCCATAAAATGTTCCGGAAGTTCATGGCTGTCGAGACCGTGCGGTATGATCCTCAACTGACGATCTACCTTGGCGGCGGCGGTAATTCCATTGTCTTGACTTCCGAAGACGGTTCCAAGGCGCTCGTCGTGGACACCAAAATGGGCGGGGCGGCAAAAAAACTCAGGGACGAGGTGAAGGCCAAGGAAATTATAGTCGTCAACACGCATCTGCATCGCGACCACATTGGCGGCAACATGCTGTATCCCGATGCAAAAATCATTTCCGGGGCCTACACACGGGAGCAGTGGAAGTCCAACGCAAACAACAACAGGTATCCCGACGAAACCGTAAAACCCAACGAGGAGATCGTGGAAAAAGTCGGTACCGAGACCGTCCACATCCGCAACATGGGACGGGCGCACACTTGGAACGATATCGTGGTGTATTGCGAAAACAGGAAACTCCTTGTTACCGGGGACATCCTGTTTATTTCAATGCATCCGGTGCTCTTTACCAAAACCGGCGCCAATGTCGCCTCCTGGGTGACAATTCTCGACTCTCTTAACAATCGGTATCAGGCCAAGGCCGTCGTGCCCGGCCATGGCAAGGTCAGCGACCAGGGCGCCCTCATGACCATGAAGGACTATTTCGTTTCAATCGGAGACGCGATCGGCAGCCCGGAAAAACAGGCGGCGCTTAAGCAGAAATACCGAGCCTACTTCAAAGTCCCCGGCATGTCCGGCCTGGAAAAAACGCTCGCTTTCATTGAAAATGAGCGGAAAAACCATTAAAAAACCACGATGACTCTTTCTACCAACCAGGACGCCCTTAACGTCCGCCGGGCATTGCAAACCTATCGCGCGGGCCATGTTTTTTCCCTTGTGCTTGTATTTATTGGGAAGGCCGCCTGTTTTTTGCTCGGCACTCTCATAATTCTTCAGCTCGTTTTCGCGCTGATGCCCTGGACGCTGTTGCCAGTTTTATGGGATGGTTCGATCGTTGCTTTCGGCTTGGCGGCCCTGTTTTTTATTCTGTCAAAATGCACTGTGCACAAGCCAACTCTACGGGACATCGCGGTCATTGCAGAAGAAAAAGCGCGATTGCCCCATCCCTGGCTTTCCCTGGCCATGGAACTCGACGATGGCGTTGCCCCGGGATCAAGCGAACTTAAGGATGACGTCATTCGCAGGGCACGGGCATGCCTGGCGCAATGTCCGCGGTCAATCGGTTCTTCAATGCCCCGGAGATGGGCCTTTGCCCTTGTTCCCCTCGCGGTCTTATGGGCCATCACGGTTGGCGCAATTGAACCGCGCTGCGCGACGTTCTGGAAGCTGCCTCTGTCGTTTGGCACGACGCTTAAGGTCCGCATCTTCCCCGGCACCGTTTCCCTGCCCATGCATTCGTCAATAACTCTCCGGTGCGTACCGCCGGCAGGAATTTTCCCGTCCTGCCGCATTTTCCTGGCCGGACAAAACGATGGCTTCGAGCAGACTTCGCTTTTAAGGCCCGATTCTTCAGGGAGCTTCTCGATCAGACGTGACAGTCTGACCGCTTCTTTTTGCTACCGATTCGCACTTGGCAATATGACATTCGCGCCGGAGACTATTCGCGTCATTCCGTTGCCTTCAGTTTTCAGTCTGAATATTCTCCTTAAGCCGCCCGGCTATATTGGAATGGGGCCCGCGCATTTGCAGGAAGGACAGGGAAATTTCATCGCATACGCGGGAAGCAGGGCGGATTTTTCTCTTGTTGCGACGGGCGGACTCAAAAGCGCCGCTCTCTATAGCTCAAACGGGGACACGGTGGCCTTGACCGTCCGGGGCGCGAACGCAGAGGGTGAGCTGAAAATAAAAAGAAAATGCAGCTACACGTTCCGGCTCGTGGATACGCTCGCGCAGGTAAACGATTCTCTTCCCGGTTATTTTGTCGACATACTTCCTGACATGCCCCCGATGGTGCATATTTTGAGGCCCGGAAAAAACGCCGCGCTCACCACGGCGCTTAAGGAAACGCTGTGGGTCGAAGCGATCGATGATATCGGCCTCATGCAGTGCGGTATGGGTTGGCGGAAAAATTCGGAGCCTAAAGACTCGACGCATTGGCGCGACCTCCTGCTTGGCGGTCATGGGGAAAAAACAATCCGCAGGGTCATTCCATGGGATTTGCGCGAATGCGCCCTGTATCCCGGCGACACGGTATTTTACTGGGCCTTCGCGCGGGACAATTGGCCGTTTGATTCGACGCATTCCTCCGTATCGGAAACGTTCTGGTTCAGGGTACCGACGTTCGAGGAGATCCATGAACAACTTGCCGAGGAAGAACAGGCCGCCGAAGGCGCGCTCAAGTCAGCGCAGGAAAAACACAAAGACCTTCAAACCGAACTTTCGCGTCTCATCCAGTCCACGCAGGGCAGGCAATCGTTGACATGGGAAGAAAAACAGATCGTTAAGGACCTCAAGGAAAGCGTCCAGGCACAGTCCGACACGCTCGCCAAGGCGGTCGAATCGCTCAAACAGACAATTGAAAAGATGAAGGAAAACGGGTTGTCGAGCCGGGAAATAACGGACAAAATGGACAGGGTCCGCAAGGCGCTCGAAGAGTTGGCGCGCCAGTATGGGGACAGCCTGCTGTTTAATCCGCCGCGGAAAAATGAAACGATCGGCATGCAGGACATAAAGGAGTCCCTGGAAAAATTCAGGACAATGCTGCCCGACCTTTCAAAAAGGCTTGACAACGCGCTCAAATACCTCGAGATGCTCAAGCGCGACCAGCGGCTGGCCGCTCTGGCCATGCAGGCGGAAAAGCTCGCCGAGCAACAGGCCGCCCTTGCCGCGTCTCCTGGCAAAGATGCGCGCGCAATCCAGCAGCAGAAGAAGCAGGACGGGAAAGTCGATAATTTCCTCTCCGAAATTTCCCGCTCGTCCGAGGAAGGTCTTTTTACAAAACCTTCGGTGTCGGCGTTTGAACAGGTGCAGTCTTTGCAGCAATCCATGAAAAGCAGCTTATCACACAATACTATGCCTTCGTCAAATGAGATGGACCAAATGAGCGGGGGCCTTTTTTCTTTGGCCGACAATCTGCGCGATTTGCAGAGCAGCGCCATGATGAACAAAATGAAAAAGGAAAAAGAAGCGCTCCTGGAAATGTCGCATGACGCCCTGAGCATGGGCCAATGGCAGGAACAGATCGCCTCCGAGGCGGGGCGTGCCGGCGACCGCGGCAGAGCGGCTCACCAGCAGGAAGCGCTCAAACACGCCCTTTCCAAAAGCGCCGGCAAGCTTAATTCCCTTTCAATGACCCCGCCTCAGATGCTAGACCGGCTCATGCAGGACTACGACAAGGCGGCGCTGTCCGCGAGCAAATCGCTTGATGCATTGGAAAGCGGTGACAACGCCGCCGGCCAGATGGCAGGCAGCAAGGAGGGCCTCAACGCGCTTGCTTTTTCTCTTCTGGCTGCGGCAGGGTCCATGGACGGCGCCCAGGGGCAGGGCGAATGCGAAAGCGGAATGATGGGCGGTTTCCAGAAATTATCGGGCAAACAGGCAATGATAAACGGCGCGACGGGCGAGATCCTCCGGCAGATGCTCGGGGGCATGGACGGCGAGGGAGGTGAACAGGGCAAGGATGGCGCTGGCGCCGGCAAAAACGAGCTTGTGGAAAAGGCAAAACAACAGGCACGGGAAGCCCAGAAGGCGATCGCCGATGAATTAAACAAACTTGCCGAAAAATACGGCAAGGAAGCGGGCGGCTCAATGGACAAAAGGACGCGGGACCTCGAAGAAGAGGCGCGCAGGCTCGAGCGCATGCTCGAGAATCCAAGCCCCGAGCTCCGCGACCGTCAGGACCGCTTCTTGTCGCGTATGCTCCAGGCGTCGCTGTCCATGCATAAACAGGACGAGGGCAAAGAGGAAAGAAAGTCCCAATCGGCGCGTAACGTTTTTTCGCTTGACGATATAAAAACCAGCGCCCCGGCATTTAACGACCGCGACCTTTTTTTCCGGCTGCGCCAGAAGGCGTTTGCGGGCAATTTCCCCGAAAACTACCGGTATGCCGTAAAAAATTATTTCGATTCCCTCGGCGTGCTGTTCCTGAAGGAAAAGTAGCAATGGAATAAATCCTCATCGAGCTTGATTTCCCCGAAGGCATAGTCCGCTTTCTATTCAAAAGGAAGGAAGAACCCCGGCTTTTATGGCATATTGCGCATGATTTACTGCCGGTGTGCGACATCCTGACCGACTTGGGGTCCGCAATCGCCGCGTCCTTTGACCGCACCGTATTGTGCCGGAAGGGCTGCGGGGTCTGTTGCCGCCAGATGGTCCCGCTTTCACCGCCCGAAGCCGCGATCATCGCCGATGTCGTTGATCAATTGCCACCATCCCCTGTCCGTTTCAAGTCGAAGGCGCGTGCGGCATTTATTCGCATCGGCCATCGCGCTGGAAAAGATGGGGAAAGAGACTTCAATACAAAACGAAAAAACGAAATAATGCCTTGAAAATGCATTATATTTGATACCGCTTTAATACATCCGGGGTCAAAACCGGCCTCAAACCTTTTCGGATTTAGGCAGCAATGTCCGATCCGTCGCCAGCATCAAACGCTTTAAAAGAAACGCCCGCCAAATCTTCCACCGCGGTGCTTGCACTTATGGCGCTAGGTATTGTATTCGGCGACATCGGCACCAGCCCTCTCTATGCTCTTCGCGAATGTTTTGTTGGGCCAAGCGGACTCTCATTGACCGAGCGCAATATCCTCGGCGTGGTTTCCGTCATGCTCTGGACGCTCGTGCTTATTGTGTGCGTAAAATATGTTCTTTTCGTGATGAACGCAGACAACCGTGGTGAAGGCGGGATTTTGGCGCTCATGGCCCTGGTGACGAGCCTGAAAGGCACTTTTCAAAAAAACCATTACGGGTTGTTCGTCATTCTAGGGATTTTAGGGGTCGCGCTCTTATACAGCGACGGAGTGATTACGCCCGCGATCACGGTCCTTGGCGCGGTTGAAGGTCTGGCCGAGGCCACACCGCAATTTCAGCCGTTTATTATTCCCATTTCCCTGGCCATTTTGATCGGTCTTTTTTTAATCCAATATCGGGGGACCGCAAAGGTCGGCGTTTTGTTCGGGCCGATAATTGTGATCTGGTTTGCGACCATAGCGGTCCTGGGACTATGCGCAATCGTTAAACGGCCCGGCATACTTGCATGCGTTAATCCCTTCCATGCGGTCAGTTTTCTTCTTCACGACGGGAGGCACAGCTTTGCTGTTCTGGGGTCGGTTTTTCTGTCGGTCACCGGGGCCGAAGTTTTATACGCCGATATGGGACATTTCGGGGTAAAACCCATAAGGCTTTCATGGTTTTCGCTGGTTTTCCCGAGCCTTCTTCTGAATTATTTGGGGCAAGGCGCGTTTCTTCTTACCATGCCGAAATCGGTGGAGAACCTTTTTTACCTCATTGTTCCGTCGTGGTTTCTGTATCCCATGGTCGTCCTGGCCACGCTGGCCGCCATCATTGCGTCTCAGGCCGTCATTTCCGGCGCTTTCTCCTTGGCAAAACAAAGCGTTCAACTGGGATTTCTGCCACGTTTGCAGGTCCGCCACACTTCGCAAAGCGCCATAGGCCAGGTGTATGTTCCATTTGTAAATTGGAGCCTCATGGCGGGTGTCATCATATTGATTTTATTGTTCCGTCAATCGAGCAACCTCGGCGCCGCTTACGGGATCGCCGTTTCCACGACCATGCTCATCACGACCGTGCTTATCCTTTTCGTCGCCCGCGGCAAGTGGCGCGTGCCGTGGCCGCTGCTTATGGTGTTTGCTTTGGTCTTTCTGATCGTTGACGTGACGTTTTTTGCCTCGAACATCCTAAAGATCAGGGCCGGCGGCTGGATCGTTCTTCTTATGGCATGCGTCATTTATCTGTTTATGAAAACATGGCTTGACGGCCGGAAGATCCTGCGGGAAAAGGTAATTGCCAACGCCATCGACTTGAATGTCTTTGTCCAGGACATTCAACAGAATCCCCCCCAGCGCGTTTCCGGCACGGCGGTTTTTTTAGCGGGCAACCCAAACGGAGTGCCCGGCGCGCTTTTGCATAACCTTAAACATAATAAGATCCTTCATGAACATACCATTTTGCTTTCGGTAAGGACCGAAGAAGTGCCCTATGTTTCACATGAAAACCGCGTGGCCATTGATTATCTGGGAGGGGGTATATATCGCATTTTGGCAAGCTACGGGTTCAGTGAAATCGCAGATATTCCCGTACTGCTTGCGGGCATACAATTCACCGATCTTCGTTTTGATCCCCTGCAAACGACTTTTTTCCTGGGAAGGGAAGTGCTGGTTATTTCCTTTAATCAAAGGATGCTTACGTGGCAAAAAAAAATCTTTTTATTCATGTCGCACAATTCACTTAATGCCACGAGTTTCTTTAGGCTGCCGCCAAATCGCGTGGTGGAGCTAGGGTCGCAAATAGAACTGTAAGGCGCGCTAACGAGCGTTGCTGGCTCCTGCAACTTCTTCTTCGCTGGACTTTTTCATGGCATCGTTCGCCTTGTAAATCCAGGCCAAAACTTCCGCTACCGCGGCATAAAGCTCCGCGGGTATTTCCCGGTCGATTTCCACCTGGGCCAGAAGCTCCACGAGATCGTCGTCGCGTCGGATGGGAATGCCGCGCTCCGCGGCAAGCGCCTTGATAGCCTGAGCGACCAGCCCTTCCCCTTTAGCAACCACCCTGGGCGACCGGTCCTCCTCGGCCCGGTATTTGATCGCGACGGCTTTTTCACGCCGCGGCATTTTCTTTTTTATCATACGCTCCTCATGCCCTGATGTCGATTGTGCCGGTAACTGGCGGGGCGGCCTGCGAAACAGGATCGACAAACTCTTTGCGACGGGCCGGATTCATGTCGATCTTGAATGAGGAAAAACCGAACTTCCCCATGGCTTTTAAAAATTCCACGCGGTTGCTCTCGAACCATTGCCGGCTCGATGTTTTCTCGAATTCCATGCGCATGGAGAAGTCCTTTTTTCCACTGTAATCCATGAACACGGTGATCTCGCCCAGAAGCGTCGGCGTAACGTGGATGACTACGGAAACGCTTTTCTTCGACGGCCCCTTTTCCGAATGGCCCTTTCTTTTCAGGAACTTGACCACCACATCGGTCCACCGGCCCTCGATTTTCATGGGCAAGCTTATTACCTGCTGCTGGCCGTCGTCAAAGGACACCTGACGGGCAAGCACTTGCATCGATTCCACCCTCGTGAGGACCTGCTCAACCTGCTGCTTGAGCGTGTCCAGCGGGCCCTGGACGGCCTTGCTTCCAGGGTCCTGCTGGATTTTTTCCGTCAGCTCTTTGGCCTGCGCCGTGAGGTCCGCAAGCTGCCTGGAGATGTCTCGGGCCTGCTGTCCCGCCGACTTTGCAAGCTCGTCAAGCTGCTTCAATATATCTTTTGTCAACGTTCCGAGGTCGTCCTGACGCCCGGTCCGG
>Ga0182027_10007632_pt1 | contig 15889 bp, 10 predicted proteins | sample 712E1DmetaG_FD_121300 | JGI IMG/M metagenome (GOLD analysis project Ga0182027, IMG submission 121300) | Permafrost microbial communities from Stordalen Mire, Sweden - 712E1D metaG (Illumina Assembly) | ecosystem: Environmental > Terrestrial > Soil > Wetlands > Permafrost | place: Sweden...
CATTCTGGCGGCCATCCTCCTTCCCGCCATCGCGGTGAATCTGCAGTCCGGCTATCCGTTCCTCGCGAGCGCTGGGCTTGCGGCCGCGGGCGTCGCGGAAGCGCTGACGTGCGCCTGGGCGATGACACGGGTTTGCGGGCCGGACGTGCAGTTTTTCCGCGTCGGAGAGATTCTGGCGCTGACGGGTTTCAGCGCCGTTGTGAGCGGCGCTGGCGCGTTGTTGGGCGCCGGCATCGTTGCCTTCGCCGGCGGCAGGCCAAGCCTGGGTCTTTGGCTGGCCCGCTGGGCCGCGGATGGTTTAGGGATGTTGCTGATAGCGCCGCTGGTTGTCGTGTGGATCAAACCGCAGGCCAGGTTGCCGGGGCAGCCATGGAAACGGGCGATCGAGTGGGCGTTGGCCGTGGCGCTCTCGTGCGGAGCGGCATGGTACGCCCTTCAATTCGTCGAATCGTCTCGCTTGTGGTCCGCCGCGCCGTGCGTGCTTGTCGCGATGCTCGCCTGGCCCGCCCTGAGGTTCGGCCCGCGAGGCGTGACGCTGACGCTTTTCCTGCTGGTAGCCGTCGCCGGCGCCGGAGGGTGGGGAACGTCCGGACCGCCGCTTTGGGCGGGCGAAAGGGAAGCCAGCCATCTGTTGGCAGTGCAGGTTCATCTTATCTGCGCCGCGGCCGCCAGCCTGTTCCTGGCCGCCGGTTATGCGGAGGTCAAGTCCGCGGATCGGCGTTCCCGCGAACACGAATTCCGCATGAGAAGAGTTCTCGAAGAAACCGATGCCGGGTTTTTCCGCATCGGGCTCGATGGCCGCTTCCAGATGGTAAATCAGGGGTGGCTGAGGATGCACGGCTTCACGCACGAATCCGAAGTCATTGGCATGCCGTTCGCCGTTACTCAAGTTCCGGAAGATCAGGCCCCGGCCGCGGAGTACGCCGCGAAGCTGGCGCGCGGTGAGCGCGTGCGCGCCGGCGAGTTCTCCAGACTGTGCCGCGACGGTTCGGTGGGGTACCACACCTTCTCGGCGGGGCCGGTGACGGAGGATGGGAAGATCGTGGGGTTCGAAGGGTTTCTGATCGACATTACGGGGCGCAAGCGAAGTGAAGAGGAGCTGCGGCGCGCCAACGCGGAGCTTCACCAAGTATCGGCGGACCTGATAAGCAGTCAGGACGACGAGAGGAGGCGAATCGCACTGGAACTGCACGACGGCACGGCGCAATTGCTGGCCGCTCTCGCGATGAACCTGACCATGCTCCAGGAAAGTGACCTGTCGCACGAATTGTCCCAGGAGCTGTTTGAGGAAAGCGACCGGCTTTGCGCCCAGTGTTCCACCGAGATCCGCACCCTCTCATTCCTGCTGCATCCGCCGCTGTTCGATGAACTGGGGCTGGGGCCCGCTATCGAGGAATACGCCGCGGGATTCACCTCGCGGACGGGAATACGGGTGCAGACCAAGATCTCCCCGCAATCCGACCGCCTGCCAATGGGAACCGCGCGACCGCTGTTCCGCATCGTCCAGGAGAGCTTGGCGAACGTGTTCCGGCATGCCGGCGCTAGCGAAGTCGAGATTTCGCTTTGGCTGGACGAACGGAGCGTCACGCTGGAGGTTGCCGACAATGGGATTGGAATTCCCGCGAATTTGTTCACAAGCCACACTGCCACTGGCGCAAGGATGGGCGTGGGTCTTCTGGGCATGCGAGAGCGGGCAAGACAACTGGGGGGCGACATGAAGTTGGAATCCAATGGCGGCGCGCGGATCGTGGTCAACCTGCCGATCGGCGAACCCACATGAGGCCCTGGCGCGTGCTGATCGCGGACGACCACGAAGTGGTGAGATGGGGCGAGCGGAGGCTGATGGAGGAATCCGGGAAGTTCGTGGTTTGCGGGGAAGTCGGGACCGGGTTGGATGCCGTGGCGGCGGTGGGGGAGTTGAAACCCGACATCGTAGTGCTGGACATCTCCATGCCTGAACTCAACGGCCTCGAGGCTGCACGGCAGATCCACAAAGCGGGCCCCGACGTCGAGATCTTGTTTTTTACCGTGCATGAGTCGGAAAGCCTGGTCCGCCAAGCGCTGGCCGCCGGCGCGCGGGGATACGTACTGAAAGCCGACGCTGGGCGGGACTTGGTGAAGGCGCTCGAGACGGTGGCGCAGCACAAGCCGTTTTTCACGCCCAAGGTGACGGACCTTGTCCTCAGAGGCTTTCTTGGAGAGTCTCACGTCGCGCAAACATCAGGCGACCAAAGTTCGGAACTGGGACCTCGGGAGCGGCAGGTTCTTCAACTTGTTGCCGAGGGAAAGTCCAACAAGGAAATCGCCTCGCTTTTGGATATCAGTCTGAAAACGGCTGAGACGCACCGGGCCAACCTCATGTTAAAGCTAGGCTTGCACTCGATCAGCGAACTGGTTCGCTACGCCATACGGAACCAGATCATTCAGCCGTGAAGCAGGGCGGCAATGGTCTTGCCTCACCCCTTTGCGGGGTGCGGAATCGGTAGCGGACGCTTCCGTCATCAGTGGCCGCCATGGCATCGAATGCCGTGACATCCTGCGCCCCGTTTGCCAACTCCAGTTGAGCGACCTTGACTTCTCCGCATCGGCGTAAGGATGAGGCAGCGTCTGCGCGCTAACTTCCGATAACACAGCGATAGGTATTCCAAGCTCTCAATTTCCAGATTTGCGGCAATTGCGCCCGAAGCCGTACGAATCCAACATGGAAACAGGTAAGAACTACCGGCCAGCGCATTCCTGGTCCTGTTGGGATGCGCGGGCCGGTTTTACCGTCGGCGGACAGAGCGCCGTGGCAAAGGTGAGGGGCGGGGCAGGATCGGCTGGGCGCCGGTCCTGGCCGTCCGCGAGAAGCGCTAATGGGCACGATGATACAAGGGCCGGCGACAATCCGTCCGCCGCGTTGGAACGGGTTGCGTTTCGTTGCCGGGTTGGCAATGGCGTCGCTTCTCGCGGAGGCCGGTTGGTGTCGGATGCATGCGGCCGGGAGCTTGCCGGCCCTTACTCAGGTGGCCCAGGTGCGAAGACTCAGCCGGGATGAGGCCAAACGGAACTACCCACTCCGTTTCAAAGGCGTAATCACTTATCACTCCCCGGAATACCGGGTGACTTTCGTACAGGATGCGACGGCCGGAATTTTCATTTACGATGACGCGAGTCCTCAGATCGGCGCCGGGAGCCAGGTTGAGGTCGAGGGCCGTACGACCCCCGGCGATTTCGCGCCCTCTATCGAACACCCCAAGGTCAGCGTAGTGGGCCGCGCGCCGCTGCCGGCCGTGACCCTGAAGAGCATCGGCGTCTTGATGACGGGCAAGGAAGACAGCCAGTGGGTGAAAACCCAGGGAATCGTTCATTCGGTAACGATCGAAGACCGCTTGCCACCGGACATGCGCAGCGGGCCTCGTCAACTGGTCCTCGATATCCATTCCGGGAACAACAGTCTCAAGGCCAGGATCCAGGCGTTTCGCCCCAACGTCGATTACAGCCGCCTGGTTGACTCCCATGTCGTGGTGGAAGGCGTTTGCGGCACGCTGTTCAACGACCGATTGCAGCTTGTCGGCATTCAGCTTTTCGTCCCGGGTCTCGAACAACTCACTGTGGATCGGCCGCCGGCGGCCGACGCGTACGCTCCTCCCGCAATTGCCATCGTGAGCCTGATGCGGTTCGACCCGAAGCGAGGCATCGGCCGGCGTGTACACGTTCGAGGCGTCGTGACGTTCAACAGCCGGGGTTCGTTTTTCGTTCAGGACGATAGCGGCGGCGTTCTCGTGGAGAGCGAACAGCCGGCGTCCGCCGATCCCGGCGATCTTGTCGACGCGGCAGGCTTTCCCACCACCGGAGACTCCGCCCCAATCCTCAAGAACGGCAGTGTCCGCAGAATTGGCAAGAGCCGCCCGCCGGCGCCGCGCGACATCACCGCCGCCGCCGGCCTTGCGTCGGACGATAATAACGCGGAGCTTGTCCGAATCGGCGGCCGGTTGCTTGGACAAACCGAGGCTGGGAACCAGCTTCTTCTCACCATGGAGCTTGACGGCCGCACCTTTACTGGCGCGCTAAGCGAGGCGGCCGGCGCTCAACGCGTCCCCTCCATCCGCAGTGGGAGCCAACTGCGGCTGACGGGCATCTTGTGGGTGGAGACCGGCAAATTCGGCCGCTCCCTAACCCGCCAGGTTCTGCTGCGCTCGTCCGCGGACATTACGGTGGTCCAGGCGGCGCCTTGGCTAACCGGCCCGCGCATTCTCCTCCTATTGGGTGCGCTGGCCGGGTTTTTTCTGGTGACTCTGGTTCGGGTGGCCGTCCTGCGCCGCCGCATCGGCGATAAAACCGAGACCCTTCGCGCAGTCCTGGAATCCACGGAGAACGGTATTCTGGCGGTGAGCTCCGAAGGACGGATCGTCGCTTACAACCGCAAATTCCTCGAAATGTGGGGCCTTTCGAAGGCCGTTCCGCACTTGGCGTCCGACGAAACCCTGTGGCTGGCGTTCGCTCGGGAGCTGAAAAACCCCGAGACCTTCCTGGGCGGAATCCGGAGATTCGGTCAGGATTCCGAGGGTACCGGCAACGACGTGCTCGAATTCCAGGATGGCCGCGTCTTCGAGCGGCACTCCGAACCGCGGCGCGTCCATGGGAAATGCGTGGGCCGGGTGTGGGGATTTCGCGATGTGACCGATCGAAATAGGGCGGAACAACGTCTGCGGTCCCTCTCGGCAGCCGTGGAACAGAGCCCGGTCAGCATCGTGATCACGGACCTCCGGGGCGGCATCGAGTACGTCAACCCGCAATTCACCGCCGCGACCGGTTACGCGCCGTATGAAGTCCTGGGTCGAAACCCGAGTGTTCTCCAGTCGGGAGAAACCTCGGACGAAGAATACCGGAAGCTATGGGCAACCATAGAATCGGGCGCGGCCTGGAACGGGACGTTTCATAACAGGAGGAAAAGCGGCCAATTGTACTGGGCCGCCGCCACGATCTGCGCCATTCGCGACGAGACGGGCACGCCGACCCACTACCTTGCGTTCACCGAAGACATCACTCAGCGCAGGCTTGCCGTCGAAGCGCTCCAGGAGAGCGGACGGCGGTACCGCGGCTTGATCGAGAACATGCTCGAAGGCTTCGCCTATTGCAGCGTGGCGTTCGAGAACGGTGAGGCCGCCGACCTCGTGTACCTCGGCGTGAACAGTGCGTTCGAGGCCCTGACCGGGCTGAAGGATGTGGTGGGGAAGAGAATCACCGACATCTTCCCTGGCATTCGGGACACCGATCAAGGGCTGTTGGACGCCTATGGCCGGGTGGCCCTGACCGGAAAGCCCGAGAAGCTCGAGATGTACGTGGAAGCCATGCGGGCGTGGCTCTCCATCTCCGTCTACTGCCCGGAGAAGGGGTTTTGTATTGCGATGTTCGATGTGATCACCGAGCGCAAGCGGGTTGAAGAGGCGAACGCGGAACTCGCCGCGGTCGTCAGATTCACGGATGCGGCGATCATTCGAAAAGACGTTTCCGGGCGCATCCTGACCTGGAACAGCGGGGCGGAACGCATGTACGGGTACTCCGCCTCGGAGATGATCGGCCGGTTTACCTCCACCCTTCTGCCGCCGGAGCGCGTGGAAGAACTGAAATCCATCGAAGAATCGCTCATCCTCGGGCGAGACGTAAGCCATTTCGAGACGGTTCGCATCACCAAGGCCGGCGAGCGCATCGATGTCATGATGACCGTATCGCTCATGCGCGACAGTGCCGGCGATGTGGCCGGCTACGCCCACATCGCCTGGAATATTTCCGCGCGCAAACGCCTGGAGCGGCAATTGTCGCAAGCCCAGAAACTCGAATCCATCGGGCAGCTAGCGGCGGGAATCGCGCACGAGATCAACACCCCCATCCAGTACATCGGGGACAACGCGAGATTTCTGGGGGATGCGTTCCAGGACCTTTTCAAAGCGATCGGACAACTGCAAGCGCCTCCCAAATCGGCGACCGGCGCCGATTCCATATCCGCGCCGCCTCTCGAATGCCCGTCCGACATCGTGGATGTCGACTATCTCCGGCAGGAAGTGCCGGCGGCGATCGCGCAACTGGAGGAAGGCGTCGCGAACGTCGCTCGAATCGTACGCGCGATGAAGGAGTTCTCTCACCCTGGACCGGCGGAAAAGGTCGCCGTCGATATCAACCGGGCGCTCGACAGCACGATTCTGGTGTGCCGGAACGAGTGGAAATACGTGGCGGATCTGAAATCCGAGTTCGATCCGGAATTGCCTCTGGTTCCGTGCGTAGCCGGGGAGATTAACCAGGTTTTCCTGAACCTGATCGTCAACGCGGCCCATGCCATCGGCGACTCGGTCCGCGACAACGGCCAGAAGGGCGCCATAACGGTCAGCACGCGCCGAAGTGGGGACTGGGCTGAAATCCGCGTGCGAGATACGGGAACGGGCATACCGGAGGAGATCCGGCCGAGGATCTTCGATCCGTTCTTCACCACCAAGGAAGTCGGCAAGGGAACCGGGCAGGGCTTGGCTATCGCGCATTCCGTGGTGGTGCAGAAACACCAGGGCGCCATCGATTTCGAGTCCTGCGTGGGAGCGGGAACGACCTTTCTCGTCCGCCTCCCGCTCGGATCGTTGAATTGAGGGCATTATGAAGCGGATTCTATTCGTGGACGATGAACCCTACGTCCTCGCGGGGCTGCGGCGCATGCTTTACCCGCTTCGCAGCCAGTGGGATATGTCCTTCGCCGGTGGCGGCCGGGAAGCGTTGCAGCGGCTCGGAGAGTCGGCCTTCGACGTTCTGGTCACCGATGTGCGCATGCCGGAAATGACCGGGGTGGAACTGCTGGCGGAGGTAAGGGGGCGTTTTCCGCAGACAACCCGGATTGTTCTCTCGGGCACCGCGGACATGGACGTCACGTTGCGCGCGGCCACTCTCGCCCATCAGTACCTGTGCAAACCGTGCGACGCCGCGACCCTCTGCTCCACCCTGGAGCGCGCCTGCTCCATGCGGGAAATTCTGGAAGACCCGGCTCTAAAGAAGTTGATCTCGGGCATTGAAAAGCTGCCGAGTCTGCCGTCCATCTACCTTGAACTCAACGGGGTGCTCGGGTCCGACGACGTCTCGGCGAGGGATGTCGCGGACGTCATTGCCCGGGATATGGCCATGACCGCAAAGGTCCTGCAACTGGTGAATTCGCCCTTGTTCTGCATCCCCAGGAGAATCACCAGCGCCGCGGAGGCGGTGACCTATCTTGGAACCGAAACCGTGAAGAGCCTGACTCTTAGCGCAGTGGCATTCTCGGAATTCCGCAATCCAAGACTCGCCCGTTTTGCCGAACAATTGAGCGCGCACAGCTTGCAGGTGGGCTCTCTCGCCCGTGAGATTGGCAAATCCTCCGAATTCGCCGGCGTCACCGCGGAGGATTGTTTCACGGCCGGCCTGCTGCATGACATCGGGAAGCTCATTCTAGCCGACAATCGTCCGGTGGAATTCCGGGACGCCCTGCAAAATGCGGGCAGGAACGGCGTCACCGCCCTTGCGGCGGAAACGCAGGCATTCGGAGCGACGCACGCCGAAATCGGGGCCTACCTGCTCTGGCTTTGGGGCCTTCCCGATTGCGTGACCGAGGCTGTCGCTTTGCACCACAGGCTTGGGCGGTCGGCGACCGGCGCGACTCTGGCCGTCTACGCCGCCGACGCTTTCATCCACGTTCGGGAAAGCTCGGAGGTGGACGTTAACTTCCTTAGCCACGCGGGTTTGGCGGAAAAACTGCCCTGTTGGCAGCAGCTTCGTGGCGAGCCAGGCGCATAGAGGGAATACCGATGACTGCACGCATCCTGTGCGTAGACGATGAGCCTAACCTCTTGTACGCGATCGAGCGGCAGTTCCGCAGGAGATTCGAGATTGTCACCGCCGTGGGGCCCGAACTTGGGTTAGAGACGATTGCGGAGCGCGGTCCCTTCGCCGTAGTCGTATCGGATTTGCGGATGCCTCGCATGGACGGCATCCGGTTTCTCGCCCGTGTGCGTCAGATCTCGCCCGACACGATCCGCATCATGCTCACCGGCCAGGCCGATCTCACCGACGCCGTGGAAGCCGTAAACCAGGGCAACGTCTTTCAGTTCCTCAGTAAGCCCTGCCCTCCCGAGATGCTCGCACGGGCCCTCCAGTCCGCACTGCGGCAGTACAGTCTGACCCAAGCGGAGCGGGAACTGCTGGAGCGTACGCTAACGGGGAGCGTAGAGGTGCTGAGCGAAATACTCAGCCTCGTTAACCCTCCGGCGTTCGGCCGCGCCTTGCGGATTCGCCGGTACGTCGCGCACATAGCAGGGGCGCTGAACCTGCCCGGCCAGTGGCAGTTCGAGCTTGCCGCCATGCTTTCCCAAATCGGGTGCGTCACGGCGCCGCCCGAGATTCTGGACAAGATCTACGCTTGTGAGCCACTGAGCGAGGGCGAGAAGACCATATTCTTCTCTCACTGCGCCGTCGGCCACGATCTGCTCGTGAGGATTCCGCGCCTCGAACAAGTCGCCGCCATGGTGGCCGCGCAGCGTGCCCCGGCGAAGGGAGGAGACGAATCCGGCCCGGTCTGGGTGGGCGCCAATTTGCTGAAAGTGGCGGTGGATTTCGACGAACGGATTGCGCGCGGTTGCCTTGTGGACGCAAGCCTAGCGGAGATGCGGGCCGCCGGCTGCTACAACTCCTCGTATCTCGACGCCTTGGAGCAAGTGAAGGTCGAAGAGGCGCAGACCGAAGTCCGCGCAATCAAGCTCGCCGATCTTCGCAAGGGCATGCTCGTTAGTGCGGACGTGCGCTCCACGAAAGGGCTGCTGCTTCTCGCCAAGGGCCAGGAGGCGACGGAGGCCGCGATCGCGCGACTGATGAGCTTCCATTGGACGGTTGGCGTCGCGGAGCCGATTTCCATTCTGGCGCCCAAGACCCCGTCCGCTGCGTTCGACCCCGCCCTGGTCGCCGTGTCGCGGCAGGCGTGACTTGAGCCCGTTCGTTGTCCGCGGGCGCCGCGGCCGGCATGGCGCACGCGCACAAACCGGGCGGGCCGGCAGGTGGTGGAACTGGGCGGCAGGGGCAACGTTGAGCGGATGCGGGACGCTATCGCGCGCGCGTTGGCGGTGCGCCCTCCAGAGCCGACGCCACTAACCGCGCCGCCACGGCCGCCGGCTATTGGGGGCGGTGGAGAGAATCCGGGTCGCCGTGGGCCTGGGGGTCGGCCCCGATCTTCGCGAGGAAGACGCCGGCGTCTTCGCCGGGAGCGGTGATCAAGGTGCGGTCTTTCATCGGCGCGGTGGGGAGCAGCCGGCCAGCCTGTTCCTCGATCCAGTCGGAATCGAGGAAGGCCATGCGCAGCGCTCCGCCATCGGTCCAGATGCGCACCGGGGTATGGACGGCGATCTGGAACGGGTCCTCGTTCGCGGAGACCACGTCGAGCAGCTTGAAATCGTCCACCACCATCAGTCGGGCTTTGAACTCCTCAGGGCCGGGTCCATGACCGCCTGCTGCCCGGTGACGAAAGCGTTCAGGGAAACCAGCTTCGAGCAGCCGGTCAGCGCGAGGGCGCCGGCCAGCGCCAGCGACAGCGTCGCATGTCTCATAGTCTTGTGCCTCCATAAAGGAACAGCGCCGCGGGAAGGCCAGGATTGCACTACGGCAGGCGGATTTTTTTGAGGCTCCGCGCCAAGGCTACTTTGAGGGGCGCGTAGTTGCCGGCGATCAGCATCAGGCTCAGGCCGGGGGCCAGCAGCGCGATGGGCCAGAAGGCGCGGCCCGGGAAAACCTGCTGCTGCACACGGTAGACGCCGATGGCGAAGAAGAGCAGCCCGCTGGCGAGGAAGTTCTTCATCTGGCGCGGGATGCTGGCGAAGACGAAAACACAGGCCACGGCGGGCAGCAGCCATTCGAGCGCGCGGGCCTCGGCGTGCGATTGCGCGTTCAATCCGAGCAGCAGCAAGGAGGTCATCATGTGGCCGGGAATCACAAATCGAAAGGCGTGGCCCACGGTGCGCAGTTGCGGCGAGGATTGCAGGCGGCAGAGCCGGTCCAGGGTAAAGTAGACGGCGGCGTTGCCGATGAAGAGGTACTCGATCTGGCCACGGGTCCACGGCGCGGCCGCGTTCAGCCAGCGGGCGTACGGTTCGTGGAAGGCCGCCACGCCGCTCAGCGCCGCCCAGGTGAAGGCGACGGCGAAGGGATAGAAATAGCGCGAGTCGTCCGGCAGGCGCGCGCGTTCGAAGGCGAAGCCGGCGATCAGGAAAAGCAGCGCGCAGGGGAGCAGGTGGAAGTAGAAACGGCCGGGGTCGTTGTCGAGCCAGTCCAGCATGCCCATGCGCAGCAGCGTGGCGAAGCACAGCAGGGCGGCGTAGGTTGCGAACATCAGCGAGAACACGGGCGCACGGGTGAAGCGGCGCAGCCACCAGCAGACCGGCAGAGCGGCCAGCAAGGCCCACCACAACTGGGCGTTGGTGGCCTGCTTCGAGAATTCCAGACGGTGGAAGAGTTCCAGCCGCAACTGGCCGTGGGTGACGGCGGTGAAGACATGGGCTTCCTGGGCGGTGGCCAGCGCGGCGATGGGCGCCACCAGGCAGCAGGCCAGCAGGAAGGCGATGGCCACCCGCGCGTTGCCCCGGTTCCAGTTGCGAATGCCGAGCCACGCGCTGGGAATGGCGGCGCCCCAGGCGGCGGCGATGGCGGGCGCGCCGTCGAGCGCCGGGTAATTGAAGAAGGTCAGAAAGGCGGCCCCCACGGCCAGCACCCAGGCGCCCAGGTACAAGGTGACCTGCGGCAGCGTCAGGCGGCGCGCCGGTCAGCAGCTCGTACAGAATGGCGCCTAGGGAAAACACGTCGCTGCGCGCGTCCAGCGCACCGCCGGCCGCCTGTTCGGGCGAGAGGTACTCGGGCGTCCCGGCCACTTGGCGCAGGGCGGCCCGCTGTTCTTCGCCGGCCAGATCGAGCGCCAGGCCGAAATCGAGCAGCTTCGGCTCGAGCTCCGCATCCACCAGGATGTTGGCCGGCTTGAGGTCGCGGTGTACGATGCCTTGCTCATGCAGGAAATGCGCGGCCAGCGCGACCTTGGCCAGGAGTTCGGCCTTCTCGCGGAAATCGAGGCGCGCGGCGGCTGTGGTCAGCGGTGCGCCGTCGAGGTATTCCATCACGAAGTGCGGGATCTCTTCGGCGGGTCCAAGGCTATAGATGCGGGCCACGCGCGGGTGGTTCACGCGAGCCATGGCGCGCGCTTCGTCCATGAACCGGGCGCGCAACCCGGGGTCTTCGGCGTAGCGCGGAGCGAGCGTCTTGATGGCCACCTTGCGGCCCAGGGCTTCGTCCATGGCGAGCAGGACGCGGCCCATGCCGCCCGCGCCGATTTCGCCGGCGATCTTGTGGCCGGAAAGCCGCTCGGGCAGGGGCGCCGCGGGTTCCAGAACGCGGTCGATCTCGGAAAGCGCGGCCAGCTCGGGGCCGAGTTCGGGCGGATGCGCCGCCGCGGAGGGTGCGCCGCGCCGGTCCAGAAGGTTCGCCAAAGCGTCGGCCAGGATCTGCTCTTGGCGGTCGTCCATCACGCCTCCGAAGCCTCGGAAAGCTCGCGAAAGCGCTTGACGGCGCGATACGTCAGAAGCGCCACGGCTTCGCGGGACTTGCCGAGCCGCTCCGCCATCTCGGCGGTGGAAAGGCGCTCGATTTTGGCCATCAGGATGGCATGGCGGTACTCTTCGGGCAACGCATCCAAACGGTTCAGCAGCCGCTCGATGGCCTCGCGTTGGGCCAGCAGCCGGCTGGGCGTGGCGGCGTCGGCCGGTTCGGGGCCAAGCGGATTCGTCTCCGAGCGGAAGCGAACTTCCTGGCCGGCGCGGCATTCGCGGTTGCCGTAGCGGACGCGGTCGACGACTACGTGGCCGGCGATGGCCGCCAGCCAGCGGAAAAAGCTGCCGGGCGACTGGTAGGAGAATCGGCCGATATCGCGGAAGGCGCGCAGACAGGTTTCCTGAACCACATCCTCCGCGTCCGCCAACCCGCGCGTGTGCGGGCCGAGCTTGCAGTGCGCCAGCACCACCAGGCGGCGGCGATGCTTTTCAAAGGCCAGCGAGAGGGCATCCGCATCGCCGTTCCGCGCCCGCTCCAGAAGGTCGAATGTGGAGGTGGGCGACGGCATGGCATGGCCTTCAGGGTCTGCGCACCAGGAAAACCGCCACCTCGGCCAGCAGGTTCGGCAGCGCCGTCACCTTGCGGCGGCCCGCCAGGAAATAGCGGCGCTCCACGGCCAAGCCCTCCACCGCCGCCAGATCCTCGAAATCGTGGACCGTGAGGAAGTGGATGTTGGGGGACTCGTACCACTCGTAGGGGAATAGCTTGGTTCGCGGCGCGCGCCCGCTGGCCAGCATGGAAAGCCGCATGCGCCAGTGCCCGAAATTGGGGAACGCCACGATGGCGCGGCGGCCCACCCGCAGCATCTCCGCCAGCACCTTGCGCGGGTGGCGCGTTTCCTGCAAGGTCTGGCTCAGGATGACGTAATCGAAAGCCCGCTCCGGGTAATCCGCCAACCCCTTGTCGATGTCGCCCTGGTACGCCGAGACTCCGCGGGCGATGGCGCGCCGCACCTTCTCGCCGGAAATCTCCACTCCGCGCGCCTCGACGCCCTTATTCTCCGCCAGCCACTGCAACAACTCGCCGTCGCCGCAGCCCAGGTCGAGCACCTTCGTACCCGGCTCCACGATGTCGGAGATGATGGCGTAATCGCGGCGTCCCAATAGCTCGCGAACGAAGCCCTGCTTGCGCGGCCCGTCGGCGCTCATGTCGCTTTCTCGAAAGTGCTGGCCAGGAAGCCGGTCACCAGCGCGCTCTGCTCGGCTACGTCCACCAGGAAAGAATCGTGCCCGTAGTTCGATTCCAGCTCGACGTAAGCCACGTCGCGGTTCGAGGCCCGCAGAGCGCCGACAATCTCGCGCGCCTGGTAGCTGGGGTAGAGCCAATCCGAGCTGAAGCTGATCACCAGGAAGCGCGCGCGCGTCTGCCCGAAGGCCTCGGCCAGCGTGCCGCGGCCGCTGGCCAAGTCGAAATAGTCCATGGCCTTGGTGGTGTAGAGGTACGAATTGGCGTCGAAGCGGCTCACGAACTGGCTGCCGCGGTAGCGCAGGTAGCTCTCCACCTCGAAATCCACTTCGAAATCGTAGCCGAAATTCTCCTTGCCGCGCAGCCGGCGCCCGAACTTCTCGCGCATGGAATCGTCGCTCATAAAGGTGATGTGGCCCACCATGCGCGCCACCGCCAGCCCACGCGCGGGCGGCTGCTTGCCGTAGTAATTTCCCTGGTTCCAATCCGGGTCGGCCATGATGGCCTGCCGGCCCACTTCGTTGAAAGCGATCTGCTGCGCGCTGTGGCGCGCGGTGGTGGCGATGGGAATGGTGGACGCCACGCGTTCGGGATAGGCCGCCGCCCATTCGAGCGCCTGCATGCCGCCCATGGAACCGCCCGCCACCGCCAGCAGGCGGCCGATGCCGAACCAGTCGATGAGCATCCGCTCGAGCCGCACCATGTCGCCGATGGTGATCACCGGGAAGGACATGGCGTAGGGGGCGCCGGTAGCCGGGTCGATGGAGGATGGCCCGGTGGACCCCCGGCACCCGCCCAGCACGTTCGAGCAGATCATGAAGTACTTGTTTGTGTCGAAGGCCTTGCCGGGGCCGATCATGCCGTCCCACCAGCCCGGCTTGCCGGTTTCGTGGCTGACGCCGGCCGCGTGCGCGTCGCCGGTCCAGGCGTGCAGAATCAGGATGGCGTTGGTCTTGGCGGCATTCAAGACGCCGTAAGTTTCATAGGCCACCTCCACCGGCGCAAGCGTGGCCCCGTTGTCGAGCGTGATGGAATCGAACTTGACGGTGTTGGCTTCGACGATCATGCCGGGAGAGTTTCATGATAACAGGAGAACGCAGGCAGCCATCAGAAAAGGGGACAGACGCATTTTCATGAAAACGGCGCGAGGAAGGCCGGGGCGGATGTCCATCCCGCAGGCAGGTTCTCTCGCGCAGGGATGTCCCTTCGGCAGCCGCGGTGAGTGGGAGGAAAATGCGTCGCGAGGAAAATGCGTCTGTCCCCTTTTCGGTGCGGCGGATTCCGCTCTGCTACCCTGGAAGCAAACCTCCCATGGGTATCGGCGTGAAACCGGAAATCATGAGTCCGGCGGGCTACTGGCCGCAGATGCGCGCAGCCATTGAAGCCGGCGCCGACGCGGTCTATTTCGGCCTCAAACACTTCACGGCGCGCGCCAAGGTGGGCTTCTCGCTGGCCGAACTGACGGAGGTCATGGCCACGCTGCATGCACGCGGCGTCAAGGGCTACGTCACTTTCAACACGCTGGTGTTCGATCACGAATTGGCCGAAGCGGCGCGCGCCATCGAGGCCATCGCCGAGGCCGGCGCCGACGCCATCATCGTGCAGGACCTGGGCGTCCTCAAGCTCGCCCGCCAGATGGCCACCGGCATGCAACTCCACGGCAGCACGCAGATGAGCGCCACCAGCGCGGATGGCGTCCGCCTGGCGCAGTCGCTCGGGGCCACGCGGGTTACCCTGGCGCGCGAGCTTTCGCTGGCCGAGGTGCGCGCCATCCGCTCCCAGACCGATTGCGAGCTGGAGATTTTCGTCCACGGCGCGCTGTGCGTGGCGTATTCCGGTCAGTGCCTTTCATCGGAAGCGTGGGGCGGCCGCAGCGCCAATCGCGGCCAGTGCGCACAGGCCTGCCGGCTGCCCTACGACGTGCTGGTGGATGGCGAAACGGCCCCGCTCGGCGACGCGCGCTACCCGCTCTCGCCGGGCGACCTGTACGCGTTGCGCCAGATTCCCGAAATCGTCGCCATCGGGATTGCGGCGATCAAGATCGAAGGCCGCTACAAGGAGGCGGACTACGTGGCGCTGACCACGCGCGCCTACCGGCAGGCGGTGGACGAAGCATGGGAGGGCCGGGAGGTAGGAATCTCGCCAGCGGCGGAGTTGGAATTGGAGCAGGTCTTCTCGCGCGGATCGGGCCCGTACTATCTGAATGGGACCGATCACCAGGCCGTGGTGCGGGGCCGCGCGCCGCGCCACCGCGGCGTGTGCATGGGGCGCGTGGCGGAAGTGGCGGCGGAAGCCGTGATGGTCGAGCCGGCGGCGGCCAACAGCCTGGCGCCGCTCAAGCCCGGCGATGGCGTGGTATTCGACGCGGCCGATTGGCGCAGTCCGCAGGAAACCGAAGAGGGCGGCAGGGTCTACCAGGCGGTTGTGAATGGCGGCTGCGTCGAGCTGCGTTTCGGAAACGGCGTCGTCGACACGCGGCGCATCCGGGTGGGCGACCTGGTGTGGCGCACGCACGATCCGAACGTCGATAAAGCCGCGCGGCCGTACCTCGAGCCATCCGCGCCGCTGCGCAAGCAGGCCGTGCGCGTGCGCGTAACCGCGCGGGAAGGGGCGCCGCTCGACGCGCTGTGGACGCTGGGAGATCTGCGCGTGAACGTGCGCTCGGACGGGCCCTTAGGCGTCGCGCGGGAGCGCCCGCTCACCGCCGAGTATCTCTCCGCGCAGCTAGGCCGCCTCGGCAACACGCCCTACGAACTGGCGGGCGTGGAGCTCGATGCGGCGGGCGCGCCCTTCGCCCCAAGCTCCATGCTGAACGAACTGCGCCGGCGGGCGGTGGCGGCGTTGGCGCGCTTGCAAACGGCGCCGCCGGTGGGGCGGGCCTCCCGGCCTGCCGCCCTATTGGACACGCCTGCTCCGGAAGCCAGACCGGGAGGACCGCCTCACTTGCACCTCCTCGTCCGCACGCCGGAACAGCTCGATGCGGCCATCCTTCTGCGCCCCGCCAGCATCACGCTCGACTATCTCGATCTCTACGGCTTGCGGCCTTCGCTCGACCGCATTCGCGACGCGGGTC
>Ga0182027_10007633_pt1 | contig 15888 bp, 19 predicted proteins | sample 712E1DmetaG_FD_121300 | JGI IMG/M metagenome (GOLD analysis project Ga0182027, IMG submission 121300) | Permafrost microbial communities from Stordalen Mire, Sweden - 712E1D metaG (Illumina Assembly) | ecosystem: Environmental > Terrestrial > Soil > Wetlands > Permafrost | place: Sweden...
ATCAAGCCGGGTGAACGGCTTCGCCAAGAGGAGATCGCGGAGCGGCTAGGTGCCAGTCGTCTGCCGGTGCGAGAGGCACTCCGCATGCTTGAAGCCGAGGGGCTCACGGAACTGGAGACCAATAAGGGCGCGCGAGTCCCCCTGCTAGGGGGTCGCGAGGTGGACCTTCTATATCAGATGCGCGAGCGGCTAGAACCGCTCGCCTTGGCCGAGAGCATGCCCCACCTGGGCTCAGCCGAGCTCGACAGGCTCGGTGATCTCCAGTCACGTATCGAAGACTGGCCGGGTGAGACCGAGTTCCTCGCACTCGACCGGGAGCTGCACTTGTTGACGTACTCCCGCTGCAACATGGAGCCTCTGCTCAGCACCGTGACCAGGCTCTGGAACTCCACCCAATATTACAGACGGCTTTACATGATGCTCTCCGGCGCGGGCAGGCATTGGATTGTCAATGCTGAGCACAATCTGCTGCTCGACGCATTACGCCGGGGTGATGTGACCGACGCAGGTTTCTACCTCAGAAGTCACATCAGAAGAACCCGGGTTGAACTAGAGCGTCACGCCGAGATCTTTCAGCTTGATAATTGACACCCTGAGCGCGTCGCCGCATCACCTGTACCACCCGACGTGACCATCAGAAGTGATGTCATGGGACTGTAAATCCCAGTCATTGCTTCGTCATACATAGTAAGAGCAGGACGGAGGTGAGACCGACTATTTATAGTCGCGCTCTCGTGAACGCTGACCTCAGGGCATTCTGTCCAGCTCCCGCCCACTCAGTCTGATATTGATCAGCTCGAACAAATGTAAACCCGCAGTACACCAGCGACTCAATATTGTCCACTACCCAGTTGGCTGCCGACCACGAGAGCACTGACGACGAACGTCGCCGTGCCCTTCGAGACCTCAGATCGAAAGCGTTCGCTCACGCGCCATCACGGTCCGGTCGGAGCACCTTCACCTCACACCGCACTTCAAGCGCTCTCGAACACATTCGAACACGATGACTTCAGCCATGGCCGGAGACCGCGCAGCTGCGTAGGGGACCGCGGAGACCTCGTTCATGTTTCCGGAGGCTCGACGCGACCTTGCATCCGACGCCGAACCGCTCGGTCGGATCACTGCGATCACTGCGACCAGCCGTGAAGCGAATGGGCCTTCGGATCGCTAAATGGACCAGCCGCGAGGAACCTCAATCCCACTGCAACCAAGTGCAGGCCCTGAGGCGGCCAGTTCGACGGCACTGACTGCACCGCTCAAGGTGTTAACCAATCCACCAACGTCAGTCCGCCCTGTGGGCGTGGCCGATCCTCAGCGAGTGCGGTCATCGCAGCATCCGCGTTCGGAAGAGTGACGTCTTTACCTTTGGTTCTGGTGAACTGGGCGCGGGTTCGTCCCTGAAACAAGAGCATGGGTGTCGACTGCTCCTAGCTCAACTTGTGACTGTTGCCCTCCTATGAAACGGAAAGTGGCAGTGGAGCAGCGAGCGGTGTTAAAACTATGTCATGACCATTGCAACCGTGAACCCAACGACAGGCGAAACTATCAAGATATTCGAGCCCTATGACGAAGCGGAGGTAGAGCGGCGACTGGCACTCGCAGACTCGGCTTTCCGCTCGTACCGGCGCACCGGGCTCGACGAGCGCTCAAAGCTGGTGCTTGCCATGGCGGACGTGCTGGAGAAGGACCAGGACGCGCTCGCAAGGATACTGACCCTCGAGATGGGCAAGCCCATCGTCCAGGCACGTGCCGAAGTGACCAAGTGCGTCGGGGTACTGCGCTACTACGCCGAGCACGCCGCCGCGATGCTCGCCGACGAACCGATCCCCGGAACCGCCGCGAAGAGCGGTTCGTACCTCAGGTACCGCCCAATTGGCCCCGTGTTGGCCGTGATGCCTTGGAACTTCCCGCTGTGGCAGGTCATCAGGTTCGCAACGCCAACTTTCATGGTGGGCAATGTTGCGCTCCTCAAGCATGCTTCGAACGTCCCTCAGGCAGCTCTCGCCATAGAGGACGCCGCCCTCAGGGCCGGGTTCCCAGAGGGCGTGTTCCAGACTTTGCTCGTCGGGGGCGACCGTGTGCAAGCAATCCTGGAAGACGACCGCGTAGCCGCGGCCACCTTGACCGGCAGCGAGGGCGCAGGCCGGTCGGTCGCGTCAATCGCTGGCAACGCGATCAAGAAGTCAGTACTCGAGCTCGGTGGCGCCGATCCGTTCATCGTGATGCCCTCTGCCGACATCGACCGAGCCGTCGAGGTCGGTGTTTGGGCGCGCATCCAGAACAACGGCCAGAGCTGCATCGCGGCAAAGCGCTTCATCATTCACGACGCAATCGCTGACGAGTACGAGGAGCGGTACGCCGAGAAGATGTCCAAGCTCGTCGTCGGCGATCCTCTCGATGAGGCGACCCAGGTCGGGCCAGTCGCCACCGCGCAAGGTCGCGACGAAGCGAACGAGCAGGTCGAGGATGCATTGGCGAAAGGTGCCAAGGCCATCTGTGGAGGCGAGAAGCTCGACGGTCCGGGATGGTTCGTCCAGCCCACCGCGCTGACGGGGCTCACACCCGACATGCGTGTGTACCGCGAGGAAGTGTTCGCGCCCGTGACGGCTTTCTTCCGTGCTGCCGACATCGACGAGGCGATCGCTATTGCCAACGATTCCGAGTTTGGTCTTGGTTCAAGTGCTTGGACAACAGACCCAGCCGAGCAGCAGCGCTTCGCCACCGAGATCGAGTCAGGAATGGTCTTCATCAACGCGATGACGGCCTCCTACTACGACGTGCCGTTCGGCGGTGTCAAGCGTTCGGGTTACGGCCGCGAGCTCGCGCCCGTGGGCCTGCGGGAATTCACCAACATCAAGAGTGTTTGGGTCGACTGACTGATTCGACGCTCGATCCGCTGCGAGCCGCCCAGCCCGCACGGCTCAATTGTCTAGGGGCTAAAGCGAGTCGTTGACTCGGCTGATCGGACTCGGGACGAGGACTAGCCAGCCCGCCCCCCTACAGATCCCGGACAAGACGCGTCGACATCTCGTCGAGAACAGTCGCAATGGTCATAGTTGGCCCGGGCGCGCAATAGCGGCGCCCGGGCCAAAATCAGGTCACTTCTCACGAACCCAGCTGATTCAGATCACGGTCGAAGTCGTCGTAAGAGAACGCCCGATTCACTCAGCCAGCCAATAGCTAAGCCGCAGCACCCGGAGAGCTCAGAGCCTCACGATCGGACGAAGGCTCCTGATGGCTTGGGCGGCGAATCTGACGCCATTCTGGGCGCCGTAGGTTTCGCAGCTCGTCGAGTAGGGCGGCGTAGTCTCCAGCTTGGGGCCCGACTCGGCGAGGGTTACGGCGAGGTTCACTACTGGCTCGCCGCCCGCGTCTCGGCGGGCGGGCGATTCAGCCACTCGTGTTGCTCGGGGTACTGCTCGGAGTGCTTCTTGTACAGAGGCTCGTGCACTTCTTGGGTTGTGTGATGATGGCACGTTCGAAACGTCGTGCCCTCCACTTTCAGGTGACCGATGCGCCTGCACCGCTTTTCTGAACAGTTGAACCGCTTGTGGAGCCCAGCCGCTGAGATAAACAATCCGAACACCGTCAGGTTTGACAGGTCGCTCACCCATATCGGCTGGCGGGCTCCTAGGAAGAACTCAAAGATGACGTGCACTTCAGCTCTCCACGATCAGAATTTCAAGACCCCCCGGAGGTTTCGCACAGCCTGTGCTATCCGCTGTTCGTTCTCGATGAGAGCGAATCTGACGTAGCCCTCACCTCCAGGCCCAAAGCCACTTCCTGGCGAAGTTGCCACCTTCGCCTCGGTGACAAGGAACTTTGAAAACCCGAGTGAACCCATCTCCTGGTAAACAGTTCCTTGAATCTTCGCCCATACGAACATCGTGCCCTTCGGCTTGGGCACGTCCCAACCGATGCGCCCCAGTCCCTCGCAGAGGGCATCGCGACGCCCTTGATAGATGTCGTTTACAACTTTGGGGTAGTCCGGCGCCTCGTTCATGGCGACTATCGCTGCGATCTGGATCGGCTGGAAGGTTCCGTAGTCGAGATAGCTCTTGAGTTTGGTGAGGCCTTGGACGATCTCCGCGTTGCCGACGAGGAATGCAACGCGCCAGCCGGCCATGGAAAATGACTTGGTCAGGGTGTAGAGCTCGACAGCCACCTCGGATCCGCCTGGGACTTCAAGGATTGACGGCGGCCGGAAACCGTCGAAGGCCGTGTCCGAGTAGGCGAAATCATGCACGAGGAGCACACCGCGTTCACGGGCGAACTCCACGAGCCTGGTCATGGTGGCAAGGTCGATGCACGCCGTCGTCGGATTGTGCGGAAAGGACAGGATCGCGACGCGAGGCTTCGGCCACGCAGACTCCCATGCCTCTACCAGATTGGCGAAGAAAGCCTCGCCTGTGTCCGCCTCGTCGTTGCCGAGCCCCTCCAACCGCACCATCCTGACATCGGCTCCTGCGAACAGGGGTGCGTAAAGGTGGATGGGATACGAGGGTGAGGGAACAAGCGCAGTGTCTCCTGGCGCCACCACTACCCACATGAGGTGGGAGAGACCCTCCTTGGCTCCGATCGTGGTCACCACCTCACGGTCGGGATCCAGCTGCACTCCGAAGCGACGAGCATACAAGTCCGCGATCGCCTGTCTGAGCTTTGGGATCCCGCGGCTAGCGGAGTAACGGTGATTGCGGGGATTGTGGACTGCCTCGGCAAGCTTCTCGACGGCCACATCGGGCGAGGGGATGTCAGGATTCCCAAAGCCCAGGTCGATGACGTCCGCACCGGCACGGCGCGCCTGCAACTTCAGCTGGTCGATCTGGGCAAAGACGTACGGCGGTAGTCCTTGGATCCTGCGAAGCTCCATCGTCCGACGTTAGCCCTTAGCCCTTGCGACTCTGCAATCCCGCGAGGCGCAGGGCGTCAGTGACCAGATCGACCGATCGGGGCCAACCCCAGATCGCCCATGTGGCTCCTGCGTCGCGCAAGGCGATCAACTGGTCGGCTGCGGGGCCAGCCTCTTTGGGGAATGGGCCGGCCCAGCTTGTGGGCCCTCGTGCGGCCTCCGCCTGGAATCGCTCGAGGTCAACATCCCATAGGTTGACCGTCGCTCCGCCAGCGCGCGCGATCTCGATGGTCGCCGGAGCGGTAGCGCCGACCCAGCATTCGATCCCCGCAGCAGTCAGTTCGCCAACGAGGCCAACCAGCGACGTTCGCCGTTCCTCGAGCGAAGGCCAAGCAATCCCGTACGCCGCATTCTCAGCCGCGCTGATTGAGTCGCCTATGCCGAGCGCGGCCACGAGCCGTCCACGGGCAAGCTGATGCAGAGACAGAAACGAGTCGGCTACAGCACGATCTGGTAGGTATCCCAGGCGCGCAACCAAGGAACCGATCATGACCCTTCGCGTTGTTGCCATTACGCCACCGAGCACCGGATACATGGACAGGGCCGGTCGCGACCTCGTGGCACCGCGCCAGAAGTGATCGAAAACGAATACGCCGTCGATCCCAGCTCGCTCCGCGGCCCGAGCGGTGGCTAAGGCCACCGATGAGGTCGGCTCGAACGTCGGGAGCGTAATACCGACCCTCATGTCATCAAACCTCGCCGAGCCGGAGGTTTGAGAGCCTCACGGCGTCGATTCGACCCGCGCTTTCAGATCCCTTATCGCCGCGTGGATGATATTGCCCTCGGCGCGTCGCTTGATGAATCCCGGCAAGGGCACGCGTAGCTCCACGGCAAGCTGGTAGGTGACCTCCGTTCCTCCTTCGGGTGCGGCCTTGAATCGGTATATTCCGTCGAGGCGACTCGTGAGATCGCCATCTCGTTGCACCCAGCGGAGCTCGGTTGGCGCCTGCGAGTAGTCGTAGACGAGCGTGTAACTCGTGCTCCGTCCGAAAGCGCCGGCACGGAACGAGACCAGGGACGGCCGTCCATTCTCGTCGCGCTCGTGGACATGAACCTCCTTCAGATCAGCGACCCACTCCGGATACCGCTCGATGTCGGCGACGACCTCGAAGCACCGCGTTGGGGAGCCGTCGACGACCATCCGCTCAATCGTCTGATCTGTCACACGTCCTCCTCTCTGCCCAGGTGGGCTCCAGCCTCGCATCTCCTCGGTCCGTCAGCCAGCATTGCCTGCCACTCACCTGCCCGCCCTCTCGCACTAATCAGACCACCAAATGACGTGGTCAGTTACCGACTTCAACCAAGGCCTCGTGCAGAACACGGGCCAGATGGTCATAGTCGAAATCGCTGACGGCCCTACGACGCGCCTCGGCCCCGAGGCGGTCTCGAAGCTCGGAGTCATCCAGCAGCCTCGCCAGCGCGGCCGTGACGCAGGCCACGTCGGCGGGCCGATCAACCACTATCCCTGTCTTGCCGTCAACGACAGCCTCCTGGGAGCCGCCACTGCGTCCGGCGAGCTGAGCAACGCCTGCTGCGGCGGCCTCCAGAAACACGATCCCGAAGCCCTCCTGCTCGAGACCGAACCAGCGGTCGCGACAGCACATCGCCCAGACGTCAGCTGCCGCGTCGAGCATCGGCAAGTCGCCGTCGGCGACTCGACCCAGGAAGCAGACCGGTGTCTTGCAACGTCGTGCCAACAGCTCCAGCCTCTTGCGGTCCCGTCCGGAACCCCCGACGGCGAGAGTCAGGTCATGCCTCGTTGCGCTGAGACGCCCGACGGCTTCGATCAGCACGTCCATGCCCTTGCGCGGCACCAGCCGACTCACGCTCACGACAAGCATCCCCTCGGCGGGCAGACCAAGCCTGCGTCGCACCGCTAACCGCTCCTCGCTGTCGAGCGGGTGGAAACGCTCGTGGTCGACACCCGGAGGCACGACCACCACCTTTGGAGTCTGCGCACCGGCAGCGCGCGCCGCCTCGGCAGCCGGGTAGCCGCCAGCGGCGATCGCGAGTGATGCTCCCGAGAGTACGGAACCCAAGAGTTGGCGGGAGACCGGTAGCCGACCAGGCACAGTCACCTCGGCGCCATGGAGCACGACACCATAAGGAACCTGCAGCCGCTTGCCCAGCAGACCAAGTGGAAGAGCTGGGTCCAACAGCACGATCCCGGCGCCGGAGTCCAGCGACAATCGTCGGATCGCCCGGACCAACCCCGGCGTTGGAAGCAGGACCGGTGACGAGGCGCGCTCTATCCGGAACTCTTGCTGCCTGTCGAAATCAACGGCCCCGCGGTGCGCAGCAGTGAGGACTGTGAGCTCTTGAGCGGGCAGGCGGCGGAACAGCTCGTACAGATACGACTGGATACCCCCGAGCTTGGGGGGGAAGTCGTTGGTCACGAGCATGTAACCCATCAGCTGAGCTTCTCAGGCGTGCTTCGGACCTTACAACGCGAATCATCCGACGCGCCGACAAAATCGCAGCTCAGGCACAAGGCCCGCTCGCTGGAGCATTCGGACCGCACGGGCCTCCGCGACATCGACCACGATCCCAACGCTCTGGTGAGGACCCAGCACGAAAGTGACGATGCAGTCATCGCACGCCGACGTTTCACGGAGCACACAGTCATCGCAGCTTATGGACATGGACTCTGTCGGCATCGCTCCTCCTCCTGGTGATCGCATGGGCAACCCAGACCGGTCGTCCACCGTCAGAGGCGGGCGGGCGGTCGATGACCACAGGACAGATGATGCCGCAAGGATGTATCAGGCTCGTCAGGCTACCGACGAATACCAGGCAATTACGACTACGGTCAGGCCATGATCTCTGACCGTCTTCGAGCGATCTGGGAGCTCCAGGTGCCTGAGATCCGTGAGAGCGCGGGCCGCCACGAATTCGACGGTGTTCTGCAGGACCTTTCGCCTGCTGGAGTCGCGGCACTCCTGGCATCACTTGGACGCGGCCCACGTGAACCCGATGCGCACGACGAGGCACAACTTTCCGCAGTGGAGGCCGGAGCGCGGACGGCTTTCTCGGTCGTCGAGACGCACAGGTGGAACCCGTTCGTCCACCTGGCAAACCTCGACCTAGCGTGCTACGACCGCGAATACGCGCCCGCCGACGAGCGACGAGCAGCCAAGGCTGCGCACATTGCCGGGTGGCCCGATGCCGTCGACGGTGCCGTCGAGTCGCTCGACTCGGTACCCGCGCCTGTCGCGAAGGCTCTCCTACCTGCAGTGCGCGGCCTCGGAGAAAGCCTAACGAGCGGGGACGCAGATTCCGCGACGCTCGACCGTGGCAGAGCCAGCCTTTCGAGGCTCCTCGCTCACTTGCAAGACGCGGCTGCGACCGGTCCGCGAGACGTGAGCCTTGGCCCGCAAAGGCTCGCTCGGATGCTCGGCGATCCCGAGGCGATGACAGTGGACCTAGGCAGGCTCGAAGAGATCGCCGACGCGGAAAGATCCCGCCTGACCGAGCGGCTTGTTGATGACTGCTATCGGCTCCGACCAGAAGTGTCGCCCTGCGAGGTCGTGAGAGAGCTTCTGAAAGACCATCCCGATGACGAAGGCATCTATGCCGAAGCACGGCGGCTCATCCAGGAGTTGAGCGCGTTCACGACCGAGCACAACCTTCTCCCCGAGCTCGGAGGAAGCTGCCTCGTCGGCCCGGCGCCACCGTCGAGGCGGTACGCCGTAGCGATGATGTCCTGGACCGGCCCGTACGAGGCGGAGGCGGCGGCATGGTTCCATGTGAACCCACCCGACCCTTCTTGGGACGAGGAGACCAAGGACCGTTGGCGGTCACTCTTCAGCGCCACGACGCTGCCTGCCGTCACTGCCCATGAGGTGACGCCTGGGCACTTCGCTCATGGGCGGATGATCCGGCTCACGGCCCGCGGAGACATTCGCCGGTCGCTGGCTTCCCTAGCCTTTGTGGAGGGGTGGGCGCACTACGCCGAGGAGTTGCTGGTGGAAGAGGGCTTCCGTCACGATGATCCTCGCTTTGCGATCGGAGTTTGGATCGAGGCACTCGTGCGCGTAACGCGCCTCGCTTCAGCGCTTGGGATTCACCGAGGCTCATTGTCCGTCAAGGACGCTGAGGCGCGCTTTCGAGAGGATGCCTTCCTCGAAGCGCCCGCGGCGCAGTCGGAGGCGAACCGCGCCACGTTCGACCCGACCTATGGTCGCTACACGTGGGGCAAGCTCGAGATCCGGAAACTCCGCGACGAGGCAATCGCGCGCTGGGGCACGCGCTTCAGCCTTCGCCGCTTCCACGAGGCACTGCTCGAACTCGGCGCACCGCCGCTCGGGACCATGGGCGATGCGCTCGACCCTGTCTGAGGCGACTAGATGTCAGTCGCGCTCACTCGCTCTCGCTCGCGGTGAGCCGTCTACCACCGGCGCGTGTCGTGCCTGCCTACAAGCCCGCCAATGCTGAGGACCTCGACTAGGCGAACGACACGTTTCACGCTGTCGAGACGGTAGATGACGAGCGCGGTCTCGACGCGGGTCGCCAAACGCCGAGCCAGGAAACCGCGAAGTTCGACACCCGAGCCGATTGGGTCATCGAGCAGCTTTCCGAATATGAAGCGTCGCGCGGCGTCAGCAACGTGGAACTGGAGCTCATCGAGCGCCTTACGGGCCGGCTCGCTTGCGACAAGGCCCCACCGTTCATCGGTGCTCGGTCTTACAGTCGCCACCAGCGACATTCCACCGGTCACGACGCGGGCTACAAAGCGCGCATCGGGGTCCAGTGCCGCCAGTTCCTCACCCATGTAGAGGTTCCCGCTCTGCAGAGCGGCCTCGGCCTCGATGATGCGGCGAACAGTTTTCGGCTCGGACAACAGCTCGATGGTGTACTCAAGGCCTTCCAGCTCGCGAGCCGGCATGATTACCGCGACAGGTACGCCCCCCCGCTCGACGACTATCCGTTCGCGCGTCGCGAGCACGTTGTCGACGACCGCATCGACGTTGTCGTCCTTGTCCGCGACAGCTGCCACCTCGGAAGCGTATCGCTGACCAGAAGGCTTCTGCGTAGGCTGATTTTGTGAACATCGACTTCCTCGCGACTCCGGCTCTCGTGATCGACGCAGGCCGCCTCGAGTTCAACATTGCCGAGATGGCCAGGGCTCTTCCCGGTAACCGCCTGCGACCGCACGTCAAAGCACACAAGTGCACAGAGATCGCCAAACTGCAGGCCAAAGCAGGGCACAACGGCTTCACATGCGCGACGATCCGCGAGTGCGAGGGCATGGTCGCGGTCGGCCTCGGAGAGGACCTGCTGCTGGCCAACGAGCTCCTGGAGGCACACCGGATCGGCACTCTCGTCGCCAACGGAGCCCGCGTCACCCTGGCCGTCGACTCGTCCGAGACGATCGAAGCGGCAGTAGCCGGCGGAGTTCGGGAGATCGTGGTCGACGTGAACGTGGGCCTGCAGAGGTGCGGCTGCGCTCCTAGCGACGCAGGCCGACTCGCAGACCTCGCTCGCTCCTTGGGTCTGGCGGTTCGCGGCGTCATGGGCTACGAGGGCCATGCTGTCGGCCTTGAGGATCCATCCGAGCGTGCCCGGCTTTGCCAGTCTTCGATGGAACTGCTGCTGGCCGCGCACCAACAGGTCGGTGGCGAGCTGGTTTCCGCAGGCGGCACTGGCACCTACGACTGCAACACCTGGGCAACCGAGATCCAAGCAGGCTCGTATGCCCTCATGGACACCGCCTACGGCCGCCTAGGCCTCCCGTTTCGCCAGGCGCTGTTCGTAGACGCCATTGTCATCTCCACCTGCCCGCAATGGTCGGTCGCCGACGCAGGGCTCAAGGCTTTCGGCATGGATCACGGCAACCCGGAGGCGGAGGGAGCCACGGTCTGGTTCTGCTCGGACGAGCACGTGACCTTCGACCCACCACGGTCGGTCGGTGACATGATCCGTCTCTTGCCGGCTCACGTTGACCCGACAATGGCGTATCACGAACGTGTTCACCTCGTGTCCGGCGAGGACGTCCTGGAGACCTGGCCTATCGACCTACGAGGCTGGTAAGCCCGGCTCGGAACCTGCCGCGGCCGGACCTGGCTGAGTGAGGCACGCCGCGAATGCACGCAACGCAGAACCCCGATGCGACAGCCGGTGTTTTTCGTCCGGTGTCATCTCGGCAAAGCTGCGCCCTCCTCCGCCTTCGGGCGCGAACACCGGGTCGTAGCCGAAGCCGCCTTGGCCGCGCGGCGCCGACAAGATAACCCCGTCAACTACGCCCTCGCCGATGATCTCCCTTCCGTCGGGGAACAGACACACGACGACTGTGCGGAACCTGGCACGTCGGTCGGTCTCACCTTCAAGGTCACTGAGCAGCTTTGCCACGTTGTCTGCATAGGTGGCGTCCTCGCCGGCAAAGCGGGCCGTTCGCGTGCCGGGTGCGCCCCCAAGTGCCGCCACCTCGAGACCGGTGTCATCGGCAATGGCAGCCTCGGCGGTGGCTGCAACCAGCGCAACGGCCTTGAGGCGAGCGTTGTCTTCCAGGCTCTCTCCTGTCTCCTCCACCGCAGATGCGCCAGGCGGACGCGGGAGGAGCTCGACGGCATCGTCGAGCACCTCAGCGAGAATGGCTTCGATCTCCGCGGCCTTGTCCGGATTCGCCGTGGCGAGCACCAACCGCACCTTGATTCGACCTTCCTCGCGTCGCTGAGTGTCAGGCCGTGACTGTCTTGCCGCGGTCTGGAGGTGGCGTCGCGAGCACCTCGGCCTGCACCTGGAGAATATGGCCAATGCCCAGCTCGGCGAGGGCGAGCATCTCGTCGAGCTCAGCACGGGCGAACGGCAGGCCTTCGGCAGTGCCCTGCACCTCCACAAAGCGGCCCGAGGACGTCATGACGACATTCATGTCGACCTCGGCCGCTGAGTCCTCGACATAGTCGAGGTCGAGCATGCATGACGCTTCGACTATGCCTACCGATACAGCCGCGCACGCCTCGCTTACTGGATGGCGAGCGAGTGATCCTGAGAAACACAGCCGCGAGCAGGCGTCGTGGAGTGCAACGTACGCGCCCGAGATCGCGGCCGTACGCGTCCCCCCGTCGGCTTGCAGCACGTCGCAGTCGATGAGGATCTGGCGTTCCCCGAGAACCTCCAGATCGATGATGCTGCGCAAGGCCCGTCCGATCAGGCGCTGGATCTCCTGGGTTCTTCCGGACTGGCGTCCGCGAGTCGCCTCTCGAGTGACGCGCTCGGGCGACGAGCCTGGCAGCAGGGAGTACTCGGCTGTCACCCAGCCCCTGCCTGTCCCTCGCATCCACCTTGGGACGCCCTCATCGACCGAGGCCGTGCAGAGGACCTTCGTGCGACCGGAGACGGCGAGCACCGAACCGGCAGCGAACTCGGTGAAGTCCCGGACGAAGAAGCCCGGGCGGAGCTCGTCCAAGGCACGTCCGTCGTGGCGTAGGGCGTCGGTGGCATGAGGTTGCGAGTCAGTCACCCCGACAAGGTACCCGGCGCAAAGCCGGCAAGTCAGAAGTACGTCATGCGCCTCGTCCGCTCGACGACCACGTCGAGCTCGTCGGTCCAGGCCCCGGTAGACAGGTACTTCCATCCGCCGTCACTCGAAACGAAGACGATCGTCCCCCGGTCGATGGCGTTGGCACACTTGACGGCACCGGCCAGTGCCGCTCCGGAGGAGATGCCGGCGAAGACCCCAAGGTCCGCAAGCCTCCGTGTCCACTCGATCGAATCTCGCGGACCGACCACCGTCTTGCGATCCAGCAGGTCGGCGCCTCCAAGCTCGGCAAAGATCGGCGGGATGTAGCCGTCATCGAGGTTACGAAGACCCTGGACGGTGTCTCCCGTCGGGGGCTCGACTGCCCACACCTGAACCTGCGGGTTGGTTTCTTTCAAGAAGCGCCCAACGCCGAGCAGCGTGCCGCTCGTTCCGAGTCCGGCGACGAAGTGAGTGATTTCCGGACAGTCACGCCAGATCTCCGGCCCGGTGCCGTCGTAGTGCGCCCTCGGGTTGGCGAGGTTGCCGTACTGGTATAGGAAAGTCCACTCCGGATGCGCCGAGGAGAGCAGCTGAGCCATACGCACCGCACCGTTCGACCCTTGCTCTGCCGGCGAGTCGATCACCTCCGCGCCCCAGAGCTCGATCAACTGGCGCCGCTCAACTGAGACGTTGCCTGGCAGAACGATCTTCAGCTTGTACCCCTTCAGCCGACACACGAGCGCCATCCCGATCCCGGTGTTGCCCGACGAAGGCTCGATCAGCGTCGCGCCCGGAGCGAGCACGCCCTTCTGCTCCGCGTCTTCGATCATCGACAGGGCGATCCGGTCCTTCACCGAGCCTCCGGGGTTGTGGCCCTCCAGCTTGGCAAGAATTCGCACGTTGGGGTTCGGACTGAGCGCGGATACGTCGACGAGGGGCGTGTTGCCGATCAGGTCGAGGACACTTGCAAGAACAGGCACTACCCGATGGCCAGTGCGACCTAGAGGCTGCCGCCCGCGACGGCGGGCAGGATCGAGATCGTGTCGCCCTCGTACACCTTGGTGTCGAGCTTGTCTATGTAACGAACGTCATCGTCGTTCAGGTAGACGTTTACGAACTTGTGCAGCTCGCCGTCCGCAGTCACGAGCTGGCCGGCCATCCCGGGGTACTCATCTTGGAGGCTCGCGAGAATCTCACCGATTGTCGCTCCCTCGACCCTGACCGAGCGCTGTCCGCCCGCATGTTGGCGGAGCAGCGTCGGCAAGTTCACGTCAGGCACGGGTCCTCCGAATAGTTGACTTCTTCAGTCAGATACTAACGAGAAGTCGATCGATTCCTCGCGGACGAGACCATCAGCTATCCGGTACGAACGGACCGAGGCCACCTCGTGGCGCAACGAGACGATTACGTAGTGCCAGGACGGATCGGGCGCCTGAGCAACGTCGGTCGGCGACGGGTACGGATCCGTGCGGGTATGCGAGTGGAATACGCCGATCACGGACTGCCCACCCGCCTCGACGGCCCGGTCGATCCGGAGGTACTCCCCCGGGTCGACCGTATAGACCTGCGCCGACGCGGCACGGTTCGTGGTCGGATGCACGGCCGCGACCGTGGCTGTGCTCGGATCTCCGGTGATGAGCCCGCAACCCTCCTCCGGGTAGCTCCCAAGGCAGTGGGCGATCATCTCGTCGAGCTGGGAACAGGCCATGTGGAGGCCCGTGGCGCCAGGTGGGACGGCTGTCCCTGATGCCCGCGGCTTCGTTGCCGGCGCCGTCGCTCGGTCTGCTTTGGAATCGCTCATCAGGGCCGCACGGTAGCGTTTCGGCGATGGTCACGAGAAAGCCCACCCGGTCTCAACGCATCGCGAGCTCTCGGACGTTAGGTGACCAGCACGAACCCGTCATTCGAAGCGTGGCTCGTAACCGGCGCGCCCGGCATGACTACGACATCCTCGAGGTCTTCGAGTGTGGCATCGCTCTCAGGGGCGCGGAGGTCAAGTCCCTCCGGCTGGGGCAGGCTTCGCTGCAGGATGCCTACGCCAGGATCGACGACGGCGAGCTCTGGCTCCTCGGAGCCCACTTGGCACCGTACGAGTACGCGTCGGGATACGGTCGCTTCGAACCAGTCAGGGCTCGCAAGCTGTTGCTTCACCGCCAACAGATCGACGAGCTCTCAGGTCGCGTAGCCCAGAAGGCCCTAACACTCGTGCCTCTGAGTATCTATTTCAAGGACGGGCTTGCCAAGGTCGAGCTCGCATTGGCGCGCGGAAGGCGCCTTTACGACAAGCGGCACGCAATTGCCGAACGCGACGCGACCCGAGAAGCCCAACGAGTGATCCGAGACCACGAGCGCCGGCGCTGAGGCCCACCGCCGAGGCGGTATCCTCTACCAGGAACACACTCACCAAAAGGGGGTGACAGGCTTCGACTTCGGTCGTCAAGTTGGGAGAAGCGAGCCGTGGTCTCCGGAACCACGTTAAAGAGCCGGAAAACAAAACAAACGCCGAGCCTCAGCTCGCGATTGCTGCCTAACTAGCAGCAACGTCTGCCCGGTCCTAGTCCTGCGGACCGGCCCCAGGCGTCATCTTGCAGGGCTTACCTGAACGGCGCCGCCGGCGAGCAGTCAGGGAAATCTAAGTCGGCTGGGGTCTTGCACTGGCGCCGGTGGCGTGGCAAGACCCGAGAAACTACCGCCGGATGCGCTCGGAGAAGTCCCATCAAGATGCCGGGGGACGCGGGTTCGACTCCCGCCACCTCCACTTGATTTTTGCAACAAAATTCCTGTTAGGAGCCCTCCTTTGGAGGGCTCCTAACGCGCCAGGACGCGCTCAGGACACACCAGCATCGGCGCTTGCGGGCGAACGGCGGTCCAGGATGGTCACTAAGGATGTGCAACGGTCGGCACATCACGAACCGTTCAACCGCGCACCTCCGCCGCGGAAAGTGTCAGGCGCCGTGCGGCCGAAGCCCTTTGGGCGCGAGCGGGACCGCCGAGCCACGGGTACCGACAGATGGGTGCACCGGACTGCGCCGATCTGCGCTTCTACCGACCGGTTTCGAAGCTCTTAGAGTCGCTCCTTGGTGCCGATTGGTACGGGAGTAGATCAGCCAATCTACTGAGCAGTAGACCCCACCTTGTGAGCACGACGATCAGAGTCAGCGAGCGCACAAGGGACCGGTTCGCGAGGCTTGCGGATGCGACGGGTCAGCCCATGACACAACTCCTCGACGAGGCCGCCGACGCTCTTGAGCGCCAAGTCTTCTTCGGCCAGTTCTCAGCTCGTCATGACGAACTCCTCACTGATCCAGCCGCATGGGCTGAAGTCGAGCGCGAGCGAGCGCTCGAGAGCGGCGCATCTCACGACACCTCCGCTTGACGTGCGTCGAGGAGAGGTCTGGCTGTCGCCGCCGGTTGAATACTGACCCCCTATCACCGCTCTAAAACTGACCCCCCTCCCGAGGATCCACCACTTTCAGTGGTTTGGACTCGATCCTGGCTCGGCCGACATCGGCCCGAACGG
>Ga0182027_10007634_pt1 | contig 15883 bp, 8 predicted proteins | sample 712E1DmetaG_FD_121300 | JGI IMG/M metagenome (GOLD analysis project Ga0182027, IMG submission 121300) | Permafrost microbial communities from Stordalen Mire, Sweden - 712E1D metaG (Illumina Assembly) | ecosystem: Environmental > Terrestrial > Soil > Wetlands > Permafrost | place: Sweden...
CTTGAGCGCGTTGTCTTCTACGGCGGTCCCATGTCACGGGAAGACCCTATTGGCAGCAATCACCGCTGCCGAGCAGGATATCAGCCTATACTGGAAATGGTTAGTACAACCCCTCTTGTACGAGGACTTTACTTAAAATATGCCGCAAAATTAGGCATCCATGAGGTGATAAGATTGAAAAAAGAAGTCGTATAATCAAGCCAACTTGAATTTTCTTGTTTTAGTCAGGGTACCTTTAGGCTGGGATGGGATCAGTCGCATGCCTCGACGAATGTCCGAAGAACGCACCCGCAAGGAAATGATCGACCCGCAATTGGAACATGCCGGCTGGTACCTGCGCGACCATTCCAAAGTCAAGATCGAGATACCGGTGGATGGCTACAATGCCGAGCCATGGAACGGAGTGACGGATTACTGCCTGTACCGCGCGAACGGGGAAGTGCTGGCGGTGGTGGAAGCCAAGAAGACCGCTGTGGATGTACGCCAGGCGGAAGCCCAACTGGAATATTACGTCAAAGAAATCGAGAAGCACCAATCCTTCCGGCCATTTGGATTCCTGGCAAACGGTTATGAGATCTATTTCGAGGAAGTGGGGGTGGCGGCCAAACGGCTGGTGAATGGATTCTTTCCACGCGAAGACCTGGAGAACCAGTTATTCATCCGCCGGAATGGGAAAATGCTTGGATCGATTGAAATCAACAATACCATTGTCGACCGGGCCTACCAGCACGAAGCCATCCGGCGGGTCAGCGAAGCCTTCGAAAAGGGCAAGCGCAAGGCCCTGCTGGTGATGGCAACCGGCACCGGTAAGACGCGCACCATCATGGGCTTGATCGATGTGTTCATGCGCGCCAACCAGGCCCGGCGGATTTTATTTGTGGCCGACCGGGATGCGTTGGTAGAGCAGGCCAAGTCGGACGGCTTCGAGCAGTTCCTGCCGGAAGAACCCTGCACACGCCTGTTCAGTTGGGACGTGGATACCAGCAAGCGGCTGTATGCGGTCACACTGCAGACGCTCAGCAACATCTTCGAGCAGTTCTCGCCGGCCTTCTTCGACCTGATCATCTTCGACGAAGTGCACCGCTCGATCTTCAACCGCTACAGCGAGATCCTGCAATACTTCGACGGGCGCATGATCGGGCTGACCGCCACGCCGGCCAGCTACATCGACCGGGATACGTTCAATGCGTTCGACTGTCACGACGACAAGCCCACCTACCTGTACACCTACGAGCAGGCCGTCAAAGACAAGTACCTGGTGGATTACAACCTGTACGCGGCGCAGACGAGATTCCAACAGGAGGGCCTGCATGCAGCAACGCTGAGCGAGGAAGAGCGCAACCTGCTCATCCAGCATGGCCTGGACCCGGACGAGATCAATTACGAGGGCACGGAACTCGAAGAGAAAGTGACCATCAAGGATATGCTGCGCCGGCAGTGGCAGGAAATCATGGAAGTGGTCACAAAGGATGCTTCGGGCACCTATCCGGGCAAGACGATCGTGTTTGCCATGACCAAAAAACATGCCTTGCGCTTGCAGGAGGCCTTTTACGAGGTATTCCCGCAATACGTGGACATGGCCAAGGTGGTGATCAGCCAGGGGGATTATCGCAGCACCAACCTGAAGGCCTTCAAGAAAAAAGATTGGCCGCGCATTGCCATTTCGGTGGACATGCTGGATACCGGCGTGGACATCCCGGAAGTGACCACGCTGGTGTTCATGAAGCCGGTGCAGTCGCCAATCAAGCTGCAGCAGATGATCGGGCGCGGCACGCGCAGCCTGGCAGCCTGCCGAAAGCTGGATTTGCTGCCGGATTTCGACAAGAAGGAATTCCTGATCATCGACTTCTGGGACAATAACTTCAGCCGGGAAGCCAAGGAAGCGCCGGACAATACCACCCCGGTGATGGTGCGGGTCTTCAACACGCGCCTGAACCTGCTGGAAACCTACCTGGACGAGCAGCAGAACCCGGAATGCCGGGGCGTGATCGAGGATCTGCGCGGCATGCTGGCGCGCATCCCAACCGAGTCTCTCTTGGTGAAGCGCGCCCTGCCCGAGATCGAAGAGGTCTGGCAGGAGAGCTTCTGGAATTATCTCTTACCAAGCAGTATCAAGAAACTGCGCGAAAAAGTGGGACCACTGCTGCGCTACGCGGCGGAGGTGGACGTGGCGGCTGAGACCTTCATCAGCAAGATGGAAAAACTGAAGTTCCTGCGCCGGACCGGGCGGGAAGCCAGCGAGACGACCAAATCGATCACAGAAGATGTGATGCGCCTGAATGAAAGCATCCTGGACAAGCGCCAGGTGGAACTACGCCGCAAGTGCATTCCCCCTACCCTGGAAACGGCCAGCTTCGAGGAATTGAACGAGATCCGGGATGGGCTGGCGGGCGAGATGAAGAACAAGTCCAGCCGGGAAGACCCGCTGGTGATCGATTACCTGCGCGATTTCATCGCGGTGCGGGGTTACATTCTGCTGACCAAGCGCGGCGAGCAGATGTACGTGGAAGAATACCGCCGGCTGGTGGAAAAGCGCATATTAGATTTGGTAGCCAACCATCCGACCGTGAAGGCGATCCAACGGGGTGAGAGCGTAACAGATGAGCAGTTGCTGGCACTGGAACGCACGCTGCACAAGGAACTGGAGGAAGGCGACCTGGAAGTTTCACCGGAGAACATCCGCAAGGCCTTCGGCGGGCTGAAGGTGGAAAGCTTCCTGGCGTTTGCCCGGCAGGTGCTGGAGCTGGAGGCGCTGCCGGATTACCAGGAAGTGGTGCAGCGGCAGTTCGAAGGCTACATTACCCGGCACCAATACAACGCCGACCAGATCCGTTTTTTGAGGGCGGTGCAAAGTGTGTTTTTGGAGAAGAGGAAGTTGGAGGCGGCGGATCTGTACGAGCCGCCCCTGACGAATTTTGGGGCGGATGCGGTGGAGAAGTGGTTTACGGAGAAGGAAGTACAAGAAGTGGTTGAGTTTGTCAATCGAATGGCGGTTTAGGAAACGAAAATGAAGAAGATCTTGCCAATAATTCTAATTCTTGTTGGTTCATCACTATTAATCATTGCTGTAGTCTTTTGGATTGACACAAGAAAAGCCAGTATGTCACCGAACTTTTGGCAATCCTTACGGGATTGGCTAACACTTATTGTCGGACTTGGGGCAAGTATAAAAGGGTGGATTGATCTATTCAAAAAAGATAAGCCAACTTCACGAATCCATCAATTTAACATAAAGGATGAAATTAATCTAGAAACTCATGAAAACAGACGCGAAATCTATACTGGTGTATATATTGAAAACCAAGTGATCCAAAAGCAAAGAAAAAACGATAAGGTAATTCCAGGAGTTGAACTTTCTGTAGAACAAGAAGGAATAATTCTTGATTTGTACTTGAAAGAAGTTGAAAGGTTTACCAGAAAATTACCTTGGGATAATACTAATACCCTTACCGCGATTTCTCCAGATTTAGATATTTCTCAAATCTATGTTTCTCCATTTTTTACTCATCAAGAAAGTCCAAGGTCTGTTCCCATAACAATGGATGAAAAACAAGAGAGGGATCTAGAACGCCGAGAAAAGAAAAATCGTGCTTTAAATTCATCAATAATGATTCGGCCCGTTACAGTGGATATCTATGAAATAATAAAGTCCAGGAATCCAGTAGCTATCATTGGTTACATGGGAACAGGAAAAAGCCTTACTGCCAATTATATTGCCTGGCTTTTAGCGAGAAGCGAGAAATTAGAGTTAATGGGATTTTCTCACCCGATGATTCCAATTTTAATAAAATTGGGTGATCAAGCTGTTTTGGAATCTCATGACTTCTCCAATTCAATATTCAGGATTGCCGCCAGGCATTTTTCTCCTACCGTACAAGAACAAATTGTGCATATGTTAATGGAAGAATGGAATAGAGGAAGTATTGTTCTTATTTTGGATGCGTTTGACGAATACAACGGTAATATAAATACAATGAAAGGAGAATTAGAATATTTGGCTGAGGGCACATCACTTGGCAACCATATAATATTAACTTCCCGACCATCAATGTATCGAAAGGTTAGACTCTCCGGTTTTAAAGGTTATGAGTTAAACGAAATTGAAAGCAATAACCTTGATATCTATTTACAAAAATGGATCTGTGCCTTACTGCCATTAAGCGAAAAATTAGGAACTCAAGTTGATAAGCATATTCTTTTTTTGAAATCTCAAATCTCTGAGCACCCCCTTGTTGAAGACATTATCGCGAATCCTTTATTGCTTACTATATTGGTGGCTTTAAGTCTAACAGAAGACGGGATTGATTTATCGAAAATCGAAAACGAAACTGACCTTTATCAACGATATATAAATTTAATTATCGGAAGACAAAAACAAAAATCATTTATTAATATCCCACAGAACCCAAGCGAATTTATGCTTTATGTGGTTTTTGGCTATGTGGGTTATTTGGTACAAATTGCCCGAACAAAACTCAAGCCGGAATTCCCTATTACTGAGAATATAGTAAAAAAAATAAGCGGTACACGATATTTTGCAAAGGAATTAAATAAAACACTCTTGATTGAAGAGTGCCTAGAATTTTGGGTTAAGGTAGGACTATTTACCTCCGGTGAAGGTGCAAATCATAAAATTGGCTTTCGCCATCAAGCATTTCAATTTTATGGTGCCGCCATTGGGTTAAGTCTATTAACTAAAAAGAGAAGGAAAATAATATTGAATAAGATAAGTAACAATCCGCAATGGTTTGATGTTCTTCAGTTGTATTTAGGAATGAAGCCAATATCTGATCTTGATTTGGACTAAATCAATTATGGACACTAGATTCGATTTAGTTGAAAAAACTTACTACCGCAAGGACAGATTTGATATTCCGCTTGATAGCTATTTGTTTGATTCTATTAAACAACTTAATGTCATAAAGAAGGGAGAACATCCAATTTGGAAAATTGTTGTTTCAGACCTGTTATCGACATATTTTATGCGGTTGTTTTTAGAAAGACTTTATCATTTTAAATTGTCATATGGAAATCCGTCTGTTGACAAAAGTAAAAAACAGATAGATTTTGAAAAACACATACGCTTGTTAGAGCCTACATTAGCGAGGAATTATATTTCACAAGTTTGTATTGCAGCATTAGACGGGCATGCCTGGCAAGCCATCCAGAAACTAAGAAAGAAGAAGTGGCAGGATTGGTTCAAACCCCTATTTATAATTTACATGATCCGTTCATTTCCTCTTCGTATTTTGCTAAGAATTTATTCAATTAATAACGGAGCATTCATTGCTTTGGAAATATTCGGGTTATTTAAATCGCTAACTGACGAAGAATGTAATGCAATATTATTCTATTTAGAAAAACAGGAAAACAACAAACATGATCACGATGAATGGAAGATTTCAGATTTCACAAATATATTAACTCGACCAGGTATGATATCGAAAAACATTCAGAACCGTTTTGAACAATATATTTTTACTAAAAATTTCGAACAAAAGGAAATTCAAAACCAGGTTCTCGCTCGTCTGACTAGAATAAGTTCAGAAGCTTTACAAAGATTAAAAGATTCAATAACTAATGAAACAGATTTCAATTCGAAGAGATTATCCGAGGATGTTCTGGATACATTATTAAATTCGGCGGCAACGAATCCTGATGTGATGGTTTATTGGCTAGATCAAGTTTCTCATTTGGATATATATCACAATCCCATCAATGAGAAAACGTTTCAGAAGAATCAAGTAATTATCGATTCTGAGAGTATGAAAGTTGTTTTTGATTTTGTACAAGATGGCGATGAAAGCCATTCCAAAGCCGCAGAGATTGTATTAAAAAATATCCATTTAGTTACTGCTGATGCACAAAATCTACTTCGGAAGTACCTAAAATCGGGCAATCAAAACGAAAGATATTTGGCCGCAAGTATAATAAATGGTTTGTCAATCACTGATCGCTTGCTTATAGAAGAGGCATTTGAATCTTTGCTCGATATGAGTTTAGATCTAAACTCTTTTGAGAAAACGAATACTGCCCTTCACTCCGATGATAATTTGCAACAAAAAGTATGTAAACTTTTATTAGAAATATGCAAGGACCGAAATGATTTGGTAAAGAAGTTTTTGGTCAATATGCGCAATAGATGGTCAAACGAATATATAAATGCTGCTTTACGAGTTTTTTCAGGCACAACTGTCCCGAATGAAGTAATTGAGAATTTTGCACTTGAACTAGAATATGGCAAAATAAACGATTGTCAAGGAATTCTTCTTGAGAATTCATCACATCTGAGCTCAGAAAAAATCAAGGAGATATCTCTCGCACTAAGATCTATCCAAGATAATAATATGTTGATAGACCTCCAACCCGGAGATGGCACAACAGCTCAAGAAGAGTTGTTAAGTGTATGTGTAAGATTTATCTATAGTGTTTGGCCTTGTTTAGTAGCAATTAATTCAAATTTATCAAGTTTAACTTCGAGCGATTATTTAGTGCTTCCTGCTTTGCTCTGCTTAGAAAAGACAAGAAGGAATACTTGGAGATCTGCTCCTATATCTAAATATGATGATGATTCATATTTATCCATCTGCAACGATATAGGTAAAGCCATTGAGGTTATTGGTTCCTTTGACAACGTAGATTTGGTAATTAATACTCTAGTTAGTTATTCGAAACAGCCCAACAGTGATGCAAATCTGATCGTTCGAGCAATATCAGCCTTCCCCCAACCCGACAAGCGATTATTTGAGATAATTAGAGAAGGCTTTGGTGAAGGAAACCCAGGTCAAGTCAAACAAATTCCTTGGCAGAACTCTACTCGATTAGATAATGAGGGAGTTTCCCTTGTAGTACGAAGCATTCTCAATGGTAGAGCGTCATCAGATATATTGAAGTCACCTCCAACGGTTGATGTTACTGGAGCTAATGAATTAATAAAAGCGATAAAAAAAAGGAGAGAGTTAACAGACAATGAAATTCTTCAACTTTGGCTTTTTATATATGCGATAAAGTCTTTGGTTAATTCCTCGATGGTAAATTCTGACGTGGTTGACATTTGTATGGATTTGCTGCACGAAAAAGTATCTACGTTTGATGAAAGTCATAAGAGGGATGAGCGTCCATTTGCTGTATGGGCCTTATCTAAAGCTCTGCCTCTAAGAGCTGAAGTAATTAATCTTTTCATGGGTATATTAACTTCGGGCCCTTCTCAATTGATTTCTTATGGGCACTTTGTATGGACTAGAGTTGCAGCAATCATCGCCTTATCTGAGATTGGTTCTGATACTACGAATGAGTTATTGTGGGAAGAACGAGAAGCAATTGCCGACATAATAATAAAGTATGTTAAGATACCGTTTCTATCTGATTTCGATCTATTTGGTGGAGAAAATGTTTTTCCAGAAAGACCTTCTGATGCTATTTATGATGCTGCTTGCTTGATCGTAGAGACAATGAGAAAACATTGGTTTCAAGAAGAAATTAAAATACCTGAAGAAATAGATTAATAGTTAGGAATCTAACTCCTCATGCTCACTGACCCCAAACTACGCTCGCAAGTCGACTCCCTCTGGGATAAATTCTGGACCGGCGGCCTGGCCAATCCTCTCGATGCCATCGAGCAGTTCTCGTATCTGCTGTTCCTCAAGCAGCTCGAAGACCGCGAGAACGCGGCCGAACGGCAGGCCAAACGGCGGGGAGTGGAATACGAGCCGAAGATTCCCAAGGAAATGCGCTGGAGCTATTGGACACAGATGAAGGCGGAGGAAGCGCTCAGCCATCTCAAGAAGGAAGTCTTCCCCAACATTGTCAATTTGGCGGACGAGCAAAGCTCGTTCGCCCGTTACATGCGCAACGCCGAGTGCAAGATCAGCAAGCCGTCGCTGTTGATCGAGGCCTGCAAGCTGATCGACCAGATGGACATCTCCAGCCAGAACCAGGATGTGCAGGGCGACATCTTCGAGTACATGCTCAACCATTTGAACATCTCCGGGCGCAACGGGCAATTCCGCACACCGCGGCATATCATCCGCATGATGGTGCGGATGATCGACCCGCAGCCGGGCGAGCGAATCGGCGACCTGGCGGGCGGGACATGCGGGTTCCCGATCAATGCCCACCAGCACATCCTGGAGCAACATACCTCCGCCACGATCCTGGAGTACGACGCGGAGGGCTTCCCGCACCACCTGATCGGCGACCAATTGGATGACCGGGAACGCCAGTTCATGCTATCGAAGAAATATTTGCGGGCGTTCGACAACGATTCGGGCATGACCATGCTGCGGATCGGCTCGATGAACCTGATGCTGCACGGCATCGCCTCGCCGCAGTTCTTCTACACGGATACGCTCTCGAAAGCCTTCAACGACGAGCGGGATTACGATGTGATCCTGATGAACCCGCCCTTCAAGGGCGCAGTCGATAAGAACGACGTCAACCCGAGCCTGCCGGATAACACCACCAAGAGCGAACTGCTGTTCGTGCACCTGATCCTGCGGGCGCTGGATATGGGCGGGCGCGCGGCGGTGATCGTGCCGGACGGGGTGCTGTTCGGCTCCAGCCGGGCGCACGTAGAGACGCGCCGCAAACTGATCGAGGAGAACCGGCTGGACGGGGTGGTCTCGATGCCCTCGGGTGTGTTCAAGCCGTATGCCGGCGTCAGCACGGCCATCCTGTTCCTGACGCGCGGCGGGCATACCGAGCGCATCTGGTTCTACGACATGGCCAGCGACGGTTTCTCGCTGGACGACAAACGTACGCCCTTGCCTGCTTCGCAGAACAACATCCCGGATGTGGTGGATTGCTGGGGAAAAAGAAAAGATGAGCAGTTCGTAGAGAATAGAGAGCAGAGAGAAATAGAACTGCGCAAGGAGTTGACGCCGTTGAAGTTGGAACGGCTGGCGCTGCATGAAGAGATCGACGAGCAGACCTTCGTGAAAGTGTTGAATGAAGACCTGCCCGACCCGCACGCGTTGCCGGGGATGGCCCAATTGCGCGAACGCGAGGCCTTCGACCCGGCCCGCCTGGCAGCCGCTCAGCAGGGATTGGCGGAGCTGGACGGGCGCATCCAGCCACTGCAAGCCGAACTCGACCGCCTGAGCCGGCAGTTCTGGGTGACGAAAGAGCAGGCCAAGGCCAATAAATACGATCTATCCGCCAGCCGCTACCGCCAGGCGGATAGCGAGGATGTTTATCACCCGGATTCGGATGAAGTGATCGGGCGGCTGCAGGAATTGAACGAAGTGATTAGCCATGATCTGAATGACTTGATGGTAAAAATCGATCCAAGCTGGGGCGATAGCAATCTGGGTGAGGATAGCGGTGAACCGGATGGTGATTTGCCCGTTTAGAGTGAGCTATTAAAATGAATTGGGAAATGAAAACGCTTGGAGAAATAGGGGAATGGGGTTCTGGTGGAACTCCATTCTCTTCACAATCAGAGTATTACAACGGCACAATACCTTGGTTAATAATTGAAGATCTGAATGATAGCGTAGTAACAACTTCACAAAAAACAATTACCGAACTTGGATTGAAAAATAGTTCAGCAAAAATCGTCGAGCCAGGCACTTTACTTATCGCAATGTATGGGAGTATTGGGAAACTTGGTATTGCAGGGATGCAATGTGCAACAAATCAAGCAATAGCATTCTGTCATTCTAATTCCGCATTGATTGACGTGAACTTCTTGTTTTACTATTTGCTTTTCTCAAGGGAAAAATTACTTGACATGGGTAGAGGAAATACCCAACAAAATATTGGTCAGGCGGTATTGAAAGAATTTCCCATCCCTCTCCCTACCCTGCCGGAACAACGCCGCATCGCTGCCCTGCTGCAGCGGGCCGACCACCTGCGCCGGATGCAGCGCTACGCGGATGGGCTGAGCGCATCCCTGCTGCAGTCTGTGTTTTTGGAGATGTTTGGAGATAAATTGAAATCAAATTCTCCGAAGGTATTCATGGGGGAGTTGGTCACTATAACCGGTGGCGGAACACCATCTAGGGATGTGCCAGAATATTTTGAAGGAAAAATTGCTTGGCTTACATCAAAAGATATGCATGGTGAATATATTTTTGATACCCTAGAACACATTACAGAGGACGCTATAAAAAAGAGTTCCACAAAACTTGTTCCTGTAGGTTCTATTTTGATTGTAGTAAAGAGCAAGATTTTAATGCGCCGAGTACCGTTAGCAATTACAAAAATTCCTCTTTGTCATGGACAAGATATAAAATCAATTCAATGCTCCAAAAAGGTAAATGCTCATTTCCTTCTGCAAGTAATTAGACTTAGCGAAGACAAACTTATGTTTCAAGCACGTGGAGCGAATACTGAGGGATTAACTTTGCCCATGTTGAATGAAATTCAAGTACCTATCATCCCACTCCCCGAGCAAGAACGCTTTGCCGGCGTGGTGCGGCGGGTCGAGGCGCTGCGCAGGCGGCAGGCGGAGGCCGATAGACAAGCAGAGGAGTTGTTCCAATCCCTGCTGGCGAAGTCATTTGGGCAACGGTAAGGAGGCGCAAGATGCAAGTCTACATCAATTATCCCAATCCGCATTTCACCATCCATAAAAACCCCAGTTGTTCGGATATCCATAAAAATCAGAAAAGCGGTCAACGGATCGTGAAGGTCAATCCTGCTAATTTGAAGGCTGTTCTTAGCCAATTCATCAATAACGCTTACAAATTCCAGGCCAACCCGCAAGGGAATGATCTTTGGCTGGAAATCAATCTCTCGACACCTGAGCAAGAGATCGGATTCGTGCATGTGATCCAAGCTATTCTTGAACAGCAATATACTCGCCTTTCTGGTGCTCCAATTAAGTTTCATTGTCTTTAGTTCTTCCTTATGGCTAAGCGTAAACCGGCTCATAGTAAAGCCTTGCCACCGAAAATAATTCCAGAGAAGTTAAAGGAATTGGAAGGTCATGCTTTTCTAAAAGAAACAGTTTCGAATTCGCTCATTCCATTGATGAAGGCAAAGAAAGAAGCCGAAGAGAAACAAATAGATTTCATACCAGATACCAGGCAACAATATGATGCCGATGTGTTTTATTATGCATATTGCCTTTATGATGCCATAAAGCGTCTCTACGATATTTCCCTTTATACAAGAAACAACTTACCTTTCACCACCCTAGCCCATCACGGAATAGGCCCGGAGGATTGGTTTGATTATCATTACGCTAATTTTCGGGTTGTTGCCACAGGGGTTTATGATACAGCTTTGATCGTGACGAATTACCTCTTGAGAATTGATTTACCTACAAAGGGTTGTACCGACAAGAAAATTATTCGTCATCCTCGCGTGATAGAAAGTCGTTTGAATATTCCACTGGGTGAGTTAAGAACCTATATGCAAAAATACCGGGATGAACGCAATTTATTCGTTCATCGAAGCGAACGGCCGGAAGTAGATTTCACAAATAACCTAAAAGCATATAGGTTTTTGAAAGAAGCACAAGACAAAGGTTTTTATAATAAGAAATTACCAACGCCTTCTATGGAGCATATGTATTTTCAGCAGCAAAGAGAAAGAAAATGCTTGGAGATGACTGAAGCGGCTGATGAGATTTGCACCTTAATTAGCAGCCTGTTCGTAGCCTGGCAGCCAATTTATCTTCAAACCCTGAAGCAGATGGATGAATCCGTCAATTAATTGAGAGTTGAATAGGATTTCAGCATGGAACCAACCAAAGATGAAGAACAACTTGTTTTGCTGTTTGATTCTCAGCAAATTGATATTGGCGAATTATCTCGTCTGGTGGAAAGTGATCTCGCCGCTAGCGTTCATCACAAGATTGGTCTTTCGATTGGAGGCTACTGGGAATTAACATTAATAGGTTCACTAGAAGAAATAGATTCAGCACATAGAAAGCTAATACAGGTTTTTCAGAAAAAGGATTGGGGAGTATTTCGCCTAAAGGACACCGCAGGGGATGATATTCGCCGGCAAGCTTATTCCCAATTATCCGAGATCGAGCAAGATCTCAGGGCATTTATCAATCAGGGATTAACCAACGTATTTGGATTTTCCTGGTGGAACTCGTTAGGTTCTATTGAGATCCCCGGCATACAGGATGAGACCCATCGAAAAAGCCACCATCCTTTGGAATTAATGACGATCGATGAATTGATCAAATTCGTCACATTTGAAAATTCCGAATGGAACTTAGACGCGAATATTAAAGTCAAAGACATTGCCGCGATCCTCGACGCAAGTACTGATTTTACGGAATTCAAGACTGCCATCTCTTCCAAATATCGGAAGGTATCACTTTGGAGCTTGGTTTTTGAAAAGTATCTGGGAGAAAATGCACTTAAGTGGTTAGCGGTAAGGGATCAAGACCTGAAATTCATCATAGAACTGCGCAATAAGGTCATGCATCACCGACCTGTTTTCCGTAGCGAATTGAAGGTCTTAGGGGAAAAGCGAAATAATCTGATGGAATTATTGGCCACCGCTCCTGTACAACTCTCTCCAGAAGAAAAGAAGAATGTAATTTCGCACGAAAGGGAAATTCGAGACATATTCGCTCAAATTGTCTATGAGAGATCCTCTCAAAATACTTATTATCAATTGTATAGTTCGCTGCAAGATGCAAGGAATGATGCAACTGTCAGGCATCTACTGAAAGAAGCAGATTCATTCGTAAAAACAGGTGCACTCAGCCCTAAAGAATCGTTGGAAATTCGAGCCTCATCGTTTGAAAAGCTTGAGAAATTAACGAATTACAATTTGATTCAGACACAACCTATCATAATGGGAGAATTGCTTCCATTATGTTTTCTCAATGACCTAGAATTGCGTTATCAGTATGGAACTCTAAGGGAGGTACTGGTTAAGTGGATAGAAAACCATGCACAAGAAGATTCAACCCTTCTTATCAACCTTGTTCTGGATCAAGCTCTAAATGCCATCGGAACTGAAAGACACCTGGCCGCTTGCTGGACAATTGCTAATCTTGGGTATAGTCGTGAGGATATAGTAGGGCGATTACTCGTATTTGGCGCCTCTTCAGATGATGAAAATGGGGATGAGACCCTTGGGGCTTTGACCTGGCTGAGTTTTTCAGATGAACGTCGAATAGCAATTCTTCAAGAGCTCCATTCTCGGACCCAACGGCGGTATGACCATACTTTAGCCTGGGCATTAGCAAGAATAGGTGATGCATCCAGCGTTCCTGTTATCGTGGAGGAATGGCTCAGCAAAGAGAAAGTAAATCAAAAAGGCGTAGATACAGCCATCGCATTTTCTGCGATTCGTGAAATTGCTGAAGCTAATGAGGATGATAAGGAGATACAAGATGGCATATGGAGAACTGCATCCAAAGCAGTTGAAAAAGATCTGCAAGACACTTATATGGCTTTTGATATCGGCCACATTATCAAGGCTTGCAATAGTAATTTGGTTGTGCCAACTATATTGAAATGGCACGGGGAAAGCCTTAGAGATACGCAAAACGCTGGTTGGTGGCGATATTTGGTGCAAGAGCGGTTAGCAGAAGCTATAAAACCCCATCAATTAGACGGTTGGAAATCGACAAGCGACTTTGCAATCATGAATTTATTGAAACAAGATGCCGGCAAGAATTCAGATAATGATACTTTTTTTCAAAACGAAGCGGGAATGGAAAAGCAGGCGTCTTGGCAGACAGTTCTAAGGGCTGGAACTGTGGATGCATTTAATTGGTTTGAACCTGCAGTTGTAGGGGAAAATGGTAGGTTTCTCAGAAAACAGGTTATGAATGATCTTTCCGTCGTCAGAATTAATCCCATTCCTGTAACTGTTTCCCAATGGGTAACCGAGGAATTTGATGATAAATCTGACGGGGATGGACGAGAATTATCCTATCGGATGGCTGCCGTTCAGTTAGTCAAAAGTAATGCTTCAGAAGAAGCCTTTTCAATGTTGTTAAACTTCGGTTATACACGTGATGGAAATATCATGCAGAGTTCAGTCGATGCTGTTTCAGATGTTGCAATTGCACTATTGAGGAGTGGAAATTACTCTGTAATAAGAAGCTTATTCGATTCAGCATCACAAACGGACCTTAAGAGAAAAAGAATCGCAGCGGCATACGCGCTTTCAGCAATTAGTGAAATTGATGAGTATGCGGAGAAATTAAGAGAATACAAAGATTTCTTCGTTTCAATGGTTCAAGAAGAGAATCGTGAACCATGGGAAAGAGAGAATTTACTTTATATCCTGGGCAATTTGCATGGGGAAATTACTGAGAACCTAGAAAAAAAGATGGTGGATTTCGCTCGAGGAAGCGATGAACATCTTAAGAAGGCAAGCCTTATAGATCTAGCTTATCTTGACAGATTAGAGGCTTATCCTGGGATATTAGGTGATATTTTAAAGATTAGCAAAGAGGGTGAAAAATGGGTTGTAAGAGTAGAAGGCCTTTCTTACGAGTGGGCTCCTTATATTATCGGAATACTATATTTCCGCCAACCAACAAAATATATTCCTGCAATGGTTTCTTTGATCGAATCATTAGATGGCAGATCATTTGTCAAGATAGTACCTTGGCTTTTTAAAAGTAGAAGAATTGAAAAAATTCCCGATGAGATTTGCCAATCTCTGCAAAAGCGCCTGATAAAACAAAACTCTTCTTATCGGTGCGAGACTGAATCGTTCATAGTTCTGGAAACTTTATATCCTGAGGCATTAATAAATCCAAATCTCATCAGAGAGATTGCAGAGTGGATGCCTGATGCGAAAGTGGCTTTGGCGAATTCAATTCGAAGAGTTAATTGGGCTAGTAGTCAAAAAGGTGACTGTTTAGCATTGCTGGAATTTCTAACAGAGGATGAAAATTATTCAGTTAGAAGAGCTGCATATCGATCCATTGCGTCCGTTTCACAAGACCATCTGTACAAACTATGCAGTTCTTACTCTGAGTCACCAATAATAAAACTGAATCTTCGTGCAGCGGAAGCATATGGATGGATTTCACGTATCGCAGATAATAACGGAAACGATGTTTGTAAGATATTAAAAGCTAAATTCTTATCAAGCATTGACCGAAGAATCCGGGAAACAGCAAAACGATCCTGGAAAGAGATGAAGCACCGTGAATGGGCAAAAGACTATCTAGGAAGAGTGTTTGCTGTCGATGGAAAAGATAATCAACAAATATTACAATCCTGGAAGTATGGAGATGCCTTAACCCGTACAGGAGACGACGAAACCCTTGAGGAATTGGACAAACACCTACGATCAGCAACTTTGCATCCGAATATGAAATTCTGGTTATCAGATCAAATCTATAAACAGCTTGAACAAAACTGGAAGAAAGTGACAAATAAGTGGCCTCAACCCTGGTTCGACTCACATGGGTTGGTCCAACGAGGAAAAGGAAAGGTGTTTATTGACTCAAAGGATGCAATAGAAGTAGAGTATTCGCTTTGGTTCAATCCAGCCAGTGCACCGTCAGAAAAAGCATCTTGGGGTGGAACCATGATGACTAATTTGTGGCAATTGATGATATCCGGAACCCCTAATGTCATATTGGAACTTGAAAAAGGGCAAAAGGGAACCATTATTTTCACTAGCACAGTCGGAGATACGACCACATTTTCAGGGAATGGCCCTTATCCTGAATAGTTATTGCTAATGCCTGGACCATATCTCAAACTGCTTGAGAAAATGTCTACTCCCATAATAGGCTGAGGTTGGACAAGAATTGTTTTGAATGATTGAGCTGTTTGGTGCCAGCATTGTAAAGATTAATTGCTGTTCCAGTTAGGCCATCCGTTACAAGTTAAGCATTTTATCAAGCTGTCAAGAGTGGTGGAATAAATGCCAAAGGCGATGGGTTATCACCTTTGTGCTTGTGTTTGATGATGCCAAAGAATTTTGCTTCGGCAGC
>Ga0182027_10007635_pt1 | contig 15883 bp, 15 predicted proteins | sample 712E1DmetaG_FD_121300 | JGI IMG/M metagenome (GOLD analysis project Ga0182027, IMG submission 121300) | Permafrost microbial communities from Stordalen Mire, Sweden - 712E1D metaG (Illumina Assembly) | ecosystem: Environmental > Terrestrial > Soil > Wetlands > Permafrost | place: Sweden...
ATGGAAGAACTCTGTCCGGATGCCTGGCTATTGAACTATTCGAACCCGATGCCCATGATCACATGGGCCTTAAATGACTATACCCATATTAAAAATGTAGGCTTATGCCACAGTGTCGAAAATACCGCCAACGAACTTTCCAGATACCTCGGCATACCGTATAAAGAATTGCCGGTACCCGAAGGCGCAATTTTCGGGCATTTCGGCGGTCGTCCGCAGCCGGAATTCAAAGAGATATCCCATTGGGTGGCGGGATTAAACCATATGGCCTGGTTTCTGGAGTTCAAGTGGCAGGGGAAAGATGCCTATCCGTTGCTGCGAGAAAGGTTCGACAAAGACCCCTCAATTTATACGCGCCCCGATGCGCACTGGGCCGGACCGGATGTCGTTCGTGTTGAACTCTTTAAAACTCTTGGATATTACGTAACCGAGGCAAGCTGGATTGTAGCCAATCTTGTGCCCTTTTTCTATAAGAAGGATCGCCCCGATGTTCTGGAAAAATTAATGATACATAAAGCTTTCCTGCTTAGCAATGTCAATGAGTCAGCGGGGAACAGGGAGAAAGAGGATAAAGAGTTAACACAACAGATTAAAAGCGGCGTAAAATTCCCGATTATCCGTAGTGTCGAATATGGCGCGACAATAATTCACTCTCTGGAAACCGGTACGCCTTCACGGATTAACGGTAACGTGAAGAATACCGGGCTGATAACCAATTTAACGGAAGGATGCTGTGTTGAGGTCCCTTGTCTGGTAGACAAGCATGGTATTACCCCCTGTTATATAGGAAATTTACCACCGCAACTGGCCGCCCTGAATCAGGCTAATATCAGCGCTCAACAGTTGGCGGTACAAGGTATCATGGAGAAAGACAAAACAAAACTCTTTTATGCGCTGTTGCTAGACCCGTTAACCGGCTCTAGATTAACCATTGAAGAAACACACGAGATGCTTGATAAATTATTTAAGGTCGAAGCGGAATCGGTAAAAGGCTATAAATAGACTGGATATTCCATAGAAACAAGGGTAGAGCATCTGGTTATTAGTATTAAGCATTAGCAAACAGATAGCAGTCACAATGACTCACCTCCCTCGACTGGCTAGGGACTAAAGCCTATTCCCCTCTCTGAAAAGAGAGGGGAATTTTATTTATACCTGAGAGTGACTTAATGCCTACATTTGCTTCGTAAAGTACCTACGGCCTCTTGAACTCCCTTCGGCACACTAAGATACGGAATTGACTTTGTGCTTTCTTTTTCTTCATAATGACATCAAGTCATTACAAAAGAGGAGTGATATGCACCGCTTCTTTATACCGGAAGAATCGTTCATACAGGACAAGGTAATAATATCCGGCAAGTCTCTGCACCAGATTGGTTACGTTCTCAGATTGAAACCCGGTGACCGGGTCATTGTTCTGGATAATAGCGGCTGGGAATTTGAAATGGAAATCGAGCGGATTACAAAAGAAGAGGCTGCCGGCAAAATAGTAAGGAAGCAAATCGGACAGGGAGAACCCGCTTTAAAAATCACGCTCTATCAGGCGCTATTGAAATCGGATAAATTCGAATTGGTACTCCAGAAAGGTGTTGAACTGGGAGTTTCAGGTTTTGTGCCTTTTCTCAGTGAGCGTTGCGTTACTGAAAAACCTTCGGACGGAAAACTGGAACGTTGGCAGAAAATCGTTCAGGAAGCTGCCGAGCAGTCGGAGCGGTCAATTTTACCTGTTCTGTATCCGGTAGTTTCCTTTGATGATGCGTGCTATTCGGTAAAACCGCCTTCATTATTGCTCTGGGAAGAAGAAAAAAGTGTGAGTTTAAAGCAGATCCTGCAAAATCCGCCATTTAAAAACGCTAAGGCGCTAAATCTTTTTATCGGGCCTGAAGGCGGTTTTCCCGCTGTAGAAACGGAGCAAGCTAAAAACAATGGCATTACGATTGCCAGTCTGGGGCGCCGCATCCTGCGTGCTGAAACCGCCGGCCTGGCCGCGATTAGCGCTATCTTATACGAGAAAGGTGAAATGGGATACTCTGAAAATGGAAAATAAGACTATAAAAATCGAGAAAGCAGCAGGCATCGGATTCTGTTTTGGCGTCCGACGCGCTATAACGGCGCTGGAAGAGGTCGCACGAGAGCAGGGCAGTATTGAGACGCTGGGTGCTGTTGTCCATAATCAGCAAGTCCTACAGCGGTTGGCAGGGCTTGGTGTGAGCGTTGCTAAATCGATAAAAGATGTTCAAGGCGATACATTGGCAATTGGAGCTCATGGGGTAGGTCCGGAAATCGCTGAAGAAATTAAAAAACGGGATATCAAGATTGTAGATACCACTTGCCGATTCGTCCACCGGGCGCAATCGGTAGCGCAGAGACTCTCGAAAGCTGGCTTTTTCATTGTGATATACGGCGATGGTAATCACCCCGAAGTAAAAGGGATCCTTGCTTGGGCAGACGGTAAAGGAATTGCGACGTTAAGCGCAGGGAAGATTGCGGAATTAAAGCCCTTACCGCGACAAATCGGTGTATTGGCCCAGACTACTCAGATTCCGGCTAATTTCAATGAGTTCGTCAAGAACATTATCGATATCGCTCTGAAAAAAGACTCGGAAGAATATATTGTAGATACTATCTGTCATGACATACGGCGTCGACAGGAATCAGCCCAGAAATTGTCGGATAAAGTGGATTTAATGTTTGTCGTGGGCGACCACACGAGTGCTAATACAAATAGACTGGCGGAACTTTGCGGCCGCCTGACCAAGACCTATCTGATTGAAACCGCCGATGAAATTCAGCCAAAATGGTTGAAAGGACATGGGCACATCGGCATTACGGGCGGGGCTTCTACGGCAGAAGATACGATTGATGAAGTTCAGGCCAAATTAGAGAAGCTAACAAAATAGATTGTCATTCACGCCCCGTATTACAGAATACGGGATGATACTCCGGACCGACGGAAGTCAGTATCAAGGCGTATAATACGCTTAAAGACTTTTTATTATTTCACAGCGCATAAAATGTCCCGACGCCCCATCTCTGACTCTTCCCCAGAGAGGAAGAGAACTTATTTTAAACGAAGAGGGGCGTTAAGCCCCTCTTGAACTCCCTTAAATACCCATTGGTTTAAACAGGTTAATTTATATTAGTTTTTACATCCCCAATGATTTGGCGACCGGCTCGCGCCAGAAGTCAGCATTTCCATAACTCAGCTGTGATGTTTTGCCACGTGTGGTATAGAAGTGCAAATCGTGGTCGATAGTAACGCCGATGGCGCCGAAAATCTGGTGAGATTTGGTGATACACCACTCATAAGACTCAGCCGACCAGGCTTTGGCAATGGCGGTTTCACGTATTGATGGTAAACCTTTATTCATGCGCCAGGCAGCCTGATATGAGACGAAGCGGGTGCCGTCGACATAGGTCATCATGTCGGCCATATAATGCTGAATCACCTGGAAAGCACCGATAGGCCGATCGAACTGTTTCCGTTCTTTAGCATAATCGAGGGTCATTTCCAGGACTTTCTGAAGGACGCCAACCGTATCGCAGCATTTAGAAATAGCCGCCCGTTCAATCACCTTTTCCACAATCGGCCAGCCTTTGCCCACACCGCCCAGTACATTATCCCTGGAGACTTTAACATTGGTGAAAGTGACTTCGCACATCTTTTCGCCGGAAATTGTTTTCAGTAATGTGCATTTAACACCGCTGTCTTTTGCCGGGACAATAAAGATGGTGATGCCGTTCTTCTTATCTTTTTCATCGCTGGTTCTGGCGACGCAGAGGATATAATCGGCGACATTAGCGTCGGGGACAAAATATTTTTCGCCGTTGATGATAAAACTATCTTTGTCGGCGACCGCTTTAACGTTAATTGAATCGGCTTCATACAAGCCGTCGGTTTCATTAAGCGCCAATGTCACGATAATCTTACCGGCGGCGATACCTGGCAAATAGGCAGATTTCTGCGCATCGTTACCAGCATCCAAAATCGTCATTGCACCGAGAATGACCGTGGAGAAAAACGGGCAGGGTAAGCAGGCACGCCCCATTTCTTCCTGCAATATCGCCAGGTCGAGGAATTCCATTCCGGAGCCGCCGTATTTTTCGGGAAGCGCCAAACCTTGCCAGCCTAACTCTGCCATTTCTTTCCAGAGTGCGGGGGAATAGCCTTTCTCATCCGTTTCCATCTGTTTTACATAGGTTTTAGGACACTTATCGGCAAGAAAATCACGCGCCGATTTCCTGAGCATTTCCTGTTCTTCAGAAAGTGAAAAATCCATTTACATTACCCCCAATTATTTATCTTTTATTCAGCAACTATTTTTTATTATTTTGTGAAGTATTTAGCATTTGATAAAATTCTTCAGGGCTCTTTCCTAAAGACATTTTCTCCATCGGGCACATATTCTGGCGGCTGTCGTCTTCAATACAGGGTACAGTTTCGTTGAAGTGATATTTAATACCAAATGATTCCAACGTGATTATGGCATTTTCACTGCCAAGCTGACTGAACACCTCGGCACAGAGTATTTTCTGCAAGAGCAGAGCGGCGGCGTTCCCTACCACGCGATCAAATACGGTCACACTTTTTTCGTAGGGAGCGCAATGCGCGGCATATTCCATCAAGGGCGACAGGCGTTCTTTACGCGAGGAAAAGATAACCTTGTTACCTTTCAAAATACGCACCGTATCCTGACTTTTCAGGAATGCATCAAATTGTTTGTTACTAATTGTATTTTGCATATTGAATTTCAGCATTAGGGAAAACTGCGACCTTTGCGGAAGAAGGGTAATCCGCTTCCAGTACCTGCAATACTTCAGACCATTGTCGAGCGTACATCACTTTGTCTGAATCGGGAAACCACCCTCTGCCCGCTAAATCTGGATATTCGGAATAAATTATCAAACGTTTTACCTTTTTAGGAAGGTGAGTCTGCTGACCTTCCGGCCCTAAACAGGCGTTCCCCCAGGGTCCTAATAAATAGTGTACTACCATGCCCTCAGGAGCATTAGCCAAGACAACGATATCGCCGCCTTTCTGATTTAAGGCAGGATAGGCAATCACTGAACCCATATAGGATTCATTCGCTTTGATGAAAACGTTGCAGATAGCAATGTCTTTTTCCTTCAGCGTAGGAGTCAGGTAGTGTATTTTCGCTTCCGCCACAGCTTGGGCATAAGCAGGTTTTAAAGCTCCGGCGAAGATTTTAACTGTTTCGCCCCACTCATTAACCAAGCAATTTATAACAAAATCAAGCCCTGCCATTCCGGCAGCTTCTTCAATATCCAGCCGCATCGGGTTATCATCAAAAAGGCCTACTCCCATTGTATCGCGCATCTGCCTGATGTCCCGATAAAAACAATGATGATTATGCTGGATAGAAGCAATGGAACTTACGCCGGGGAGTATGATTTTACCGCCGCCGCCGAAACCACTCGAGGGATGCGGCACTACCATACCAATGGCAATCTTCAGTTCGCATTTCATTACTTCGGCATTAACCGCGACTTCCGTGGCCCAGGTTTTGGTTTTACCGATATTCACACAATTACCAAAAGGATTATGGTTGTAAACCGGAAAGCGTTCGAGAACTTCTTCCCCCAACTTTTTCACAAAGTCGATTCTGTTCAAAGCGCCGTGAGAACCAAGCGCACAAACAAAGCGAACGTTCTTATCCTGAATGCCGGCCGCTGCCAGTGCATCCAGAATATGCGGGACTATTTCTGCCGTGCGGGTAACACGGGAGGTGTCATCGAATAAGATGACGACCTCTTTTTTACCCCGGGCCAGTTCGCTTAATGGCTTTGTTCCAATGGGATTATCGAGAGCGGTGCGGATTTCTTTAGCTTTCATTGCCGTCTGTTTATAACCCGCAATGTTACCGGTCTCGACCTCCCATCTGTCCGGCAGAGAAAGTCGTAATTCTTTAGTCCCGTACCAGCTAAGTTGTGGCAGATTAATAAAACTCATAAAATTCTCTAAGTGACTGAAGGCAAACCTAGCCCACGACTGGCAATGACACCCTTCAATACTTCGCTGGTGCCTGCCTGTAAGCTGTATCCCTTCGAGCCGAGGAAAGAATGCGGCGCCATGCCTCTAATCGGCGCATATTTTGATTCCTTCCACAATTGTCCGTAAAGACCAAGGATATCAGTGGAGATGCTGGCGAGATGCTGTTCGAAAGTGGTGCAGAAGGGTTTGGCGATAGCCGCTTCGATGTTCGGTGCTTTGCCTTTTTCCATTACCTGCACTACACGGTAAAGCAGCATCTGGCCGACTTCAAATTCAACCTCCAATTGTGCTAACCGGCTACGGATCATCGGGTCTTCACAAACCGGTTTACCATTGCGTCTGGTTTCTTTACTGAATTTAATAATCGCATCAAAAAGCGGATAATTACCCATGAGACGCTCGACTCCAGACCGCTCAAAATCAAGCTGATTCAAAATCTGGTAGAAACCGCGGTTTTTCTCTCCGATAAGATATTTCTTGGGGACGCGGACATTATCGAAGAAAACTTCGCCCCAGGCTTCACTGCCGGTGATATCGATCGTAGGCCGAATGGTAATACCGGGAGTTTTAATATCGATGACAAATTCACTGATACCTTTCTGCTTGGGAGCGTTGGGGTCGGTGCGCGCTACCAGATACATATGCGTCATGTATCTCGCGCAACTGGTCCACATTTTCTGTCCGTTAAGGACGTAAAAATCGCCGTCTTCAGACGCTCTGGTCTTGATTGAAGCCAGGTCGGAACCGGCTTCGGGTTCGCTCATACCCAAACCAACACAAGCCTCGCCTTTAAGAATCTTCGGCAGCATCTCTTGTTTTTGCTCTTCTGTGCCGTAAACGTAAACAGCACGGCCGATCTGTCGTTCGGCAAACCAGTGGCAAGCGGTAGGAGCGCCATAGCGCAACATCTCTGTGGTTAAGATCAACCGGTCGATATGGCTTCTGCCCAATCCGCCGTATTCTTTAGGCCAGGTGATGCCGAGCCATCCTTTTGCCGCCACTTTCTTAGTGAATTCCCATGAGAATCCCTGAATCCAGCCATCACACATCGGCTTGAAAGTGCCTTTCTTTATCTCATCTTCCAGAAAACCGCGCACTTCCTGTCTGAAGGCTTCCTGTTCCTTAGTAAACTCGAAATCCATGCTTTTATACTCCTAAAAACATTTTATGAGGTTAAAAGTAACCTGAGATTAAACAACGAGGCAGGTAACTGTTCTGGTGATACCGGTGATGGGGTGGATATGTTGAGTTACTAAATCACCGATTTCATTCAAGGTGTCCAGTTCGACAATAGATATCACGTCATAAGGACCGGTTACGGTTTCAACTGATTTCACGCCCTTGAGGCGGCTGAGGCCGGTAACCACTTCTTTGGTTCGGCCAACTGTGCACTCGATGAGGATATAAGCCCTGGCTGCTGTGTTTGCCATTGTAACTACCTCCCGACTTTATTTTTATACAAGAAACCGGATAATAAGCCTTGCGCTTTTTCCATTATAGCCCATTAGTAAAATGATTTCACTATCGAATACGGTGGGAGGATTTAATGAGTCGCTTTCAGTTGCAAGTAGTGGGTAGTTAGAGCTAAGCCGTCAGGCCGTAGCTTGATTTGTGCATTTACCTTGCAGTGAGCACGCTGCTCACCTTATAATTACTATATTCCATAGCATTTTATAACCTCGCAGAAACTAACGGAGGGACATTTTGGAATATTTTTTAACCGAACAACAAAAGGAATTGAAAAGTCTTGCCCACCGTATTGCCGAGGAGCGGGTTTTACCTGTCCGTGCGGAGCTGGACGAAAAAGAGCAATTCCCCGCGGCCATTATGAAAGACCTAGCCGATAGCGACCTTTTCCGGATCTTTATCCCGGAGAAATACGATGGATTAGGCGGCGGGTGTCTGGATTTGTGCCTGGTAGTGGAGGAATTAAGCCGCGTGTGCAGCGCCGTGGCCGTTTCTTACGCCGCCACCGCACTGGGAGCTTATGCTATCATCCTCTACGGTAGTGAAGAGCAGAAACAGAAGTATCTGCCCGCTATTGCGTCGGGAAAAATTGCTGCTTTTGGGTTAACAGAGTCGAATGCCGGCAGCGATGCCAGCGGTATTAAAACCACCGCTGAAAAAACCGCCGATGGCTATGTGTTGAATGGCACCAAACAGTTCATCACTAATGGCGGTGAAGCTGAGATTTACACTGTCATTGCTCTCACCGATAAGAGTAAAGGGCCGCGCGGCGCTAGCGCTTTTATTGCGGAAAAAGATACCCCCGGATTCACTTTCGGTAAGAAAGAAAAGAAAATCGGCATCCGCGCTTCGGCCACCCGCGAATTGGTTTTCCGTAATTGTCTTATTCCTGCGGAAAACATCATCAACAAAGAGGGGATGGGTTTTATCGTCACCATGAAAGTGCTGGATAATTCCCGCCCCGGCATTAGCGCTCAGGCATTAGGTATAGCGCAGGGCGCGATGGAGACGGCAGTGGATTATACCCGTCAGCGTATCCAATTCGGACAGCCTTTAATCTCGCTGCCCGTTGTTCAGTATAAACTGGCAGATATGGCAATACAGGTTGAGGCTGCCAGAGCACTCGTATACGCTGTGGCCAGAACTATCGACAGCCACGTTAAAAGCTTCACCGAGGAATCCGCGATGGCTAAAGTCTTCGCTTCCGATGTGGCCATGAAAGTCACCACCGATGCCGTGCAAATCTGCGGCGGCGCCGGCTATATGCGCGATTATCCGCTTGAGAAAATGATGCGTGACGCAAAAATTACCCAGATTTATGAAGGCAGTAACGAAGTCCTGCATAATGCTATCGCCATCGAGTTGCGTAAGCGTAAGGGCAAGCGGGAATGAATATCGTCGTCTGCCTGAAGCAGGTACCCGGCACTACCGAAGTAAAAATTGACCCTGTAAAAAATACTCTGATTCGTCAGGGGATTAAAGCGATTGTCAATCCTTTCGATAGCTATGCGTTGGAAGAAGGTGTCCGTCTCCGAGAGCGTTACAGCGGCAAAGTCACCGCGATCAGTATGGGACCGCCGCAAGCTACAGAAATGCTTAGAGATGCAATCAGTGCCGGCGCCGATGAAGCCATTTTATTAAGCGATGCAGCATTTGCCGGTTCGGATACGCTGGCTACGTCATCCACTCTGGGAAAAACCATCGAGAAAATTCACAATTACGACCTGATTATTTGCGGTCGTCAGACTCTGGACGGGGATACCGGTCAAGTGGGGCCGGAGCTGGCCGAAGCGTTGCATATTCCTTTTATCGCCTATGTCAGCAAGGTAGAAGAAATCGCCAACGGCAAGATACGCGTCCAGCGTATGGTAGAAGACGGCTACGAAACAATCGAAGCGTCATTGCCGGCTGTGATTACAGTGGTGAAAGAAATCAATATCCCGAGATTACCTTCATTGCGCGGGCTTTCTAAAGCTAAATCGGCGCAGATTCCCACTTGGACGGCGCAGGATATCCGCGCTGATAAAGAGAGTATTGGGCAAGCCGGCTCGGCGACGTGGGTGGTAAAAGTATTTTATCCGCAGAGGATCCAACAGGCAGAGATGTTGAAAGGCGACCCCGAAGCTCAAGTAAATGCATTGGTAGAAAAATTAAGAGAGGGGAAACTGATTTAAATGTAGTGGTCACCCTCACACTATCCCTTTCCCATCAATAGAGGGAACTAACCTCACCGGATAGTTCTCTCGCCCCTCGTGGGAGAGAGTTAGAGTGAGGGGGTAGATTATAAACAGGGAGACTAATGGGATTAAGTTTTGATAAAGAGAAATGCACCGGTTGCGGGAATTGTGAACCGGCTTGCCCGTTCGGTTTAATTAGTATTGTCGATGATAAAGCCAGCATAAAAATGGAAGGCTGTAATCTCTGCGGAGCCTGCCAGGATGCCTGTGCCTTTGAAGCTATCCGGATTGAAAAAGAGATTGCAGAGGCATTATCGGGTGACGAGTATCATGGCGTTTGGGTGTTTAGCGAACAACGCAATAAAGAAATAAAAGGGGTCGGTTACGAACTGCTTTCTAAAGGCAGAGAGCTGGCTGACACACTGAATACGGAATTATGCGCCGTCTGTTTCGGACATAATGTGAAAGGCATTGAACAATTGACTGCTTGCGGCGCCGATAAGATATATTTGATTGACGACCCGGCTTTTACCACTCTATCGGAAGACGCTTATGTGGCAGAACTGGTCAGACTGATAAAGTTACACAAACCGGAGATTGTACTGGCCGGTGCAACCCCATTCGGGCGGTCTTTTTTCCCGCGAGTCGCCGCCATTCTGAAAACCGGTCTGACTGCCGACTGCACCGGTCTGGATATCGATACGGAAAAGAAGTTATTGAGGCAAACACGCCCGACTTTCGGCGGGAATGTGATGGCGACGATTATCTGTCCGTCAAGACGACCGCAGATGTCCACGGTCCGTCCGCGTGTCTTTAAAAAGAAATTATTACAGGCTCCTCATCCCGGTAAAATTATTAAAGTAGATTTCAATAAGGAAGCAATCAGTTCAAAAACGAAAATCCTTAACTTTGTTGCCGACCTGACGGAGAAAGTAGCGCTGGAGGATGCGGATATCATTGTTTCCGGCGGACGCGGCCTGGGTAAGCCGGAGAATTTTAAATTGATTCGAGATTTGGCAACAGCGCTGGGAGCGGCAGTCGGTTCTTCACGCCCGCCGGTCGATGAAGGCTGGATCCCTTATTCCCATCAGGTTGGGCAGACCGGCAAGACAGTATGTCCCAAACTCTACATTGCCGTCGGTATCTCCGGAGCAGTGCAGCATATGGCAGGAATGCAGACATCCGATTGTATCATCGCCATTAACGACGACCCGGAAGCGCCGATCTTTCAAATTGCTAAGATTGGCATTGTCGGCGATCTTTTCAAGGTAGTGCCATTGCTCACTGAGAAATTAAAGGGCAGATAAACTTAGTTCTTTTTTCATTGCGAGCGAAGCAATCTGACATCGCGATGTCACACTGAGCCCGCCTTAAGCGGCGAATGTATCCAGTCTCCTTATTTGTCATTCCCGTGCAGGCAGGAATCCAGTGATTAATATAGATTTCTATACTTTACTTCGTAAAGTACGGAATAACAGATAGGTTTTTCCTTGACATCCAACTTCCATCTGGCTAATATGCGATAATTATTAAAGATGAAAAAATTATGTTTCGGTACTGCCGGTGCGCCTCGTAATCCGGAAAACCTATCCACCGTTGATGGTATCAAACGTATCTCTGAGCTCGGTCTGGATTGTCTTGAGATCGAATTTGTCCAGGGTGTCAGGATGAGCAAGGAGACGGCCCAGCAGATTTCCGTGGTGGCTGCAAATAGAAATATCAGGCTCTCTGTACACGCTCCATACTTCATCAATTTAAATGCTCGCGAACTGGAAAAGATTCAAGCCAGTCAGGTTAGATTGATACAATCGGCGCGCGTTGCCTCCCTGTGTGGCGCCGGGGATGTTGTCTTTCACGCCGCGTACTATATGGGAAGTCCTCCGGAAATAGCCTATGATATCGTTAAAATATATTTTTTAGAAGTTATCGACCAACTGACCAAAGAAAATATAGGTGTCAATTTAAGACCGGAAGTGATGGGGAAACTGAGCCAGTTCGGTACTCTGGATGAATTATTAAATCTGGCATCGGAAACAAATGGCGTGGCGCCCTGTATCGATTTTGCGCACTGGCGCGCCAGGACCGGTAAAAACAACTCTTACGAGGAATTTTGCGGCGTTTTAGCTAAAATTGAGAAGCGGTTGGGCATAAGCGCTTTGGGAAACATGCATATTCATGTGGCGGGTATCGCTTTCGGTAATAAAGGAGAACTCAATCATCTTAACCTACAGGATTCGGATTTTAAATATGAGGAACTGCTTCGGGCGCTGAATGATTACAAAGTCGGAGGAATCTTGATTTGCGAGAGCCCGAATCTTGAAGACGATGCGCGACTTCTCCAGACGACCTATACCAATCTGCATAATAAAAATAGTTAAGCAAAAATCCTAATTCCTAATTCCGAAATCCGAAACTCTAATTTCTAATTTAGATATTCGTTATTATAATTTCTAGGAATCCTTTATCATCCGACGGGATACCGGCTTTCGCCGGTATGGATATTATAGTGAGGATTCTAATCCCACGCTGGGATTGTTTCGTTGCACTCGCAATGACTTGCTTTCTTTATCGTTCTGAGGGTACAAAGTATCCGAAGAATCTCCCTCATTACTCAACAGGTAGAGAGATCCTTCATTTGCTTAAGGCGGAGTCAGGACGAGATGCATACCTAACAAAAAAGCCTCGCTGTTTACAGCGAGGCTTTTAAATGTAAAATGTGTTATAAATCTACCAGCGATTATAGGTATCGCCGTTTTTTAAGGTGGAATTGTTTCTGGGGTGGAAACCGTTACCGTTTCTTGGCCCTGAGAAGTTATTTTTGGCGGTTGACGGTCTTTTCGGCTTGATGACTACTTTGCGTGACTCGCCCTCGCCGATACTCTCGGTGAAGACCGCGGAATGATTCGCCAATGCCATATGAACAATGCGTCTTTCGTAGGCCGGCATCGGTTCTAACGTAAAAGGAGTACCTTTGGTCTTGACGTTTTCTGCCATCCGGTGTGCCAGAGCCTGCAAAGCTTCATAACGCCGCTGTTTATAACTTTCAGCATCGATGACAATGGGTATCCACGTATTGGTCTTGCGTCCCACAATCAGTCTTAAAATATATTGTAAAGACGATAGGGTTTGTCCTCTTCTGCCGATGAGAATTCCGAGATCGTCGCCTTCGATATTAAAGGCGATCGGAGCGGAATTCGGCTCGCCGCTTTCATCCGGATAAGTGCCGGGAACGACCTTGCCTTCTACGCCCATCAGTTTCAGCAATTCCTCGAGTGTCTCCCGGGCGCTGGTAACAACGGCTTCAGGAGTCGGTTCGGGCGCTTTATTACCTTCGGGTATCTTGTTCCCTGCAGAAGCGGAATCCAGAACCTCGACACTAATCAGGGCATCTTCAGAGCCCAGTCCGAATAGACCGCCGCTCTTACCTTCATTGATAATTGTAACGTTAATATCTTCTCTTTCAACACCCAACTGTTTCAGAGCTTTGGCAATGGCTTCATCAACTGTCTTGCCGCTTACTTCCAGAATTTCCATTTCGGTTTCCCTTCTCCCTATTTTGTTGATCTGCTACGAAGTTACGCGCTGCATTGCTATCGATTTCTCTCGGCGTATATATTTTCTTAGGTTCAGAGGACGGTTTGGAATGTGGAGTGGGATTAGCAGGCTTTTTGCCAAACATGTTGGCCAGACCACCCCATCCGGTGATGAAATATTGGATCACAATACCGATCAAGTTAGAAGCTACCCAGTATAATGCCAGACCGCTGGGGAAGGTCATGGTCATAAAACCGAACAATAACGGCATCATGATGAGCATCATCTGACCTTGTGCTTGCTGCTGGGGGTCGGTGCTCGGCGGCGTTACCATTTTTTGCATCGCCCACATCGAGGCAAATACCAGAATCGGTAAAATATACAGGTGATCGGGCGCTCCGAGATTAAGCCAGAGGAATTGACTGTTCAAAGGTACTATCGGGTAGATTAAATGCCAGTTAGGATACAGATAACGGGACAGATTCAATAATTCCTCTGGCCCGTTTGCCACTACACGGGAGATTGATTGGTAGAGAGCAACCCAGATAGGCATCTGAATTATCATCGGCAGGATACAACCGATATTGGTAACGCCGGTCTCCTTTAACAGGGCTGCCTGTTCTTTAGCCAGCTTTTGTTTGTCTTTAGCATATTTCTTCTGCAGTTCCTGAATCTTGGGTTGCATTTCCTGCATTTTCTTACTGGAAAGGAGTTGTTTTTTTGTAAGCGGGAACATCGCCAATCTGATAACAACGGTAAAGACGATAATCGCTAATCCGGGGCTATTAAAAAGGTACTTTGAGATCACGATGAGCACATTGACCATCGGTCTCAAAATTATTATTTCCCAGATATCCAAGAGATGCTACCTCACTTTACAGTCGTAAGATTTATCGGATTTGGCGAAAGCTTAACATCTTGTGCTGCGGTGTCTATCCAGTACAGATTATCTTTGCTGGTATGAATATAAACGATGCTGCCGTAGTTAAAAAGCGGCGCATTGACATCTTCATAATCGGGAAGATCTACTTCTCTGCGACTTTTATCGGTGGGATCGATGATATAAACTTTATTATTTATTTGCTTTTTGGGGTCGGTGGAAGCTACCGAGGTGGCGACGACAATCGAATCGCCGATTACTACCGGCGAAGAGCTAATTGAATTGCCAAGCACGTATTTATTTACCAGATTGCCATTAGCCGCATCCAGTGCATAGACATCACCATCGAGGCAGGGCGCATAAATTACGCCGTTCAGAACCGCAGGTTGTGCCCAGAACCAGTTCCGGGGAGTATCGGTCACTTCATTAGGGGGAGGGAATTTCCAGACCAGATTGCCGGTGGCTTTATCCAGAGCATAAAAATAACGGTCGTAATCGCCGATATAGATATTATTGCCGTCGACAACGGGCGTAGAACTGATAGCGCCATCGGTTTTATATGTCCACTTTTCGGAGCCGTCGGTAGTATTCAAAGCGTATACTGTTTTACCGAAACTGCCGATATACAGGGTGTCGCCATCGACAATCGGTGCCGACCAGATTTTATTATCGATCTTTTTCGACCATTCCAGATACAATCCATTGGCATTCAGCGCATAAACTACGCCGTCGGAAGTGGCGAAATAAACGCTATCGTTGGCCACAACAATTCCGCCGATAATATAGCCGCTCATAGTGCCTTGGCGCGGGTATACCCATTCAGGGTCTTTCAGCAAAGAATTATCGACGAACTGATAGCCGTAGACCTTGCCATCTGTCCCGCCGACATAAACTATTTGACCCGATACTTCCGGTGAAGCATATATCACTACCCCCGCAGAAGATTGCCCGCTGCAGGATGATGGTAAACAGCTCAATCCACCAGAGGCGGTGGTAACCAGTTGCGCCGGGGTTCCGAGTACGGCATTAGTACTGGCATCGATGGCAATAATTCTACCGGTCATCGAGGCGACGAACATTTTCCCATTCGGTGTTACTGCACCGCCGGCCCAGCCACGTGCAATGCCCTTGGTGCATCCGGTAACAAGTAACCCGCCGAGAACAATGATTGCCAGTATAACCAGGAAAAATTTTCGTTTAATATTCACTTAATAGTTGCTCCAAAATAACTACGCTAAGGAACCGGGTCGTAACCACCTTCATGCCAGGGATTGCACCGTAAAATACGTCTTGTGCCCATCCAGATACCCTTGAAAATACCGTAGCGGGTAATCGCTTCGGCAGTGTATTCAGAACACGTCGGGGTATAACGGCAGGATGACGGCAGCACCCGTGATATGGTGGACTGATACATTTTAATCAAACCTAAAGCCAGTTTTTTCATTTTATTTCACCACTTAACAGGGTGATATTGGTTTAGTATCCAGTATCTTTGCCCTTTGTAACAGGTTCCACACATTTTTCTGCAAATTAGCAAAATCTGTTGTGGCAGAAGAAGGACGAGCGATAAAAACAATATCCCATCCCGGTTCGATGGCGGCTAAACGAGTAATTTCACGTAGCAATCGTTTCACTCTGTTTCTAACGACTGCATTACCGACTTTTTTACTCACCGAGAGGCCGCATCTGGAGACAGGAAGGCCGTTACTTGAAGCTCTTAATATCAGCAGGTTACAAGCCCACGAGCCACCTTTTGCATAAACCAGGGAATATTGTTCCGGTTTGGTAAGGTGTTCTATTCCTCCCGTGGTA
>Ga0182027_10007636_pt1 | contig 15882 bp, 8 predicted proteins | sample 712E1DmetaG_FD_121300 | JGI IMG/M metagenome (GOLD analysis project Ga0182027, IMG submission 121300) | Permafrost microbial communities from Stordalen Mire, Sweden - 712E1D metaG (Illumina Assembly) | ecosystem: Environmental > Terrestrial > Soil > Wetlands > Permafrost | place: Sweden...
GGATAAATATGAACTGCCAGGATATTTTTACCCTGCTGACTTAAAAGGTTTGTTGCATCAAACTCACCACGTTGAAATGCGCCAGCTATCCGGCCAAGAAGCTTACCATTGAGCCATATATCTGCCTTATAATTAATCCCATTAAAAAGCAGCCATACAGTTTTCCCTGGCGAGGTTTGCGGAAGGGCCAATGGCAAACGGTACCACCAATCTTTCTTGCAAAGCGATTCAGGAATGGAAAGATTATTCAATCCGAAATAAGGATCGGGATAAACACCCTGATCAACCAGAGTGGTTAGCACGGTTCCTGGAACAGTTGCATTGTACCAATCAGATGTATTGAAATCCGGATTAAAAATGGACTGACTTGCGCTTATTACCTGATCTGCTTCAGCCATTTCCCACCCCGAAGAGAGCAGATATTCCTTTTCGGTCACCTTCTCAAGAATTGGAAGAATAGTGGTTTTGGCTTTACGAACTGATGTTTGAGGCGCAACTTTAGAAACGGGCAATGAGGATGGATCTTGCGGCTGTGTCAAACCGAAATTCTGACGTAAATTCTGAGTTAAGCCTGGATTCTCAATGCCGAAAATAAAGATGATTATTAATACCTGAAAATATATTTTTCCCATGGTCCTTTTTTATATTTCTAAAAGATATTTTATTTTTCGGACGTTTTATTTGGTTTACCTGGACTCGGAATGTCTATAATTAGTTACTTTTAATTAAAATATTATCTAAATAATTTTCTAAAAAGTGTCCTCTTTCGTGAAAAGCAAATGGATGGTTGAAGACCAATTTAATGACTATTGCTTACTTTTTGCTAAAATTTCATCAAAATATTCCTGTGCCCAGCTTTTGGAACCATCAGGACGGATAAGCCAGAATCCCCTCAACTCATCTGCCGTTTTATTTCTGTCTTGTGTTCTGGGACCTATTTTGGGTTCGTTGCAAAAAAGTTCCCAATGAATAATATACGGAATGTCCTGAGCAAGATATACCCCCATCATTACATCCCAAAACTCTCGAATGGATTCTCGCGTCTGGTTGTTTATATTTTCAGGTTCACCGATTTCGCCAATGAAAACCACCTTTTTACCCTTCATATATGAGGTGGGAGTCAGATGTTGACGAATATAATCAATCCCTTTAAACATTTTCAACCCATCCGGTGATTTGCCATCGTAAGAAGACCATGAGACCATATCAACCTTCACTTTTGGCAGAACATTGGTGGTAATGGAGGGAATACCCTCCATACCATCATAAACTTTGTTTACTTCAACAGCATTGTAGACCTTACATTTAGAGTTTACTATTTCATTTCTCGCACGATCTACGCCTTTTTGGCGGGCTATTACCCAATCAATCATATTTTTCACACGAACTAGTGCATCGGCAGGTACTCCAACTTCTTTCCACTTTGCACTTGGTTGTGTTCCTCCACGTAAAGTCCAGTCTCCTTCCCACATTTCCAAAATAAAAGTGACATCCCTCTCTTTATACTTTGTCAGGAGATATACTGTCAGATCGTAAAATTCGTTTTCTATGCGATTTAGTGTCTGAGTCTGATCTTCGGTTGACGCATTGGCAAAACCTTCATTTATGTTTAGAGCAAATACCTTGAACGGCATATCAAACACCTCTTTAAAGTAAGGATGTTGAGCCAACTCTCTGAAAGTCATTGTTCTTATCAGCTTCCAGTCAGAGTTATATTTGTAACCTCCGGCATTACCATTTGCCTTGGTAAACCAAAGTTTCAGTATCCCATAGCCCAGCTCATTCAATTTTTTCGCTCCTTCAATGATGTATGGCTCAGTAGTAAAACAGTACTGACCATCCATGTGGGTAGCTCCCAACCGGTTTTTCAGATCAACCGGAATAGTACCTCCTTTTGAAGGTCTGTTTTTTTGAATTATCGCAAGTATCTGCTCATCAGACAGGTTACCTGAAGTCTGATTTTGTGAATATGCTATGCAACCTGATAGGATCAAAATTGAAATGAAAAATATTTTTTTCATAATTGTATTATTTATCTAAAGGTTTACTAATGGTCAATCACTTTAAATTTATGGATTATGCTTATGGATTCGCAAGTGTTGTATATGCCCAACTCATATATTCTTCTCTGGTTGGCAGTCTGTTTAATGTCTTCTTTTGGTTGAATACCCATTGTTTTGCTTTTGCATAAAAATTATAATAAGTATCATAAAGAGGCCATTTATTATTAGTATTATCAATCAGCCAGAACCCTTTTTGGATACCATTGGAAATCTCATTGTTGTACATCTCCCAATAGAGAACAAAAGGAGCTCCCCAGGATATTGCTTTTCGGATATTTTCACGGTTGACAGATTCATGCAGCGTCTTTGAAGAACTTAAATCATAAGAACAACGGCCCATTTCACCAACAAACACCCGTTTACCAATGATCTGTGGTCTAAGAGGAAGATTGCCTTCAATATAGTTCAGTACATTATTGTATTCTGCCTGACTTAAGCCCTGGGCATCATATGAAGAGTAAGAAACATAATCGACATTTGTATATGGAAGGACATAATTTACTACCCGCCGCAGGCCGTTCATTGCATCCACTACCCTGTTTACCTCGCAATATGAATATACTTCAACATTGCTGTGGCTTGTAATTCTCTTAGCTTCATCAACCGCATTCTGACGGGTTCTATACCATTGAATCATGCCATTTAGACGATCATCGGAAGGTACGTAATTGGCATCGTAGTTTGGAAGCAAATACCAGTCTCCTTCCCAGTGCCCAAGGAAAAACTGTTTGCCTGTATTATTATATTTGGTAAGAAGATAACTTGTTAAATCAGCAATCTGAACAGAATCGTCCAATCTTTCAGCATTTGAATAGCCATCAGCCCAATTTGAATTTGACCTTGCCCAGAAAAAATAATAGGTAAAAGGCATATTAAGCACTTCACTAAACGAGGGGTCATCCCTGACCAGGGAGGTAATGCTACTGTATGACCGTCCTGTAATGTTATAACTGTCGGTACTTAAACTTATTTTAAGAATATTACTGCCCATATCGAGAATAGCCTTAGATGATTCTACCAGGCGATCGTTGGCTGTAAAACCATAAGAGGGTCCAATAGTTTGTGTTCCTATAGAATAATTGTAATTCAGGACATCAGGATCAGTGATTGGAACAGATTTTTCCGTAACATAGAAAAGCTGAACTGAACTGGAGGATACATTATTCACCCTAACTTTTATTGGGTAACTTCCTGGAACAATGCCAGTTGGAATATTGAAAATCAATTGGCTCCATGTAGCTGAGACCGGTTCAGTACTTATATCGCCAATAGTAATAATGTTTTCTTCAGGTGCACTGCTGAAGTTGCTTCCATTCATAGTAACCTTGGTTCCTTCACTGCCTTCAGTTGGACTAAATGAAATAATTTTGAGATTGGAATAACTGGATTGATTATCTTTTTTACCGCATGCTGCCAGAAAAATAAGAAATACTATTATTTTTAAAATTTGTTCCATTCAGTTTACTTTCGTGCAGCCAGGTATCCCCAGATAAAAGCAGACGGACCAAGATTCCGATCTACCACGTATTCATTCTCCAAATCCCATCCATAAACATCAAAATAAGATTCTGTTGATGGCCATTCCGACCCTTTTGGAGTACACTCCTTATTCAGCCTCTCACCCATATCGGAACCAGGTTTTGCATAGACAGGTATTTCACAAGGTCCACAAACGGTTAAGCCAATAGGAGCCCGTTGCCCCGTATGCCTCGTATCTTCGTGAAGAGGGTGCTGAACACAGTTTTCACCCAGGCCGGTAGTCAGAACCAAATTCATCGGGTTTGCCCCTGCTGAGAAAAGGGTAGCACGAAGCAGAGTTTTAAGATATTTTATATTTCCGGTAAAATAATGAGCACGAACCAGGGTTGGTGAAGCAGGTATTGAATAAGTACTTTCCCAACCGCCAAGAGCCCTGCCAGGAATACTCGTTGTGATACCAAATGCGTTGTTCTCTGATACTTCCACCAATCTGTCTGCTTTAATGATCAAAGAATCCACTGCATTTCTTTGAGCTTTAAGGTTTACCATTGATTTATCAAGACGTGAGTAAATAAAAATTGCTTCTGTTCTTGTTGTTTCCCCATTTAATGTTGCCAGATACAAATTATGCCATCGTTTGTCCTTTGTAAGTCTGTACACCTCAATTGCAGCTAGATTGCGTTCAACAGTCACCTGATTTTTTACATAAGTTGAGATCCTGACATAATCAGGGCTCTTGATCCATCTGTCATATTCATCTTCCGCCCAGGTTATTGCTTTTACGGCGCTCTGCTCCCATATAGAAGCCTTTTCCTGTTTTCCAATCATTTTCAAAACGTAAGCTGCCCTGGCAGCTACTCCCGCATAAATGTAGCTGGACCAATGGTCAGGTGCATAAGCATAAACTGAAAGCACCTCTTCCCAGGATGCGCTGCCTTCTGCCGGATGTTCCGATGATTCAACCCCTCCGCGAATAGCTCCGTTGGGTAGCTGCATTCTCCGGTAAATATCCAGACCATAAAGAGCCTCATCCACAAGATCGGGTAGATCGTTTTCCGATTCAGGAATATTTAAACAAATATTTTTAAAATAATCGGGATAAAGTTCCATAAGTTCCAGGTACAGGCGAGGTGAGTTCAAGTGCTGAATCCTTCTGTCCCAGTCTCCCGCGTCCATCGTTCCGCCCCATGCTTCCGGAACAAGTTCATTTGTCCTGCCGGCAACCAGGTTGCCAAAATTGTCTTTGTCTGTACCCAATGCATTTAGACCATTACCGCTATTAAGCAATGAACATGTTGATTGATATACCTTTACTCCATCAACAGGATTGAAACTCCTGGGACGAACAAAATCCGTATAAGGAGGCAGCATTGGTATGCCGCTTCGCTGATTGAAATGTCCTTTCATGGATATCTTGAATGCTTTCAACCAGGTATTTATACTGTCAATATAAAAAGGATAGCTACAACCAACTCCTTCCACGCAAACCCGGTATTTTCCTGGTTTATTGAAACTACTGAAGTTTAAGCGAATGACATCTGCCTGGGTATGATTTACCTTAGTGCCAATACCTTCCAGGTCATCTTTTCTCCATTGCATAGCTGTTTTCCCGTTATATACCTTTTCATTTGTTTTGTCATCAATAATTGAAAACTCCAGATTTTCTGGATAAGTGTAACCACCTCCGTTTCCCATCCATATAGAGAGGAAAGCGTTTTTTTCCTGATCGTCTGCCCTGAATCCTATCTGTGAGGCATGCACGGCTTCACTACGAACAAATATAGGATCATTTACATAATATAATGCAGAACAGTTAAGCTCCAATTCAGGTAAACTAACCAGATATGTTACTCCAGTTCTAAGCGGATAGAGCAATTTTAAATATATAAAATGCTTCGCTGTATAGAACTCGCCATAATGGCGGTTTTCCTCTGGATAGTTGGTTGGTTTACTCTTACGCCATACAGCCACTGGCGAGAGTTTATCAATGTAGTTATTGTCGCCAGCAGAAATTATTGTATAATTTGCCGGATTATCCGCCACATTTGTATTGAGATGTAGCCCGGCGATTCTTTCAAATATGGTCAGGGTTTTCCTGCCTGGTCCCACGATCATTCCAAGCGGAAACCCGTTACGGACAACACGTATTGCATTTTCTTCGCCGAGAGAAGAAGAGTGAACTACCGTCAATATATCAGCCGAATCTTTCTGATAAGGGATTTGCATCGACGGAAGAATACGGCAGGCATCAACCTCTATGCATAGGACATCCGGAGCAATTGTAGCAATATTGACTAATTGTGGTGGTTTTTGTTCAGTCCCTGTAGATGGAAGTGCAGCGCCTACTTTTGTCCTGACAGATTGAATATTGCAAATATCCTTTCCCTGGCCAGCCAGTGGATTAATAAGACAGCAAAATGCTGCCAGAAATCCAATACTCATTTTACATTTTGTATTTAATCGCATTTAAGATTTGGTATTATTTGATATACGCAAAAATTATTGAGGAAATTTTATTAAATATTTTTCCTAAAATGCGGTATAATGTTATAAAAACAGGGAGATTATGGATCACCTCAATCTCCCTGTTAACTAACCCTTCTCTTTTAATTACTAATCGAGAACTCTACCTACTAACCATACCAAACCTATGAAGTATTACAACGGTATTTTAACATAAGGAGCATAGTTGGTCCTGATTGTACCTACCCCAGTAACATCAGCCATTGCGCCAACTCTGAAAAAATAGTCTCTATGGATTCCAAATAATGTGGAATTTGCTGCTAGATCAATAGACAATGTGTAGTTTGTAGCAGGATTGATCAACACTGTTGGGGAAAATGTTTGCGAAAAGTTGGCACCTGCAGTGGTAAATTTTATGAAAGCACCAACATATATATCACTAAAAGCATAGAGAGTGATCGACTTGATTTTCACTGTTGGCTTCCCCGCTTCAAGGCTAAAAGTTGCGACAATCTTATTGTTTGTCTGATCGTAAGTGATTGAGCAGTTTTTAACACGTACATAAGGAACGACCGAAAAATCTATATTGTTATCTCCCGGTTTTATAGTTACACTTTTCAAGGTATATGGGAAAAAATTACCATTACGCATATAAATATCGTAGTTATTAGAAAAAACAAGGTTGTTACGATATTCTCCGTCGTTTTCAATTACCCAGAATTGTGATACTAATGTTGGAAATCCCAATTCCTGCACTTCTATCTGAGATCCGGTTTGAACGTCCTGTTCAACAAGCGAAGCATTGAGGCTGTCTTTTATAGCTCCGAAAACCTGAGCGTTTGGACCTGGAAAGTCATCTTTCTTGCAGGAACAAACTACAATAATCAGGTAGACAAATAAGAATAATAAATAATATATTTTTTTCATAACAATATATATTACAGTTTAATATTGCGGATTCTGAATTAAGTTATTTGTAGCAACTCCTGGTATAGCTCTATAGTACCATTGGGGATTAAAAGTAACTCCACCTGCATTTTGATCATAGTAGTTGTATGATCTGACAAAAATGTAATTAGGTGTAGGCTGGCGACAATCCAAAACAGGAACCAGAGACTTTCTCTTAGTACCATTAAACAGAGTATGGAATTCCCTCCGACGTACCAGGTCCCAATAACGTTGTCCTTCAAAGGCTAATTCTATCCTGCGCTCTTTCAGAATATTACTAAGCGTACCTGGTATATTGTCGGTATGGGCAGCTCTTTTTCGAAGGGCATTCAAGTAGGTCGCAGCTAATGCTGCATCGCCCTGTCCGCTCTCAACTGTAGCTTCGGCATAGTTTAAATAAATCTCAGCCAATCGAAAATCGATATAATCTGTTGTTGAGCTGAACTGAACACCAGTAACGGTTTTGCTTTCCTGTAAAAACTTTTTCACAGAGAAACCTGTACAGGAATAATTTGCATTATCGAAAACACCCATCCCTCTGAAACCCGAATATCCAGTTGTTGAACTTGCACCAAAGGAATAATATGTTTTTCCATCTAACCCAGTTTCGGAACCGTCTGTAAAGATTAGAGTAGAACCATCTTTTTTAATGAGTCCACCCTGTATAATAATTGTTACCCCTTTCCAGGTAGAGCCTGGCGTAATAATCGCACCTGACATGCGTGCATCTTTATTGGCAAAAATATCAGACAAGTTAGCATAAGATTTGTAAGGTTTTGTAACATTCATCACTGTTGCACTGGTGACATAATCATTTTCCACCCCATCTGTACGGGTTACCAATGTGGCACTCTTTCCTGTACCATCATCTGTATAATCTTCGTACAAATCTACCAAATCTAAGGCAGGGCTAAACCGGCCATAGGCAATGTATCCAAGGTTGGTTTGTGCAGGGTTAAAATAGACATCGGTGCAATGACCTTGCAATCGAGTGACAGAACCATCAATATATCCTTTTTTGAAAATAACCTCTACATCCGCATTGGCAGGGTTCTGGAAAATGTCCTGGTAATTTTTAGCAGCTTCCGCTTTATTGGCCGGTGAAGGTTTGTAGAGTTGCTTACCGGAATTATCAATAATCTGTTTTGATGCATTTATGCACTGTAGATAGTAGTTATTGGCATCAGAAACAGTCATACCACCTACCAAGTTTTGATCAACAGCCACACCTGACAGTGGGGCATTGTTCCAATATTTAGCTACAGAAGCTGCAAAAAGAGCCGCCCTTGACTTTAGTGCATAAGCTGCCCATTTGGTTGCCCTATAAGTACCATCCACTGCTGAAACGGTTGCGGGTAAATTTTGTACAGCCAAATCACACTCATTCAGGATGAAGTTCCAGGTTTCTTTTTCAGTATTTCGTGGAATATACAAATTTGCATTATCGCTTCCGGCTACATACGTGAGTACTGTATCAATCAATGGAACACCACCATATCTTTTGGCTAAACCAAAATATATATATGCGCGAATAAAATGTGCTTCACTCAGCAAACGGTCACGTTGAGATTTATCCATTGTCACAGTTGGTAGAGCATTTATTAATTGGTTCACCTGCGATACTGCATCATAACCCCAATAACCATCGTTAACCGGTCCAACACCTGAACCAGCGGTAACAAGACTCTCATCTGTATAAAAACTTATTGACCATCCAAGATCGACAAAACCTGTAGATCCTGCATCTTTATGGTAATTAAACATTTTCCCGGGATTATAAGAGAAATCTTCAATCGGCATTTTATTATACAATGTTGCCATTAAGACTTTCACCCCGCTGATATCAGAAAGCAATGTTGTTGCAGACACCTTATTTAATGGTTGAATATCTAAAAATTTTTTGCAAGCCGGCAAAAACAAAGAGGCAGCGGCAATATATATATATAATATTTTTCTTCTCATCTCTTTACTTTATTTAAAAATTAATACTAAAACCAAAGTTAAACGATCTTAACAATGGATAGGTTAAGTCAGCAACATAAGACCCCTCCTCTCGTTCAGGATCCAGACCTTTTACGTCTTTACCGCAGAAAGTGTATAAGTTGAAGATATTCACATAAACTCGTATATTATCAATCTTAATTTTTCTCGTAACACTTACAGGTAGAGTATAACCAATCTCAACACTTTTAATTCTTAGATAAGTAGCATCATAACGCCATTCATTTGTAATTAAATTGTCGGTCGTACCAGTTTGATTTGTCTTGAGAGCTTCATATTTACCTGGTATCCATATGGTTGCAGGATCATGTGGATTAGCTGTTGGATCTTCTGTATGCCATCTGTCTAAATATTTTGACCACAAGGTCGGGTTCCTGCCATACCCCCAAATGTCATCAACCTTATGAAATATACTGAACATAGCTGATCCTTGAAAAAGTATATTAAAATCGAAACCTTTCCATGAAGAATTCATGGTTAAGCCATACTGTAACGGTGGGTCAGTGGCATAACCCTGGTATTGGCCTGCCCAAAAAATAGGCAGCATGTCATTACTATTAATTACTCCGTCTCCATTTACATCTGTAATTCGAGTACTGCCAGGCAACATTTTGGAATTTCCGTTGGTACCTCCGCATAAAGGAGCTGTCTCGTATTGCGTGAGGTTGGTATATTGTCCACTGGATTCGTATCCCCACTCTCTGCCCAAAATACGGTTATTTCCCCACGGATCTAACCATTCCTGCATGGAACTGGAGTAAGCTGCTCTTTCAGTATGAATTAAATACTTACGTGCTAATGTCATGTTTGCGCTAATACCGTAATTAAAATCTCCGATTTTATTTTTATGCGAAACCACAACCTCAAAACCTTTTACCATATCACTATTAATATTTTCCTGAGGAAATGATGCTCCGAACGTATTGGGGACAGATTGAATGCGGGTTCCAAGCAGCCCATCTCTGTTTTTCTGGAAAAGGTCCATCGTGAAGCCAAATTTTCCTTTCCACAATTCTAAATCCATACCAATATCGGCTGTCTTGGTTTTTATCCAGGTAAGGTTATTATTGACCACCCCCACAGGAACCATGCCATTTGTAAGTGTGCCGCTGTTAAATACGTATCCGCCATCGATTCCAGCAAATGAATAGCCCCCAATATACTGAAACGGATCACCGGCATCAGCACCCATCAGTCCGTAAGAACCTCTGATTTTCAGATTAGAAATAAAAGGAGTATTATTTTTGATAAATGACTCTTCACTTATGCGCCATCCACCCGAAACAGCCGGAAAAAATGCCCATCTTGAGGAAGGAGCATAACGGTATGAACCATCTTCCCTGAAGGTAAATTCGAGCAAATATTTATTTTTAAAGTCGTAATTAAACCGACCCAGGTAAGACATAAACGCTTGTTGGGTAAGATTTCCGCCATTTGTGGAATTATTTAAACTACCCTGGTCGATAATATCATGTGTATAAACGTCGTCATACTCTCTTTGCGCAAACAGGTACTTTGAATCAGAGCTTTTCATTTCATACACCAGGGTTGCACTTATGTTATGATCCTCAGCAAAGGTATTTTTATACGAAATCTGAGCCTGGAAATCTTTCCGGTAAAAATTTGTAATTCCATCTTTATAAATTGGGAGCATCGCTGCTGAAGGTGCATCAGTATAATAATCATATGTATAATAAGCTTTCTTTAAATTGGATGCGTCATTTATATTTCCATCAAAAGCCCCCAGTAGCCCTAGTGTTAAGCCTTTTACTCTAGGAACCTCATATGTCAATTCGACTGTGCTTTGATACTGAATATTGCTCCATTTATCATATCCAGAGATGTCCTCGGATGCCATAGCATAGGCATTTTGATTGGCTGAGGGGACTATGGACAAATGTGTTGTTGGATAATTCACAGTGAATGGAGCAACTCCTCTATCTGATACAATAATGGGTTTGAACAGCCAAAAATAAGATCCTTGCGGACTTTTGTTTTGATCAAATTTTCCGGCTACTGAAATTTTTGCCGTTAGCCCTTTGGCAAGTTTAGCTGTAACATTGGTTCGGAAATTGTATTTCTTATATTGCTGAATATTGCTCCTTAAAAGACCATTGTCTTCCATGTATCCCAAGCTCGAGTAGAAGGTAATATTATCATTACCACCATTCATAGAGAGATTGTGCTGTTGTTGAGTTGCTGATGGTTTTAAGGTATTATTAATCCAGTTGTAATCCTGAAAACCAGGGTCCGTACCGAGTTTCCATTGTGCAAGTACTGCATCGCTATAGGTTGGTGCATTACCAATATTTCTATCCATCTCGTTTTTCATTACCCGATAGGTATAAGCATCTACAGATTTTTGCAGGGTTGTCGTTGTAGGCTGCTTAGTGCCAAAGAATGAGGAATAGGAGAATTTTGTTTTCCCTTTAGTTCCTTTCTTAGTGGTGACGATAATAACCCCATTATCTGCATTCATACCATAGATAGCTGCAGAGGCATCCTTCAATATAGAAATACTTTCTACATCGTCAGAATTGAGACGCTCAAAATCCGACATTCCATCACGGGCCACCCCATCAATAACCACTAGCGGAGCACCAAAGCCCCTGATACTAACCAGGCTGTTAAAAGTACCCGGTTCTGCTGTCTGTTGACGGACCTGTACTCCTGCCAATTTACCTTGCAGGTCACTGACAAGACTGGTACTTTTAGTAGTTAAAATTTCGGAGGTCTTAATTTGAGTAACGGAACCGGTTAACGTCTCCTTCTTTTGGGTTCCATAACCTATTACAATAACCTCTTCAAGTCCTGTAACGTTTTCACTTAGGACAACATCAACTGCAGGTCTGTTATTTACAACTACCTCCTGTGATGCAAATCCAATAAAAGAGAAAACCAATGTAGCCTGTGGATTAACATTCTCAAGTGTGTAAGATCCATCAATTCCTGATATTGCACCATTAGTTGTTCCTTTGACTACAACATTTACTCCCACTAATGGCTCACCCTTATTACTTTTCACCGTTCCCTTTACTCTGACAACCTGTGAAAATGCCTGAGTCGAAACCATTAAGCATAAGAGCAATAGTGCGATTGCCTTTAAATAGCTTTTTGCTTTTTTCATAAATTTTTGGTTAGGGTTAAACAATTTGTTTCAAAATTAAGCCAGACATAATAAGATAAGTTGGCTTTATATGTCATACTATGGTATTATTATGAATAAACTTAAGTTACATTAGGTTGTTAAAACCTTACAATAACGTTATAATATTGTATTTCAACTATATATGAATATATAAATATTGATACTATTATGAATATATTAAGTATTCACAATAATTTAATTTATATTTTTATGAAATTTCTTTTGATTTGTCTTTGCAGAAGCATAGCTTTGAAGAGTCAATAACTTATTGCTATGAGCAGAATAATGAGGGAGGTTACTCCGGTTAAAAATGATGACCTTTTTGTAGTTTTGAATCATTTGAATGCCAAATTTGATTTCCCAGTGCATTTTCATCCGGAATATGAATTAAACCTTGTATTAAATTCAAAAGGAAAGAGGCTAATTGGTGATTCAATGCTAGAGTATGAAAGTCCTGACCTGGTTTTCATCGGGCCAAATACTCCCCATGCATGGACAGGAAATAATAATCATGATAATTCGCATGTCATTACAATTCAGTTTGATGGCAATGTATTAAGTGAAAAAATGCTGAGCAAAAATTTTGCTCTACCCCTTAAAAGTCTTTTGGAAAAAGCTAAAAGAGGTATCCTTTTTCAACGGGAGACCATTAAAAATGTTAATAAACGTATTGAAACACTCTCCGAGATACAGGGATTTGACGCATTCATAAGTTTATTGTCAATATTATACGATCTCTCTATTTCAAGAAATCAATCGCTGTTGGCATCGCAGGGATATGTTGGACAGTTCGATCTAAACCAAAGCCAAAGGATTAGTAAAGTAATTGCTTACATCCAGGAAAATCTACTTAATGATATTAAAATCAAACAGGTAGCAGATATTGTAAACATGTCTGAAACAGCTTTCAGTCATTTTTTCAAAAAAAGAACCCAAAGATCATTTTCCGATTATCTTACCGATATGAGAATAAGCTTCGCTGCAAGGCTGATACTCGAAACTGACAGAAACATTTCAGAAGTATGCTATATGAGCGGTTTCAATAATTTGTCAAATTTCAACAGAACTTTTAAAGGCAGGTACAATTGTACTCCAGGTGAAATGAGGTCGCAACAACAGTTTTTGACAAGACATTAATTCTTCTTTTTTAGGTAATAACCTTAAATCTCTCATATTTCAATTCTTATTGTTTATTTCAATAGAGTTTTTATCTTAGAAAATTGATCTTGTTTTATCAGAGCTGCTCGGTCGGTATATTTTTAAAATTCTTATTTTTGCAGTTTTGATAGCAAATATTTCTGACAAAACTTAAAATGAAGATCTCATACAACTGGATAAAAGATTACCTTAAGATTGACCTTGAACCACATAAAGTAGCTGAAATACTGACAGGTATAGGGCTTGAAATTGAGGGAACCGAAGAATGGGAATCTGTTAAAGGAGGTTTAGCCGGAGTGGTTATCGGGGAGGTACTCTTATGCAAAAAGCATCCTGACGCAGATAAGCTTTCAATCACAACCGTAAATATTGGTTCGGGCGATCCTCTCCATATTGTATGCGGAGCGCCAAATGTTGCTGCAGGACAGAAAGTTCCTATTGCTACAGTGGGCACAATTGTATTTAAGGGAGAAGATAAATTCGAAATAAAAAAATCAAGGATCAGGGGTGAATTATCAGAAGGGATGATTTGCGCCGAAGATGAACTTGGATTGGGTAACGGTCACGAAGGAATAATGGTACTTCGTCCGGATGCCAAACCAGGAATACCAGCCTCACAATATTTTAAAATAGAGAAGGACTTTGTTTTTGAAATAGGATTAACGCCAAACAGGATTGACAGTGGTTCTCATTTTGGTGTTGCCCGGGATCTTGCTGCCTATCTTTCAGTTAATCATAATTTTGATGCAATAGCAAAATTGGTATCTGTCGATGATTTCAAACCAGATGGCACAGCTGCAACATTTGAAATTATTGTTGAAAATACAATTGATTGTCCGAGATATACAGGAATAAATATAAGTGATGTGACGATCGGCGAATCGCCTGAATGGTTGAAAAACAGGTTGAAGGCTATTGGTTTAAACCCAATAAACAATGTTGTCGATATTACAAATTATGTTCAGAATGAAATAGGACAACCTTTGCATGCTTTTGATGCCGATAAAATAAAAGGCAAAAAAGTCATTATCAGGAATCTTCCTGATAAGAGCAAATTCGTTACGCTTGACAATGTTGAGAGAGAGCTTTCGTCTAAAGACCTGATGATTTGCAACGCTGAAGAAGGGATGTGTATTGCCGGTGTATTTGGAGGTGCAAAGTCGGGAGTAACTGCAGATTCGAAAAATATATTCCTCGAAAGTGCATATTTTAATCCTGTTTCAATCAGAAAGAGTGCCAGAAGGCATGGACTTAATACAGATGCCTCGTTCCGTTTCGAACGTGGTGCTGATCCTAACATTACCCTATGGGCTCTCAAAAGAGCAGCTGTTATGATCAGTGATATTGCAGGAGGAAAGCTGACATCAGACTTTAATGATGTTTATCCAAAACCAATTAGGGATGAAATTATAGATGTAAGCTATAAAAACATTAACAGACTGATAGGCAAGGTTATCGAGCCTTCAACTATAAAAATGATTCTCAGTCTGCTTGATATTAATATTCTGTCTGAGTCGGGTGGAAATCTTGTGCTTGACGTTCCTGCATATAGGGTCGATGTACACCGTGAAGCCGATGTGATAGAAGAGATACTCAGAATTTATGGTTATAATAATATAGCTATAGACAGTCATGTTAATTCGACCCTTACCTATATTGAAAAACCAGATAAGGAAAAGGTCGTAAATAGTGTATCTGATACGCTAACTGCTAACGGTTTTGCTGAGATAATGTCAAACTCACTTACTCCTTCTGCATGGTACGAAAATAATTCTGACTTTGATAGTTCACAACTGGTCAAACTGGCAAATCCGCTGAGTTCAGACATCAATGCAATGAGGCAGACACTTCTTTTCGGAGGGTTAAGTTCAATTGCATGGAACATAAACAGGCAAAATTATGATCTGAAACTTTATGAATTCGGAAATTGCTACTTCTTCAAAAAAGATAAGCATTCTTTAAATAAAGTTGATAATTACTATGAAAAGACGGATCTTGATCTCTTTATAACGGGAAATCAGAAAAGACAGAACTGGAACAGCCATTTGGAACCTACCGATTTCTTTTTCATTAAATCATTTGTCGAGTTGATCCTCAGTCGTCTTGGCATTAATCCTGAAACTCTTACTATAGCTGAATGCAACAAAAAATATTTCACGGAGGCACTCTCTTTCTCAATTAATAATCAGATCATTGCAGAAGCAGGAAGAATATCCAGGAAATATACCGGCAGGTTTAATATAGACCAGGACGTTTATTATGGCCATATTGAATGGGATTCGGTCGTCAAAATGATAAAGAAGCATAAAATTCAGTACAAAGAGCTTCCGAAATATCCATCTGTCAAACGAGACCTGGCTCTTCTGGTAGACAGGGAAATAAAATTCAACGAGATCAGGAATCTGGCTTACAAAACAGAGAGAAATACTCTTAAAGAAGTCACACTTTTCGATGTCTACGAAAGTGATTCATTAGGCAAAAACAAGAAATCATATGCTGTAAGCTTTATTCTTCAGGATGAACTTAAGACGCTTACAGATAAAAACATAGATAAAGTTATGGATAGTTTTATCAGAATTTTTGAAAAAGAACTTGGAGCAAAGATACGATAATGAGACCCGA
>Ga0182027_10007637_pt1 | contig 15881 bp, 13 predicted proteins | sample 712E1DmetaG_FD_121300 | JGI IMG/M metagenome (GOLD analysis project Ga0182027, IMG submission 121300) | Permafrost microbial communities from Stordalen Mire, Sweden - 712E1D metaG (Illumina Assembly) | ecosystem: Environmental > Terrestrial > Soil > Wetlands > Permafrost | place: Sweden...
CACCACGGCCGCGGCGTGGACTCCCGGCTCGGCGTTGGCCGATGGAACTTACACGCTCTATGTCCAGGAGCGCGACAATGCCGGCGACTGGTCGGAGGCGGGGAGTTATTCGGTCACGGTGGACACGACGCCGCCCAATGCGCCGGCGGTCAAGGCGGTCTCGACAGTCGATGGCTGGCCGTTTTGGACATGGGTCGGCGGGGGCGGCGGCAATGGGACGTTTCGGTATCAGCTCGATTCGACCAGTGGCGCGTGGACGACGACGACCGGCTTGTCCTATGCGCCCACGGAAGACCTCGCGTTGGGCGAGCACGTGCTTTACGTGCGAGAACGTGACGCCGCCGGCAACTGGTCGGCCATGGGCAGTTGCTCGATAACCTTGAAGGCCGCCGCCGAACATTGGCGCGGATACCGGTAAGCATCGGCGATGCCGCGCGCGATCGCCCGGAATGCCAATGCCGGAATAGTTGTAACATTGTCGTAATTTCGTTGGCGCCCCGGGCCATATTTTCGCTTTCTATTCGCTCTCTCTTCGCCTATACTTTGTTTTATCCGAGGGATGTGCCCCAAGCGGGGCCGCGAGGAGGTGCCGACCATGTATCTGACCCGTCGCCAGCGTGAGATGCTCGACAATATCGAGCGCTTTATCCAGCGTCACGGCTATTCGCCCACGCTGGAGGAGATCGGCCGGCTGATGAACCTGTCGTCGCTGGCCACGGTGCACAAGCATTTGCAGAACCTGGAGGCCAAGGGGCTGATCAAGCGCAACTGGAACCACAGCCGGGCGATCGAGGTGACCCAGCGCGCGTCGGTGCGCGGGGCCGTGGTGCCGCTGATGGGCGAGGTGGCCGCGGGGCTGCCGATCGAGGCGATCGAGAATCCCGAGCCGATCGAGGTGCCGCGCCAGTTCGTGGGGGCCAAGGAGACGTTCGTGCTCAAGGTGCGCGGCGACTCGATGGTGGACGACGGCATCCGCGACGGCGATCTGATCATTGTCGAAAGCCGGCGCATGGCCCAGCCGGGCCAGACGGTGGTGGCGCTGATCGACGGCTTGGAGGCCACGGTCAAGCGCTTTTACCCCGAGGGCGAGACGGTCCTGCTTCAGCCGGCCAACCAGGCCATGGCCCCGCTGCGTTATCCGGCCGCGCAGGTCATGATCCAGGGTGTGGTGATCGGCTTGATGCGCCGCTATTAGAGAGCGTTGATGAAAGTTTTGTCGTAATCGTGCTCGTGCTCGTACTCGTGCTCGGAATGCTGAATTTCTATCGAGTAGGATTACGAGCACGAGCACGAAAAATCAGGAAAAAACTCTTCAGAAGCACTCTAATTTCTCGGATCCCCCTGTTTTGCCGCTCGCGCCGGGCGGTTTTGTTCGCTATGCTGGGTTGCTTGCGCATCCTTATAGAGGGAGTCCACGTGCGTGCTGATCGGTGTTTTTGATTCCGGAATCGGGGGCTTGACCGTGCTGCGCGCCTTGCGCCGCGCCTGGCCGGGCCACTCGACGATTTACCTGGGCGACACCGCCCGCGTCCCTTACGGGAGCAAGTCGCGCCAGACGGTCGTGCGTTATGCGCGGCAGAACACGCATTATTTGTTAAGCCAGGGGATCGAGCTGCTGGTGCTGGCCTGCAACACGGCTTCGGCGTACGCGCTGGAGGAATTGCAATCGCTGCCGGTGCCGGTGCTGGGGGTGATCGAGCCCGGGGCGCAGGCGGCGGCGCGGGCCACGCGCGGGCGCCACATTGCCGTCATCGGCACGGCGGCCACCATCGCCAGCCGGGCCTACGAACGGGCAATCGAACGTCTGGCGCCGGGGGTCAGGATTTCGGCGCGCGCCTGCCCGCTTTTTGTCCCGCTGGCCGAGGAAGGCTGGGAGGACACGCCGATCGCGCGCCTGACCGCCGAGCGATACCTCGCCGATTGGCTCCCCGGCCAGCCGGACCGGCCCGACACGTTGGTCCTCGGCTGCACGCATTATCCGCTGCTGCGGCCCACCCTGGCCGGACTGCTCGGCCCGGAGATGACGCTGATCGACTCGGCCGAGGCGACCGCGCAGGCCGCCGGGCCGCTGCTCGCCGCCCGTCCGGCCGAGGCCCGGCCGACCCACCGTCTGATCGTCACCGACGGCGCCGAGGGTTTCGCCCGCACCGCCGCGCGTCTGCTTGGCGAACCCGAGGTTCACCTCGAAGTGGTGGACCTGACGCCGCCGGGGATGATGGATTGAGGCCGGTGTCCAATGTTCAAGGTCAAATGTCAAATGTCCAATGTCCAATGTCCTTTGACCTTTGACCTTTGACATTTGACCTTTGACACTTATAGTAAATGAACCATGGGAACGACGATGATTCTGCTGATCGACAACTACGACTCCTTCACCTACAACCTGGCGCAGTATCTGGGCGAACTGGGCGCGGAGCTGACCGTGCGGCGCAACGACCAGATCAGCGTCGAGGAGATCGAGGCGCTCGCCCCGGCGGCCATCGTCATCTCGCCCGGCCCCTGCACGCCCGACAAGGCCGGCATTTCGCTGGCGACGGTGCGGCGGCTGGGAGCGACCATTCCCATTCTGGGCGTCTGCCTGGGTCACCAGAGCATCGGCCAGGCGTACGGCGGCCGGGTCGTGCGCGCCCCGCAGCTCATGCACGGCAAGACCTCGATGATCCACCATGGCGGCGTCGGGGTGTTTCGCGGCCTGGCCAGCCCGTTCGAGGCCACGCGATACCACTCGCTGATCGTCGAGCGCGAGGGTCTGCCGGACTGTCTGGAAGTGACCGCCTGGACCGCCGACGAACACAACTTGATCATGGGCTTGCGCCACCGCGAGCACCCGGTCCAGGGCGTGCAGTTTCACCCCGAGTCGATCCTGACCGACGCCGGCAAAAGCCTGCTGACCAATTTTCTCAATCAACTCTAAACTTGCCCGGGACGGCCGATGCGCATGACATGGCAAACCTTTATCCCCACGATTCTCAAGGCGATGCGTCCGCGCCAGTGGATTAAGAACGTTCTGCTGCTGGCCGGGCTGTTGCTCTCGCGCCGCTTGCTCGATCCGGTTTCGGTCGAGCGCGCGCTGGCCGGCTTCGCGCTCTTCTGTCTGCTCTCCGGAGCCGTCTACCTGCTCAACGACGTGCTGGATCGCGAGCGCGACCGGAGGCACCCGCGCAAGTGCAAGCGGCCGATCGCCTCGGGCGCGCTGCCGATCCCGCTGGCCGTCGCGGCGATGATCGCGATCGCGCTGGCCGCGCTGGCCGGCGCCTTCGCCCTCTCGCTTTATTTCGGCATGTGCGCGCTGGCCTACCTGCTGCTGATGATCCCCTACTCGGTGGCGCTCAAAGAAGTCTTCCTGATCGATACCCTGATCATCGCCATGGGCTTCATCATTCGGGCCGTGTCGGGCGTGATCGTCCTGCGCACGCCCCAGACGGCCGTGCCGCTGACGTCATGGTTCGTCATTTGCGTGATGTTTCTCGCCCTCTTTCTGGCCTTCAGCAAGCGGCGCAGCGAATTGGTCAACCTCGACGCCGAGGCCGTGCGGTTCCGGCCGGTGCTGGCGCTGTATTCGCTGGAGATGATGGACAAGGCGATCGGCATCTGCGCCAGCGGAGCGATCCTGGCCTACATGCTCTACGCCACCAGCCTGACCAACCCCTGGATGATGCTGACCACCATCCCGTTTGTGATCTATGGCATTTTCCGCTACCTGCACCTGGTCTACAACCGGCAGTCGGGCGAAGCCCCCGAACTGGTCCTGACCACCGACCTGCCGCTTCTGGGCTGCGTGGTGCTCTGGACGCTGGCGCTGATGCTGGTCTATTTTCCCGACCACATGTGATCTGTATTGGCGTGCTTCTGAGAAGATTTCTTCTGTTTTTCGTGCTCGTGCTCGTCATCGTAATCGATGGAAATTCAACGTTCCGAGGACGAGGACGAGAACGAGCACGAGGACGATTGGGATGAGACTTTCAAGAACCCTATCAACGCTTTTCCAGGCCTCCCGGGACCCGCAGACGGCGAGGAAGCACGGATCCCGCCAAATTTCCCCTGTACTTTTTTGCTTCGGCTATTAATGAAAGCCAGCCAAGCGCCGATCAGGTTCATGTGATACGCACATCCCGGACCCGCCGGGAAGGGCGTGAAACTGTTCACCCAATGCCGCCGGCTCCCGTGCGAGGGCGCTCGCCGGCCAGAAGGTTGGGGTCTGCACCATGAACACACGTGGCCGCTATCGGTGCGCTCCCAGGCGGGCGATGACCATTATTGAGGTGACGATCGCCCTGTCGCTGCTGCTCATCGTTACTTTGTCCTCCTTTTCGGCGATGACGCTCTCGGCGCGCGGCGGACGCTATAGCCAGGGCGAGCTGTACGCTACCGAGCTGATCAACCGCACAATCGAGGACCTTCGCAGTTCAGCCATCTCGGGTGGGTTCGCCCGGTTGGGGACCAACCAGGCGCCCGAGTCCAAGTTCCTGGCCGCCCAGAACTACACGATGAACCCCAGTGCGGTCAACAATTACAACCTCAACTTCTCGGTCACCTGCAACTTCATGGGCGCCGGCACGATCGCCGCGGCGGCAGCCACCACCCTGACCGCCAACTTCCCGGCCAACTTTCCGGCCTGGACCGCCAATCAATGGACGGGCCACTTGGCCATGATCACCAGCGGCAACGGCCGGGGGCAAATCGCCTATATTGTCAGCAACACCGCCACCACGCTGACCATCTGTCAAAACCTGGACGGCACCGGTGGCGGCGGCTGGTATGTCACTCCCGCCGCGGGCGATTCATACCTGATCGACAACGGGATCACCGTGCAGATCGTTTCGAGCTGGACCCAGCGCGCCACCCAGCGCAGCCTGACACGGACAGCCCTGATCCCCTCACCCAATTGAGCGACCCGCGAGGCCCCCTGATGAGCGCTTCTCAGATCCCCCGTCACCCCCCCGTCCGCGGCCCGCGCGGCTTCACGCTGCTCGAAGTCATGTTCGCCGTGGTTATCCTGGGCCTCTGCATGGGCCTGACCATTTCGGGCTTCACCTACACCGCGCGCCTGGCCAAGGCCCAGCAGGTGGTCTTGAAGACCAGCGAGGACGTGATGGAGTTCGAGCGGCTCATGAAACAACATGTCGTGACCGCACAGGGCATCATCGTCAACAACGGGCTTCAGATCACTCAGGCCGATGGCACGATCGGCCTGTTGTCCACCGTGGCCAACGCCCAAAACGCCGCCACGCTGGACATTCAATGGCAGCCCGACGTGAACAACGCGGCCAACAAGGTGGCGATCATCAAACAGATCTATGCCTTGGACGCCAACACGGCGATCTTCAGCACCGTGACCGGTTCGACCTCCGTGCGCGTGCAGTTCCGCACGGGCGATCACAGCACGATGACCAACGCCGACAACGCCTACACCGGCGTGGGCTATCAGGCCTATGTGTTCGACATGATCTTCACCCCCCGAAATTCCGTCAATTAAGCGAGGTTCCCGAGTATGAAAACCGGCAAGGTCAAAAAGGTTTCCCGCGCTCGCCGCGCGTCGGCGCTGATCGCCGTCATGGTCCTCTGCCTGATTCTCGCGATCGCCACGGCATCGATTCTTTCCTTCAGCACGCAGGGGCGGCGCGAGGTCAGCCGGGTGGAGGTCTATCAGAACGAACTGACCGCCGCCGAGCAGGCGGCCGACGCGATGATCGGGCAGATCCGTTTTTTCGCCGCCAACAAGCCGCGCCAGGTGGGCGGGCCGATCGCGAACTTTCATACCGCCGTCAAGGCGATTAGGCCGCCCGTCATCCCCGGCTTCACGCTGACCAACACCAACGTCACCTGCACCGCCAACGACACCCTGCAGACCACGGTCATCAATACGGCGGGCGACCAGTGGAACGGCTATAACCTGCTGCGCGTGGATTACAAGGTCCATGTCGAGGCGCATTCCACCTCCAACGTGGCCCTGCGCTTCACTCACCCGGGCGTGGCCCTCGAGCGCACCGTGCGCGTCCAACAGATCCCGCTCTACGCCTATGCGATCTTCTACGCCAATCTGCTCGAGATCTGCAACGGGGCGCGCATGGACGTCGTGGGCAAGATGCATACCAACGGCGACTTGTACGTGAACGCCCAAAACCCGCTCTATCTGCACAACAACGTGACCTCGGCCGGCAATTTTCACGCCGGCATTTTCGCCCCCAATTCCGGACGGACCAGCCCGTTGCAGAGCGGCAGCCCCACCGACGCGGGCCAATATGACGTCTATGTCACCACCGATGGCAAAAGCACGCCCAGCAGCACCGGCACGATGTACGACCTGAAAAGCGGCGCCAATTACCTGGACAGCCAGGATGCGACCTGGGTCAAAGACGTCACGGCCGATTGCAAGGGCTATCTGCGCGACTCGAGCCTGGGCATCTCGACGGTCGGCCTGCCCATCCCCACCACCGAGAACCCGCACCAGCTCATCGAGCCGAGCAACAGCAACGACCCGCCCGCGGTGCAAGACGCCAAATTCGCCAACAAGGCGGATATCACCATCACCTACAATGCAGCCACCAAAACCGCCACCGCCGTGAACGCCAGCGGCGCGAGCGTCCCGCTGAGCTATACCTGGTACGACCCGGTGGCCAAGAAAAACGTCACCAAGTATGTCGCCCAGGTGGGGACGATTCTGAACAACCGCGAGGGCAAGACGGCCACCACGATCAATATCGACATGGGCAACCTGATCCAGAGCGGGGACGCCGTGGGCGGCGGCGTCATTTACATCAACTCGACCACCCAACCGACCGGCGGCGAGGCCGCCGTCATGCTCAGCGACACCACCAAGATCCCGACCAATCCCCAGGGCGGCCTGACCGTCGCGACCAACGTGCCCCTCTACACCCAGGGCGACGTCAACACGGTTTACTCGGGGAACCGGCCGGTGCTCTTGCTGGCCGGCGATTCGGTCAATATCCTTTCCAACAACGTCTTCAAAGTCAGCGGCAATACCGCGCCCAACAGTTACAATTCCAACGCCTTCGCGATTGCCGCGAACAACACGGCCGCCACCGTCACGACGACCAACGCGATCTTCCTGTCCGGCAATGTTCCCTCCTCGGGAGGCTACTACAGCGGCGGCGCCGAAAATTACTTCCGCTACCTCGAGAACTGGGGCGGCATCACCCACACCTTCAACGGTTCGATCCTGAACCTGTACTCGAGCACCGTGGCCAAGGGGACCTGGAAGAGCTCCACGACCTACTACGGCGCACCCACACGCGTCTGGTCGTGGGATTCCTCTCTGGCTGGCATCACTCCGCCGCCCGGCATGCCGACGTTCCTGACCATTATGCTGCAGGCCTGGACGATTGTCACGCCGAGGGGCTAAATCGCACGAAATTCCAAAGGTCACAGTCTTCGGAGAGCCGGCCTCCGTGCCGGCTTTCCGCGCGCGGGCCGACCCGCTTCCACCGCCTTCGCTCAAATAGCCGGCACGGCGGCCGGCTCTCCTCAAATTGACGGCTTGGGCGATCTTGCAAGCGCCGGATCGCGAGCGGAACAATTCGCTTTTCACCAACAACGGCGCGGGTTATATTGTTGACAGGGGAGAGGACCCGGCCGGCGGCGCGCGGTCGATGCGGCAAACAGGGCGTGGATCAGGCAACGAAGGGCCAGAGGTCATGTATACCAAGAAAAAATGCATGAAATGCGGACAAGCGGCGACGCATAAGTTCACCAAAATCGAAAAAGGCCAGATTTTCGACCTTTTTCTTTGCGCCGAGCACGCCGCCGAGATGAGCCCGTATCAAAAACCGAAGATCCCGCTAAGCGATATCCTGGAGGGCTTGCTCAAGCAGGAGATCAAAATCAAGCCAACGGGCGCGGCGGCCCCCCCGGCGCTGCGCTGCGCGAATTGCGGCCTCGCCTTCGAGTCCTATCGCAAGAACCTGCTGCTCGGGTGCAGCGAATGCTATCGCTCGTTCCGTGAGTTTCTGATCCCCGATCTGCGCCGCTTCCATGGCGACACGCGCCACTATGGCCGGCGTCCCGGCGGCGCCCAGCCCGCCGTGCCTGAAAACGAGCTGCCCGGGCTGGACATGGAGCTGGAGTCACTGGAGGCGACCGCGATCGTGACCCAAGCCGAACCCTCGCCCAAGATCGAGGAGACGTTCGAGCACACGGAAGAACGGATCGAGGAATTGGCGCGGACGATGCACAAGGCGATTGCCGACGAAGACTATCCGCGCGCGGCCCACTGCCGCGATCAGATTCGCGAACTCAAAGAGAAGATCAAAAAACACTCTGGCGGTTGACCCTCGACCAATCCCTGATCCGCTCCAGGATTCGGCCGGCGCGCCCGGCTTTCCGGTGGATTCCCCCTATCTTGAACTCGAATCGCTGACCGCCACGCTGGCGGCGCTGGTCGGCGTCAACAGCGTCAACCCCAGCCACGGCGGTCCGGTCGGCGGCGAGCGCGCCGCGCTGGAGTGGTGCGCCGCGTTCCTGCGCCGAGTGGGCCTTGAGCCGCGCCTGACCGGGGCCAGTCCGGAGCGCCCGAATTTGCGCGTGCGTCTGGCCGGCGAAGGGCCGGGGCCGCCGCTGATGCTCGAGTCACACATCGACACGGTCTCGGTCAGCGCCATGGCCTTCGACCCGTTCGCGGCGCGCGTCGAGCGGGGGCGGCTCTTCGGGCGCGGGGCGACCGACGCCAAGGGCCAGGTCGCCGCGATGCTCCACGCCGTGGCGGCCTGGGCCTCCAGCGGCCGACGCCCGCCCCGGCCGATCGAGCTGGCGCTGGTGTCCGACGAGGAATTCGGGTTCATGGGCGCGCGCGCGCTCGTGCAGGAGGGGATCGATGCCGCGGGCATTGTGATCGGCGAGCCGACCGATCTACGCGCGGTCACCACGCACAAGGGCACGACGCGCGTTCACCTGCGCATCGAGGGCCGCTCGGCCCACGCGGCCAAGCCAGAACTGGGGGTCAATGCCATCTCGGCGGCCGCCGCGCTCGTCGAGCTGATCGACACCGAATACGCGGCCGAATTGCGCCGCCGCGAGGCGCCGCTGCTGGGCTGCCCCACGATTAGCGCCGGAGTGATCCAGGGGGGATTGCAGGTCAACCTGGTGCCGCACGAGTGTCATCTGCATTTGGATCGCCGGACGCTGCCCGGCGAAACCCAGGCGGCGATCGCCGCGGAATTCGAGGACCTTTTTGCGCGCCTGCGCCGCCGCCGGCCGACGTTCAAGGCCGTCTGGGAACCGCCGACGTTGATCGCCGAGCCGATCTATACCGATCCGGAATGCCCGCTGGCCCGGATTGCCCGCCAGGCCGCCGCCGCGCAGGGGGGCACCTCCGAGCCGGCCGGGGTCGATTACGCCACCGACGCGTCGATCCTCGCCGCCACCGGTCTGCCGATCGTCATCATCGGGCCGGGAAGTATTGATCAGGCGCACACGGCCGACGAATTCATCGAGCTGGACGAGGTGCTCCGCGGCGCCCGGCTCTTTGCCGACCTGATCGGGCGGGCGACACTGTAGCGCAGGCATCTTGCCTGCATCTTGACCCGTTTGCCGCTCCATCAAGAAAAAGCAGGCAAGATGCCTGCGCCACGAATCTCATCTCACTTTCCGGAAGCGCCATGAACCCACTCACCCCGTCAATCACCCCTCCGCCCGCAGCCGCCCCCCCGCGCACCGTGGTCCGGCGCTCCACCTGGCTGGCCGGCACGCGCGGCGAACTGCTCCTGCTCGGCCCCGCCTTCAAGGCCCTGGGACGCACGCATCACCAGGGGCTGCATTGCTGGCTGCTGCACAGCGGCGAGCAGGGCATGGCCGCATACCAGGCGCTCGATTTTATGGGGTTTGTTCCCGACGAGGCCGCGCCGCTCTGTCACCCCGCCGACGAGCCGGCCGTGCGCCTCAACCTGATGCTCGAGCGCGCCGAGGCGTTCGTTCGCCAGCGCAAGGGGACGCACATCGTGTTTACCGGTTTCGGGCCGACGGCCGCCGGCGCGGCGATTTATTGCCACGCGCGCGGCTGCCGGGGCTTGTGGCTGCGCCCGCCCGATCCGGCCGGCCTGATCCCGCGCCTGCGCTGGGAAGCCGGCCTGGAGCGCCTGATCCGCGCCTGCGCCCCCTGCGTGGAAAGCTGGCAGATCCCGGCGATGCCGGATTGGTCGGAATTCCAGGCCGAGGGGGCGCCCCTTGTTGAAGCTGAAGCGCCACTCGAAGCGGAGATCGCGGGCCTGCGCGCGGGGGCGCCGCTGACTTTGATCGCCGTTTTGCGCCGCGAATGGGGTTACCTGAACGACACGACCAGCCTGCTGGCGCGCGCGGCGGCGGCCTGGTCGGCGGCCATGCCCGACGCCGACTGGCTGGTCCTGAGCAACCTGAATGCGCGGCTGGAGGGGCCGATGCGCTCGCTGAAGGCGCGGCCGGAGAATTTATTGATCGCGCCGCCGCTGCCTTACCCGCTCTATCATCGCCTGCTTGCGCGCGCGCGGCTCGTCGTGACCGATTCGCCGCTGATCGCCGCCGAGGCGCTCCAGCGTGGCGTGCCGGTGGCAACGCTCGGCGAGATCCCTTGGGACGCGGGCGAAGCGGCGGCCGGCGACGAGACCCTCGCCCTGCACAACGACGATTTTTCCCTCTCCGCCGAGAGGAATTTCCCGATTGTCCCCGCCTATCTGCAAAGCGAAACATGGGTGAGCGAGATGCGGCGGATCCTCGACTCCGCCCCGCTCGCCGAAGCCCCCAAGCGCGACGCGCAAATCCTCGAACGCATCGAGCGCGTGATCGCAAGCTTTTTGGAGGCTTAAGGCGCCGGAAATTCTTTATTCTGTGGCGGCGAGGAGGGCCACTGTGAGGCGTACGTCCTCTTCCGGTCTTGACCGCATTGGTTTTTTTTCCGATACTTTATCCCGTGAGCGATCCGAATTCACGTCGGGAGAGGTCGCATTAATCCTACGGGGATTGGGAATGGTGCAGCGCGAAATGGACAAAATCAAAATAGATTTGCCGATTGATCGAATCGCCAATCTCTGCCGGCGCTATCAGGTGCGGGAACTTTCCATTTTCGGCTCGGCCGTGCGGCAGGATTTTCGCTCCGACAGCGACGTGGATTTCCTCGTGATTTTCGAAAACGACGATTACGGACCCTGGATGGGCAAGCTGACGGACATGGAAGCGGAATTGGCGGCGCTGCTGGGGCGTCCGGTCGATCTGGTGCCCAAGGATCAGCTCAAATGGGTCATCCAGGAAGAGGCGCTGCGCGAGGCGAAGGTCATTTATGATGCGGCATGAGGATCTCTACCTGGTGGACATCATCGAAGCCGCCGCGCAGATTGATCAGTTTTTGCATCATTGCGACGCCCAGCGCTTCACCAGTGACGATCTGAATCAAAGCGCCGTCGTCTGGAAATTAATCGTCATCGGCGAGGCAAGCATCAAGCTTGCCCCGGATACCAAGAACCGGTTCAGCGACATTCCCTGGGAACGGATTAAGGGTTTTCGTAATCGCCTTGTGCATGGCTATTTCACCCTGAAATGGGAGGAAGTCTGGCGGGTCGCCTCCGTGGAAGTCCCGCGTTTGCGCGAGCAAGCCGAACGGATTCTGGCGACGGATTATCCTGAAACTTATCGGAAGCTTCTGGAGAGACAAAACCAGAAGCCGAACTTCGAATGACCATCCTGATCCAACGTCTCGCCGGGCATGAAGGGGGGAGGGGGAACCCAATCTCAACGGACGATGAGAGTCCTGATCGCCTGATTAACCGTAGTCGAGGTGGCCTTGTTTGCGAAACCAGTCGTGATTTTCTTCCGAGAAATCAATGAAGGTTTCTGTGCGCGAGTAATATGAAGAGTAAGTTGGATCACGATCAAGGCTCTTGAGCACTGGGCGCGAATCGGTTTTGCGTCCTTCACGCCAACGGCGGGGCCAGTCTACAGTCATCCCAGTTGCATACTCGCTTGCGCGATCTTTGTAATGACTTTTGAACGGCAAAATAGTGTGCAACTGAAAGCCATCGTTGAACCCTGGCTTGGTGAATGACGGGCCAAAGGATGCCCCAATCCATTGCTGTTCACGCTCTGTACGCGCAACCTCAACGAGCGGACCACCCAAGAAAATGCCCTTGTCCGCGTCGAGGATGGCCTCTCCAAGTGCAATCGCTCCCCGCAACGGCAACTCGATCTCTAGTCCAAAACAAATCGCCTCGGCAATGCAGTGAGTGAAACTCGGTAATGACATCTTGCTGTAACTCGTCCAGAACAGCAGGGAATCGCTGAAGTATGCATTGCCAATGACAAGCCAACCAGCCGCGACGAACCCGCCCATTGGAACTATGTCGATTCCGCCATTCTGTTGTTTGACGTATTCGATCAGTTTCGTGTACTTCGCCTGAATACCGGAAAGGCCGAGTGACTTCAAAAGGCTCTCGAAGCCGAGAACGTCAAGAAGGCAAACGACTTGAAGATCGCTAGATTTTTCCATTAGGGTTCCTTGAGTCTGGCCAGGTTATCCCTTGGCCGGCTGCTCGCCAGCAGAGCCGGTCTCCATTTCACCCGATGTCAGCAATATGCTCCGGTGGTTTGCGCATTGCAAACTTATTCCTCCGCCGGCCGCGGGGAATCGAGGACGAGGACGAGAACGAGGACGAGAACGATTGAATTCCGAATTCCGCAATCCGCATTCCGCAATCCGCATTCCGCATTCATCACGCCTCGCCCAGCCCCCACTCCCGCGCCAACTGGTCGCGGCTGACCGCCGGCAGGTCGCGGTATGGGATCACGGCCAAGTCGGCCCGGCGGCAGACGCCCTCCATCGCGCAGGTCTGGCAGGCGATTTTTTTGCGCTTGGGCGTGGCGTAGGGGGCCAGCGCGATTCTGCCGGCGACGATCGCCTCGACCCACTCCTGGATTTTTTCTTCGCCGAGGTCCAGCCAGCGGTCGATCGCCCCGGAAGGCCAGGCGCCGCGGCCGCTTTTGGCCAAGGCGCCGTCTTTGTTGCGCCGGAAGCCGAAGACCGGCGACCGCTGGCCGGCCTCGACGGTCATGTCGAGAAAACTCGCCTGCTCGGCGCTGAACAGGCCCGAAGGGGCGCACCGCGCGAACCAGCGCTCGTCCACCAGCGGCTGCGGGCCGGCTTCGGCTTGGGCGGCCTCTTGCCCGGCGCCCGCTTCTTCCACGCCGCCCAGCTCGCCGCGCGCGGCTTCGGTCATCGGCGCGGCGAGCGGCCAGTAGAACATCCCGCCGAGCAAAAAGGTCCGGCCCTCGCGGCGGGCCATTCGGCGCAGCGCCAGGCCGTAGCTGAGCAGTTGCAACTCCACCCCGGCGTGCATCAGCCCGTAATCGGCCTTGCGATGGCCGGATTTGTAGTCGATCAGCAGCCCGACGGTCGCCCCCGTGGCGCTTAGCGCGATTGACAAAGGTTTTCCGGTACTGATTTCTGCCGTCCCTACGGGACTCGGCATTTCAACCGCTGATGTCCCAGGACTAAAGTCCTGGGCTGAAGGCGAGTCGTCCCTACGGGACTGAAAATCCTGGGCTGAAGGCGAGTCGTCCCTACGGGACTGCAATCGCCCCGTGTTACTACGGGACTGCAAGCGCTCCGTGTTACTTTTTGGCAACGGCTCTAGCGGCAGGCTGTCCACGCGGTCGATCTTGCCGCGCAGGGCCAAGCGCAGGCCGCCCGCTTCGATGACGACCTCCCCGTGCTGGCCGAAGGCCCATTCGGCGGCGGTTTGCACGAAGGCGCAGCGCGCGCCGGCCATTTTGAGCGAACGCACGAGCAGCTTGAGATCGAGCCCCAACTGGGCCAGGGTGGCGCTTTCGAGGGCGTCGCCTTCGAGCCGCGCCCCGAAGCCTTCCACCCGGCGCCAGTGGGCGAGCCGCCGCTCGATCAGCGCGTCGGCCTCGCGCGGATCGGTCTTGCCCCAGGCGAGGCCCTCCTCCTCGCGCCCCTGCTCAAGATGGTTAAAGAGCGTTTCCAGTATGTCGTGGCGCACCATGCCCAGATCCATCCCGCTCAGCCGCGCGGCGCTCCGTTCGGTCAGACCGAGCATCGCGCCGGCAAAGAACTTGAACGGGCACTCGCCGTAATGCTCGAGCGCCGTCACGCGCAGGCCCGGCGCTTCCCCCGGCTGCGCCTGCCAATAGGCCCGCGCCAGATCGGCGCCGAGCGCCGCGGCGCGCGGCGGGGCCAGCGCCGAACGGGCGACCTCCAGGGCCGTGCGCTCGAAGGGACGCAGGCCGGGGTGTTCCAGCGGGTCGCCGGCGCGCATCAGCCAGAGAAGCTCGCGCGCGTGGCGCGGGTCGTCGGCATGCCCCAGCGCCGAGCCGAGGCGCGCGGCCCATTCCTCGGGGCGCACGGGCAGAACCGGATCCTCGAAGCGCCCGCCGCGCTGGACCGCCGCGATCCGCGCCCCCGCGAACGCCTTGGCCACGGCGGCAAACCAGGGCGAAGGCTCGCTCGCCTTGCCTTCGTCGTCGATCAGCGGACGCGAGAGGCAAAGCCGCTGCGAGGCGCGGGTCAGGGCGATGTAAACCAGAAAATGTTCGTGCAGGCGCTTGCGCGCGGTGTCGGGGCCGAGCCGCCGCCCGCCTTGCGACAAGCTTTGGCGCTCCTCGTCGCCGAGCATCGGGTCGGGGTTCCAAAGGCGCGGAAACTCGCGCTCGTTGAGGCCGAGCACGAACGCCGCCCGCACTTGCGGCGTGCGCGAGCGATCAACGCTGCCGACCGTGACCTGGTTAAGCGTGGGCGGGATCAGCCGGGCGCGCGTCGAGCAGAGCGCCGCCTCGACCAGCGCCGCCAGCTCGTCAAGGAGCGGATAAAAGCGGTCGACTTCTTTTCGGTCCACTTCGTCCACTCCGTCCACCCTGTCCGCTCCGTCCACTGAGTCAAAAACCAAAAGTTCGGGCAGCGCCGTGGCCAGCGTGTCGAGCTCCTCGAGCCAGCCCAGCGTCTGCGCCCAGACCTGTTCGTGAAGCTGCGCCTCTTCCTCATGACTGGCGGCGCGCTCGCTCGCCGTCCACGCCTCGAGCGTCGCCGCCGCCTGGACCTCTTCGAGAAACGCCCACAGGGCGCGGGCCGGATTGTCGCCGCGGCGCAGGCCGGCTTCCAGCGTTTCGAGCGGCCCGGCCGCCGCGCGCCATGGTTCCCATAAGCCGGGCGGTAGGGCCGCGCGCTCCTGCCAGCGCCGCCCGCGCGGATCGGTCGCGAGAATGTGATTTTCCAGCGCAGCGATCGCGTCCTCGTCACGCAAGCCGGCCAAGCCGCTCTTGAGCTGACGCAGCACGGCCTCACCGCGCCAGCCCGAGCGCAGCACGCCCAGCGCCGAAAGGAGCAGGCGGGCCAGCGGGTGGCGCTCGACCTGGCGCGGCCGATCCAGAAAGCAGGGGATCTCGAATTGCGCGAAAACCTCGCGCACGAGCGCCTCATAGGGCGCCAGGTCGCGCGCCAGCACGGCGATCTCGCGCCAGGTCAGCGGCGGCAGGCCTCCGCTGGCTTCGACCCGGCAAAGGGCGACAATGCGCCGGGCCACGGCCTCGATTTCGGCGCGCCGGTCGGCCGCCTCGATCAGTTCGATCGGCGGATCATGCGCCTCCAAGGTGAAAGTGGGAAGATTCATCGAGGAAGAGGACGAGAACGAGGACGAGGACGATTTTTCGCGGGTGTCGGGGTAGGGCTGGGGTTCGAGCCGGCCGAGCACCTTGGACTCGAGCCAGGCCAGGGCCGGGGCCTCGCTGAACCGCGTCGGCTGGCCGGCGGCGGGGAGCGCCTTGGCCTCGACCACCCAGCCGGCCTCGCGCAGGCGCCCGGCCAAGAGGTGATAGGTCTCTTCCACATTTTCAAAGAGCCGCTCGGGGCCGACGCGCTCGCCCAGGGGCGCGCCGCGCAGCAGCGGCTG
>Ga0182027_10007638_pt1 | contig 15880 bp, 12 predicted proteins | sample 712E1DmetaG_FD_121300 | JGI IMG/M metagenome (GOLD analysis project Ga0182027, IMG submission 121300) | Permafrost microbial communities from Stordalen Mire, Sweden - 712E1D metaG (Illumina Assembly) | ecosystem: Environmental > Terrestrial > Soil > Wetlands > Permafrost | place: Sweden...
ATTTACAAGTACTAAAGCCTGTTTCGTATGAACACCTGCGTCTTTAATACGTTTCCCTTTCCAACCGCATTTCTCGATTAACCACCCTGCTGGAATTTTCACTTTATCTAATTCTGAACTGAAACCGGGTAAATCCGCAAAATGCTTTTTCAAATCAAGATAAAACTCCTTATCTACCACAGGATTCTTAAAGAAACTTCCTGCATTACCAATCTCAGAAGGGTCGGGAAGTTTTTCTTTTCGTAATCCCGCAATAACATCGCTTATATCCTTTATCGTGAATTCCACTTTATTAAGTTTATCGAGCTCATTCTTTATCGATCCGTAATTGATATGTGGCCTTGGGTTTTTTATAAGTGTCAGAAGCACATATGTAATAACAAATTTTCCCTTAAGTTCATTCTTGAATATGCTATCCCTGTAACCGAATCTGCAGTCATCTTTTTCAAACACAGATTCTTCACCTGAATCAATATAAATTCCCTTGAGACTATGGAAACAATCTTTTAGTTCTGCACCATAAGCACCGATATTCTGAATAGGAGCTGCACCTACTGTACCGGGAATTAGAATCAGATTTTCAATTCCTCCAAGATTCTTTTCCACGGAAAAAAGGACCAGGTCATTCCAGACAACCCCTGCTCCCGCTTTAATAAGAACAGAATCATTATCCTCATATATAATCTTAATTCCGGGAATAGCATTTTTAATTACAATGCCATTAAAGTCCTCAGTCAGAAGTATATTGCTGCCTCCGCCAAGTACTAATTTCTTTTCCTTCCTGAATTCACTGAGTGAAAATAAAAACTTAAGTTCCTCTTCGTCATATATTTTTACATACTGCAAAGCTTTTACATCAATGCCAAATGTGTTTTCGTTTTTAAGTGATTTATTCTTCTCAATCTTCATGATTTATATATTAACGGATTTGAAATGAGGAATTTTTACTTTTTGAATTATAATCAGACCGGCAATAAAGAATAAACTCAGGGCAAGAGCAGCAAACCGGTCATTAAAAATATCTGCTATAATACCATAAAACAGGGGCCCAAATATAGCAGAGGATTTCCCAAACAACCCGTCAAAGAAACCAAAAAACTCTGCTTCTCTTTCCTTTGGAGTTATCAATGCCATCAGGCTCCGGCTGCATGACTGGGATGAACCGATCGATATTCCGGCAACTAATCCCACAATATAAAATTGAATAATATTCTGGACTAAAAAAGCTCCTGCAACAACTATTAACCAAATAACCAGAGTAATAGTGATAGTCTTCTTGGGACCAATATGATCTGAAATTATGCCGAAGATGACTGATCCTGCAAAAGCCGTGCTTTGAACTATTACAAAGAAATACACTATCTGTGCATCTGTCATTTTAAGTGTGTTGGCAGCAAATATTGAAGCAAATGCAATTATAGTAATAATTGCATCATTATAAAGAAAAAAAGCAAAAAGGAATCTAGCCATTGAAGGATATTTATGATGCAGGAAAATATCTTTCAATGTACCGAAACTTTCCGTTATTCCTTTTTTTATTAATCCTGTTTTAACAACAATTTCCCTTTGGGGCTCGCTCAGGAAAAGAAATATCGGTAGTGAAAAGATAAAGAAGAATGCTGCTGCCACTACAAATGACAACCTTATATAGAAATAATATTCAGGAGAATTGGTTGCCGGAAGCATAAGCATAACTATCAATAAAACCAGGCATGCCCCGACATATCCCATTGCGAAACCATAACCGGACACCCTTCCGAAGTTTTTCTTTTCAGTAATATCAGGTAGGTATGCATCATAAAATACCAGCCCTGCTTCGAACCCGATATTAGCAAGTACAAAAAGTATTAATCCTAACAGGATATCGCCCTTCTGTACAAAAAACATTAGGGCAGTGCAAATAATGGAGATCAATGTAAGAATTAATAAGAACCGTTTCCTGTTTCTTGAAGCATCGGCAATTGCACCCATCGGAGGAGAAAGAATAGCAGCAAAAATCATTGACGTGCTTACAGCAAGCCCCCATAGCCAGTTTCGTCCCCCTGCTACATAATTGCTGAAGTATTTAGAAAAGACTACTGTTACAATAATTACAGAAAATGCTCTGTCAGCAAAGTCGAAGAGTGTCCAGGCAAATATCTTCCCTTTATTTTTCATCCGGATTATTTTTTCGGAGGATTCTTTATTACTGTTTCTTCAAGCAGTCCACGCCCTGTTTTATTAAGCTTACCTGAATCTTTTATTTCGGATAAAACCGCATCCAGGATACCATTTATAAATTTGCCGCTCCCTGCAGTACTATATTCTTTTGCAATTTCAATAACTTCATTTATTGAGACTTTTGGTGGTATTTCCGGAAAATAGAAAAGTTCACATAATCCTATTCTTAAAAGAATTCTGTCAATTAGAGCAATTCTTCCAAGTTCCCAATTATCTACGCGTTGCTTTATTTTGATATCTAATTCCTTTGTATGAATAAGCACTCGATTGACCAGAGTTTCGGCAAATTCTTTATCTGTTTTATCTTCCACATCGCTTAAGACACCATCCGAAAGCAGCTGCAGTGATTCCTTATTCATTTCATATGCATATAATATCTGAAGGACTTTTTCTCTTACTATTCTTCTCTTAAAGATCTGGGACATATTATGTTCAATTTTTATTAAAATACTTTATATAATTAAATCACTTTAAAATAATACTTTCCTATATATATATTACTACTTTTTACAGTAATATTTATTAAAGCGCAAAAAACCAGAACTCAAGTAAAGCAATACTTTCCCTTAATTTATAATAAATAGCTTTATCAAAACCTAACGCCAGCTCAGAAGCTTCAATACCGGCAGTAATATTAAAAAATTTACATATTTCATTTATTCTTGTCAGGTGGTAAGAATTTGAGATGATAATTATACTATTAATTTGTTTTTTGTCAATCAATTCTTCTTTAATGAACCTGACCTGTTCAGCAGTATTGGATGTTTTTTTCTCAATCCACATATCATCTGGATTCACTCCCTTTAATTTCAGGTAACGGTAAGCAACTTCAGCCTCACTTAGTTCACCTGGAGCATTTCCACCGGTTAGCTGAATCTTTTTTACTACCCCGGATTTGTAAAGTTCATGTGCCTTTTCTGCTCTTGAAGCAAGACTCGGACTAGGTATATTATTAGTCCAAACGGCAGCTCCCAAAACTACAGCAACATTATCCGCATAAATATCAATTTTATTTAAGTTTTTGATTTGGTTGATGTATATAAACGCAAAAATCAGAAATAATATCATTATTATAGCCGCATCAACAGATGCATTCAGAAAAAGCAGCCCCCTGCCCCCAGTCATATTGATCCAAATTATTGATAAAAATAAAAAATTAACAAACTGATATGATGTGAATAAAATGCCATTTAGGATATCGCGGAATGAATGTTCTACCATATAAATTTTAGGCAATGGGAATTTAATAAATTCATTCATTATCCCTGCAGCCAGAAAAAGAGTCATTATAATCGTACATGTAAGAATGACCTTATCAGAAACCCTGTTCTTAATAAAGTCATTAATAATCAATCCCAGAACCAAAGCAGCACTAAAAATCAGATTTAATATATTTCCAATATAAAACAGGTTGAAACTGCTTATAGATAAACCCTGTATTTTATATTTTATGTAATAGATAACCAGAAGATCAAAAACAACAATACTTGCACCGGTTATACTGATAAAATTAGATTTTTTCTTCACTTTATTGTTATATTTTTTCATTACCATTAAATATAACTAAATCTGATCCGGCCTCTTTTTATCAAAAATAAAAATCATAAAGGCCATAATAGCTACACCTATACAAGTTCCAATCATATCAGCTATCCAGTCATTTATATCACACATTCTTCCCGGGATAAATAATTGATGCAATTCATCAAAAGCAGCATAACAGGCTACTATCAGAATAGTAAATAACCATGGTATTTTTTTTACTATAGAAACTTTATCCTGAATCCGAAGGGAAAGGTGAAGTAAAAAACCAAGCCCTCCGAATGCAAGAAAATGTTCTATTTTATCGTTAATCTTAACATCAGGCATATAAGCCCCGGGAAGTGATGTCAATGTTAATATTAATAGCCAGTAAAAGAATAATGGCATATAAACTAAATGTTTTTTATGAAGCTCTATATATTTAAACAATTGAATCCCTCAGAAATTTTATTGATTCGAACAAATAATCTATTATATCTCCCGCAGTATAACTGAATTCAGTCATTCTTTCCTTTAAAAGATCGGCTGTCAAACTATGAAGATAAACACCACAAACAGATGCATCTTCACTGTTTTTTATCTGTGAATACAAACCGGCAATTATTCCTGTCAAGGCATCCCCGGTTCCAAATTTGGCCATACCTGAATTACCAGCACTATTAATAAATGCCTCCCCATATGGATTAAAGATAATTGTGCGGGCACCTTTCAATATTAAAATAGACCCCGTTTCCTTTGAAAATTGACGGCCGTATGATAACAAATCCTTTTTTAACTCATTTATTTCAATGCCCGAAATATGAGCAAACTCAGCAAGATGTGGAGTCAGGATTGAATTCTTCAGGTTAACTTTTCTGTAATTCCCATCCCCCAAAGCAAATAATGCATCAGCATCCAACACAAACTTTTTGTCCGGATTATCCTTCAATATTTTAATAACTGCTTCTTGTGTTTTCTCATCCCTTCCCAATCCCGGACCTATTGCTATAACATCAGCCCAGTTAATTTTTATCTGCAGTGATTTAATATGTCCAGGAGTTAAAAACTCTTCAGATTCGCCATAAGATTCCAGAATTACTTCATTCAAAACAGGAGCAACAAGATTTCTTCCTGCTTTAGGAAACGCCAGTATTGATGCTCCTGCTCCAATATTCAAAGCCGCTTTTGAGGTTAATACAGCAGCACCAGGCAGATTAACAGAACCTGCAATAGTAAGAACCTTTCCGGCAGAATATTTATATAAGTCTTTTCCCTTTACCGGAAGCAGAGCCAATGCATCCTCAGGTTCTATTAGATAATCTGTCGTATGCATGTTTTCAAGTGTCCGGTCATCAATACCAATTCCTTTTAAAACAATCTCGCCGGAATGATAATATCCATCATTGATAAATAATCCTGTTTTATAACCTGCAAGAGTAATAGTCAGGTCGGAATTAAATATTAATTCGCCCGAGCCTTTATCTGCATCAAGCCCGGTAGGAATATCTATAGCAATTTTATAAGAGTTTAGCTTATTAAGTTCCCTGATAATGGAGGTTAGTGGTTCTTTTAATTCACCCTTGGCGCCGCTGCCTAATATAGCATCAATTATTGCATCGCATTTATTAAAATATTTAAGGTCTTTAATGCCGGTATAATTAATAAATGTAATATCCGGATTTTTCAAATTCTTAAGAATGTTATAATTAAGACTGTTGTCGGGAGATAATTCATTTTGTTTACCAAGCATAATAATGGTTACAGAATAACCTGCATTTACAAGATGACGTGCAGCAGCCAGTCCATCCCCGCCATTATTACCTTTTCCGCATATGATGCCAATGTTATGGCCTTGTCCAGATGCAGATAATTTTTCAGTTATAACATCTGATATATTTAGTGCAGCATTCTCCATTAATAAGATACCGGGAATACCGGCTTCATTAATGGCGAAGTTATCTAAATCTCTTATTTGTGAAGTAGAGTATAATGGAACCATGTTATAAAGTTAAAAGTAGAAAGAATAAAATTACTGATTATAGGAACGATGAAATCATATTAATAATCGATCCCGGCATAACACCTAAAATTATAACCAGGATGCACGCAATAAAAACTGCCAATAATCCTGTATTACTGTTTTTAATCTCAAATTCTGCCTGGAAATCTCTGAAATACATAAGAACAATAATCCGGATATAGAAATATACACTAATCGCACTTGAAATTACACCTATTATAGCCAGCCAGGTTAAGTTCCCTTTAACAGCAGCAATAAAGATATAATACTTCCCGAAAAAACCGGCAAAAGGAGGAAGACCCGCAAGAGCAAACATGAAAACTGACATAAGTAAAGCCAACACAGGTTTCCTGTAAGCAAGTCCCTCATAAGAACTTAATTCAAGGTTTGATTCACCGCTACCTTCAATTAAAGAAACTATTCCGAATGCACCTATGTTCATAAAAGTATATGCAGTAAGATAAAATACTACCCCTGCAATACCTTCAGCATTACCCGCTGCCAATCCTATTATCATATAACCGGCATGGGCAATAGATGAATATGCGAGCATCCTTTTGATATTATTCTGTGAAATTGCAACAATACTTCCGAATAACATTGAGAAAACAGAAATAACAGCAAAATAAGGGAGGAAGGTATGAATTGAACCCCTGAATATTGCTGAAAGCGCTGCAATGATTGCACTGAATGCAGCAGCTTTACCACCAGTAGAAAATAATCCAGCTATGGTTGTTGCAGAGCCCTCATAAACATCAGGCACCCACATATGGAACGGGAAAGCTGCAATCTTAAATGAAAAGCCTATTAAAAATAAAAGCACACCTGCCAGGAAGAGCAAATTCCCTGTTAACACCGGAAATCGTGCAGTAATTAAATCAATGGAAGTTGTCTGCGCCGTGCCATAAATTAAAGCAATGCCATAAACAATAAAACCGGTTGCGAAAGCGCCCAGTAAAAAATACTTTAATGAAGCTTCGTTTGCTTTTAATATTTTTCTGTTTAGTCCTGCTAACGCATAAAAACTAACGGACATTATCTCAAGCCCCATAAATATCATGAACAAATCCTTCGCGCCTGCCATACACATCATTCCAAGAACAGAAGTCTGCAAAAGGATATAATATTCGCCGTAATAAGTCCCGTATTTTTTTATATAATCAATTGAAAGGAGACAAAGAACAGCAGCACCAATATTAAAAATAAAATGGAATACGTTTGGTATCCCTCCTGTCAGGAGCATATTCTGCATTACAACTTTTATATTACCTGCATAGTAAAGAGAATGAAAACCTGCGGCTAAAAATATTAATATGGAGAACCATGGCAGAACTTTCTCACTTTTCGCAGAATACATTTCTATGAGAACTGAGACTAAAATCCCTGCTCCTACTATTATGAATGGAAGAATACCATTTAATTCCTGAATATCGTTTATCATATTTTTACTATTCTATAAACAATCATTTACTTAATGTTACCTGGGACGGTGTATTAACCTGAAGTATTAATTTGGCGGTCGACTTGTCTGAAACCTTAAGGAATGTATTAGGATAAATACCAATCCAGACAATAAATACTGCCATTGCAGCAAAAATAAATATTTCTCTCGGAGTCATATCTGTTAACTCTTTCATTTTCGGATTTTTAACTTCGCCGAATACAACTCTCTGGTACATCCACAATAAATAAACAGCTGCAAATATTACCCCTGAAGCAGCAAAAACTGTATACCACCAGCTGTTTAATACCGGTGATTTAAAAGCTCCAAGCAAGATGAGAAACTCACCAATAAATCCGTTCAGTCCGGGCAATCCTATAGATGATAAAGAAGCGATCATTAATGCTGCAGCAAATACAGGGACTATTTTTGCAATACCGCCATATTCAGAAATTTCCCTTGTGTGTGTTCTTTCATAAATTACACCAACAAGAAAGAAGAGGGCTCCTGTTGATAGTCCATGATTTACCATTTGAATAATAGCACCCTGTACCGACTCCTGAGTCATCGCAAAAATACCAAGCACTATAAATCCCATATGGGCCACTGAAGAATAAGCAACAAGTTTTTTCATATCCTTCTGTACCATTGCCACAAGTGCCCCATATATAATTCCGATAATAGCAAGAACTGAAATATATGGCGCAAATGTCATAGCCGCTTCAGGAAACAATGGAAGGCAAAATCTTATCAATCCATAAGTCCCCATTTTCAATAACACGGCAGCAAGAATAATACTTCCTGCAGTAGGTGCCTCCACGTGAGCATCCGGCAGCCAGGTATGCAGCGGGAACAAAGGTACCTTAATCGCAAAGCTCAATGCGAATGCCAGGAACATCCAATTCTGGTAGTTCTTAGCAGCGGCAGGACCAATACTGTATAACTCAACAATATCTGTTGTGAAATGACCAACAACCCCGCCGGCGCTAACCGCAAGCCATATTATAGCAACAAGCATAAGCAGACTGCCGAACATGGTAAAAATAAAAAACTTTACTGATGCATATATTCTTCTTGGACCTCCCCAAATACCGATTATAAAATACATCGGTATTAACATTGCTTCCCAGAATATATAAAAGAGGAACAGGTCTAATGAAACGAATATTCCTACCATTCCAACTTCAAGCAGAAGCATGAAGATTGTAAATTCCTTAATATTTTTCTTTATACTCTTCCAGCTTGATAATAAAGTTAAGGGAGTAATAAAAGTTGTTAGAAGCAGAAGCAGCATGCTTAAACCATCAACACCCACATGATAGCTAATATTAAGATTACTTATCCAGGGTATTTTTTGGACAAACTGGAAGTTCGGGTTAAGAACCTCAAACTTTGAATAAACAATAAGGGTAATGATAAATGTAATTACTGAAATGGCTAAACCGAAGAAACGAATCTGCTCCTCCTGATCCTTCTGGAATACCAGCAGAAAAAGAGCACCCACAAAAGGTGTAAACAAAATAAATGAAAGTAATTGATTTGTATCCATATATTACAAACTAAGTATTATCCAGAATAGAGCTATTACAATACCAAGCATCATTACCACAGCATATACCTGTGTAACGCCGGTCTGCATTTTTCTTATTTTGCCGGATATCGACTCAATAAGTGAAGCAGTCCCGTTCACTACTCCGTCAATTATTTTAACATCGGCAATGCGCCACAGGAAATTGTCAGAACTCTTTAATATTGGTGTAACCACAGCGGCGTTATAAAATTCATCAACAAAATATTTATTCAGAAGCAGATTATATAATCCTTTGAACTTCCTTGAAGTATTAAGAGCGAACTGAGGATTTTTTAAGTAGATATATCTGGCAAAGTAAATTGCAAGAGCAGCTCCGGCGACAGTCAAAACCATCAGTAATATTTCATCAAAGGAAGAATATATTCCTTCAGTCGCAACCTTGAAACTGGCACTCTTAAAAACAGGTTCAAGCCAATTCTCAAATCTGTTACCTCCCTCCCCCGAAAACAATGCAGGTATTCCGATAAACCCGCCAATTGCCGAAAGAACTGCCAGTACCATCAGAGGAATTGTCATTAAAGCAGGTGATTCATGCGGATGCTTGTCATGGCCAAATCTCGCCTTCCCTTCAAATGTTAGGAAATAAAGTCTGAACATATAAAATGCTGTAAGCAGTGCGGTGACTGCCCCAATAAGCCATAAAATAAAGCCGCCATTAGCGAATGCATTCCATAAAATATCATCTTTAGAGAAAAATCCTGATAACGGAGGAATCCCGGAGATAGCCAAAGCCGCTATTAAGAAAGTCATAGCCGTACGGGGCATATATTTTTTAAGTCCGCCGTAATGCTGAATATCCTGTTCATCGTGCATTGAATGAATAACTGATCCGGCACCAAGGAATAATAACGCTTTGAAGAAAGCATGAGTCATTACATGAAAAATACCAGCGGTAAATGCGCCAACTCCAAGAGCAAGAAACATATATCCAAGTTGGCTTACTGTTGAGTATGCGAGAACTTTTTTAATATCATTCTGAACAAGTCCAATGGATGCAGCAAATAATGCAGTCAGTGCACCAACTATAGCAATCAAAATCATTATAGAAGGTGCTGATGCAAATATGATAGAACATCTTGCCACCATATAGACGCCGGCGGTTACCATTGTTGCTGCATGTATAAGGGCGGAAACAGGGGTAGGACCCGCCATTGCATCCGGAAGCCATATATATAAGGGTATCTGCGCTGATTTTCCTGTAGCCCCTATAAAAAGGAATAGCGCAATAAAATTAAATACAGAAACTGGAATATTAAAAGTTGCGGCTCTGGAGAAAACTTCACTGAAGTTCAAACTTCCGAACGTCATAAAGATAAGAAACATACCGAGCAGGAAGCCGAAATCTCCTATTCTGTTTACTATAAAAGCTTTCTTAGCTGCATCACCTGTTGTTCCCTTTTCAAATTTCCTGTCATACCAGAAACCAATCAGAAGATATGAACACAATCCTACTCCTTCCCAACCGAGGAATAGCAATACAAAATTATCTCCCAGTATCAGGTTCATCATTGCGAAAATGAACAGGTTTAGGTAAGAAAAGAACCTCCAGAAACTCTTATCTCCATGCATATATCCGATTGAATATACATGAATGATAAATCCCACTCCGGTAACGATAAGTGCCATAACCAGAGAAAGCTGGTCAACCTGGTAAGCAACATTTACATTTAGTCCGCCTACCTGAATCCAGTTAAAGAGAGTTACAATCGTTTTCCTGTTCTCAACGGGCAATCCCAACGTCTGTATAAAAGCGCCCACTGCAACCAGAAAAGATAAGCCTATCGTACCGCTGCCGATTATTCCTATTATCTTTTCATTCTTAATCCTGCTGCCGAATATTCCATTTATAAGGAACCCTAAAAATGGAAGCAGGACTGTTAAATAAATGTACTGGGTCATAAATAAGATATCTTAATAAATTACCATTTAAGTATATTTATCTCATCAATATTCATTGTGAGTTTATTTCTGAACAATGCGATAATTATTGCCAAACCAACAGCTGCTTCAGCAGCAGCTACGGTCATTACAAAGAAAACGAAAAGCTGCCCTGCGGGGTTTCCCAAATATGAAGAAAATGTAACCAGCGAAAGGTTAGCCGAATTTAGCATCAGTTCAACTGACATAAAAACAACGATGGCATTCCTTCTTGTAAGAACACCGGCCACCCCTGTAAAAAACATGAAGGCGCTTAATACTAAATAATATTCAATGGGTACTGGCATATTATTATACGAATTTCTTTTTTGCTAAAACAACTGCTCCAATTGTAGCGGCAAGTAATAAATAACCTGCAGCTTCAAAAGGCAGCACATAATTTGTGAATAGTTCCCTTCCGATGGTTTCAACCGTCCCGGCTTTTATGCTTGCGGCAACATCTGGTTTAATAATTGAGCCGGGATGAGCGAAAAAAATCATATATGCTAATTGAAAAAATACCATGATGGCAATAATTATAGAAAATGTTTTTATACCTGGTATTTTAAATGCAAGCTTTTCATGTTCAGGTCTAAGAAGCATAATAACAAAAAGGAACAAAACCATTATAGCACCGGCATATACAATTACCTCCGCCACTGCAATAAACTGCGCATTCAGAGTTATATAAAGACCCGCAAGAGAACCGAAATTAAGAATTAAAAACAAAGCCGACATAACAGGATTTGACCGCGTAATCATGAGTATCCCCGACACCGCCGCCACCAAACCAAATATTATAAATAGTATTAATTCTATAGACATAAATATTCTTTTATTTGTCTCTATTGAGGAGATTCTTCTCCCGACAAGTCGGGATCAGAATGACATTTAACCTTGTCATTCTGAAGGAGCGAAGAGGCCGAAGAATCTCTTTTCACTTTTAACTTTTTCCTTCCCGTCAGGGCGTATTCCTATAAATCATTCTTGGGAACGGAATTGTTTCTCTAACATGATCTAATCCGCAGATCCAGCCGACAGTTCTTTCAAGACCTAAGCCAAAACCTGCGTGCGGAACCGAGCCAAATCTTCTTAAATCAAGATACCATTCAAAAGCTTCCTGAGGAAGATTATGTTCTTTTATTCTTGATAACAGCAAATCATAATCATCTTCCCTTTGGCTGCCACCGATAATCTCACCAACTCCTTCAGGAGCCAGCACATCAACTGCCAAAGCTAAATGAGGATTATCAGGATCTCTTTTCATATAGAATGCTTTTACTTCAGCAGGATACCTGTGAACCATTACAGGTCTGTCATACTGATTAGAAATTATAGTTTCGTCAGTAGCTCCCAGATCATTTCCATACTGGAAATCGACCCCGTTCTTCTTTAATATCTCAACAGCTTCATCGTAAGAAATCCTTGGGAACGGTCTTACCACTTTTTCAAGAATTGAAGTATCCCTTTCAAGAACTTTAAGTTCTTCCTTTCTATCCCTCAAAACAGTTTGGACAATATATTCAAGGAATTCTTCAGCAAGATCCATATCATCATTCAGATCGTTGAAAGCAACCTCAGGCTCTACCATCCAGAATTCAGTAAGATGCCTTCTTGTTTTTGATTTCTCAGCTCTGAAAGTTGGACCAAAAGTATAAACTTTACCCAAAGCCATGGCGCCGGCTTCGGCATAAAGCTGACCTGATTGAGTAAGGTATGCTTTACCTAAATCAAAATATTCAGTTTCAAATAAAGTTGAAGTCCCTTCGCAGGCTGCGGGAGTTAAAATAGGAGGATCCATCAGAGTAAACCCTCTTTCGTCAAAAAAGTCCCTGATAGCTTTAACTATTCTGTGTCTTATTTTTAGAATAGCAACCTGTCTTGAGGAACGGAGCCATAAATGTCGGTTATCCATAAGGAATTCAATTCCATGATCTTTTGGAGTAATAGGATAATCATGGGCTTCAGAAATAATTTGAAGACCTGTGGCATCGAGTTCATAGCCGCCGGGGGCTCTTGGCTCAACTTTCACCTTTCCGGTCACCTGGACTGATGATTCCTGGCCAATCCTGTCAGCGTGGTCAAACACCTCTTCTGTCACATTTCCTTTGAAATAAACGCATTGAAGGTAACCTGAACCGTCTCTCAATACTAGAAATTTAACCTTTCCGCTTGATCTTTTGTTAAAAACCCAGCCCTTCAAGGAAATTTCCTGTCCAACGTAGTTGGATAAATCTTTTATTAATATCTTTTGCATGTAGGCAATATTCATTTGTTTTTAAAAATATCGACAAATATAAAGATAGGTGCCTATAAATGCAAAGAAATCAATAGTTTAGTGATCTGGGGTGGTTTCCAACAGCCAGTTATCTTTTTGTTGTTGGGCTTCCTGTTTTGATCAGAATTAGTTTATTGTTATTAAAACGTTAACTTGCTGAAAGAAACTGATAATGACCGGATATCATAATCATTAAATCCCATGGCATAACTGTACTTTACTCCAAAATGGTTAAGGAAAAATTTAATATAAGGGTTATCGCCCATTTGCCATGAAAGAAAATTAAATATGCCATCTGTGCTTAAAATAAATCCATAAGACCTGTTATTATAATAACTAGAATAATCGTTAATATAAGAACCCAAAAAAAAGGCAACTGTTTCAAACATATTTATCATCTGCCCTTTTCTTAATGTTACATTATCTGTTCTTTTCCAGGCTATAAGATTTTCCCATGGTTTAATATCTCCAAGTAAACCCTGATAGCTATATTGTTCAAAATTATTCACAGAGGTTACAAGGAGATCCTCAACTTCAATAATAATATCCCAGGTAATTAAATTTAACTGATAGTTTTTTATCAAAAGATCGGCCCCAAAAGAAAAGGTATAACCAAGTTTTGCAGTTAATGGAAGTGGTTGGGCCATAGAAGTAATAGCATATTTAACGTCATCTCCAATATTTGATCTTGTATATCCTAATGATAAATTTACTACTGGTTTTAGCTCACTGTCTTCATTCAGTCTATATAGAACGATATCTCCAGCGAGCCTTGATATTGGTATGTTGATTAAAAGACCCCAGTCAACAGCATCTAGTTTTGTTTCACCACCAGGCAACCATTCTTCTAATGGAGGTTGTGGAATTGATTTTGAATCGATATTCTTTATTGAAATCCCTAAAGAAAGATTTACTAAATAGTTTAGAGAAATTCCCAATCCAAATGCATTATATTTATCATAACTCAGATCTTTTCCCATGGCTGTAGACAAATTCCAAACCCCAGCGTACATTCCATAATCGAACTTACTTGAAATAAAACCAATTCCTAAACTAAGATTAAGATTTTTTGTAAGTTTACCAAAATTATACCCAGCCGTTATTGCCGTACTATTAAAAGATGAATAAGGGGTTCCGTTTCCAGTAATTCGGATGGGATAGTATTGGAAAGCAAAATTATTTGTCTGCCCCGAATAACCAAGAATAGCCGGATTATTATAAAAACCAAGAGGATAACTTGAAGGTAAAGAAACTCCTGTCCCTCCCAAACCATTTGACAATGGATCCGGATTTAAACTTAATGTCCTAATTGCAACACTCGCTTGGGCATTTATTTGAGATGTGAATAATAAGAATATACCAGTAATTAACCCTGCCGATTTTTTCATGATTTATTTTATCAGGACAAATTTCTTCGCCGTTCTATAATTCCCTGCCTCCAGTCTATATAAATATATCCCGCTTGCGAGGTTACTTCCATAAAACTGAACTGAATAATTTCCCGCGGGTTTATATTCATTTACAATTGTTGCTACTTTATTTCCGATGGCATTGTAAACTGTTAGCTTAACATTTCCTGCTTTGGGAAGTGAATAGTTTATTGTAGTAGTCGGGTTAAAAGGATTTGGAAAGTTTTGGGAAAGCTTAAAATCTTTGACTGTATTGTCTTTTATTTCTTTTACGCTATTAATACTATCCGGCTCGTATAAATAACACAAATTAGTCGGTCTAAGAGTTAGATCAATACCATTTTGTATTACTTTTGTTCCACCGGACGATAATACTTTCCCGTTTGGTAATATATTTATTAGCGGGTCCATTTGATTCCCGGGATAATTACCTAGATAAATATTAGTAAAGTTATTCGGGTTATATAATTCCCATGTATTATTATTATCGCCGCCGGTAACTAATAACAGTCCATTATTTAATATTATTGCTGATTGCCTTGAATAGGGATGAAGTAAAGAATCAACAATTGTCCATGTGTTTTGTAAAGGATCATATAATTCGCAGCTCAATGTATTACCACCTGTTGCAAATACTTTACCATCAGGAAGTAGAGTTGCGGAATAGTTGGATCGCCCTATATTAAGAGGCGCACATTCTGTCCATTTATTAGTTAAATGGTCATATATTTCGCATTCCTGAAGATCTTTCCCATTGAGATTACCCCCGGCGATTAATACTCTGCCGTCAAGTAATTTAGTCGCTGTATGCCCTTCCCTCGCAATCTTTAATGAGTCAGTTACTACCCATTTCGAATTAACAACATCATATATTTCACATGAACTAATATTACCGCTGAAGATACCAATTGACAAATAAAATCCCGCAGCTACTAAAACATTTCCGTCATCAAGTAATGTAGCTGTGTTCCCTGAAGATCTCTCATAATTTAATGAGTCTGTTAAAGACCATGTATTTGTTGTCGTATCATATATTTCACAGCTTTTAGTCCCATATCCACCAATAGCTAAAACATTTCCATTATTAAGCCTTACAAGTTTAAAATAAGCCCTTCCTTTAACCATTGGGTTAATTAATGTCCATTTTTCTGTTAAGCAGTCAAATATTTCGGCACTTCGAATATAAAGTGAATCCGATCCGCCTGCGACCAAAATATTACCATTTGCTAGTTCCACTGATGCGCCTTGGTCCCGTGGATCATGAAGTGAGTCAGTTTGTATCCAGGTCCCATAATTTTGGGCAAATGTGATTGACGTAAGAATCAAAGCTATTAATAATATAGTTTTCATAAATATTCTCTGTAGAGTAGGACGAAGACGCAGTGATTGTATATCCTGTTTTCTTCGAACCCTCGTCAAACCGTACATGAAGTTTTCCCTCATACGGCTTTCCTGAATGATATTCACGCTTCGGTTAAAGCGG
>Ga0182027_10007639_pt1 | contig 15880 bp, 16 predicted proteins | sample 712E1DmetaG_FD_121300 | JGI IMG/M metagenome (GOLD analysis project Ga0182027, IMG submission 121300) | Permafrost microbial communities from Stordalen Mire, Sweden - 712E1D metaG (Illumina Assembly) | ecosystem: Environmental > Terrestrial > Soil > Wetlands > Permafrost | place: Sweden...
CGCGGTATCGCACCGCCCACGCAGGCGCTTGTCGCTATGAGGCCATTGCTGTGCGCGCGCAAAGCATCGACATCGATGCGAGGCCGGTAATAAAACCCCTCTAAATACCCTATTGACGAAAGTTTCATGAGGTTTTTGTAGCCCTCATTGTTTTTGGCAGGCACGTTCAGATGGTTGTAGGTGCTTTGATCCGTTGGTTGGTTCTTATCGAAACGCGACTGCGGGGCAACATACGCTTCGAAACCGATGATCGGTTTGATACCCTCTTTGAGGCAGGCCGCATGGAACTCAACTGCGCCGAACATGCCGCCGTGATCGGTGATCGCAAGAGCAGGCATACCGAAGGCCTTGGCCTTTGCAACAAGGTTTTTGATGCGTATGGCACCGTCAAGAAAAGAATACTCGGTATGATTATGTAAATGAACGAAATTGCATTGTTTCGTCATGCTTGTTCGACCCCGATTTTAAGGATGCATTTTAAAAGGAATTTTTTCCTGCCCGTCTTGCCTATTGCCTGGGCCTCCAAATACGGCTGCCCGGACTTATGGACCGCCAAGGGTATGACCTTGTGCATTCCCTTTTTGACAAGCGGACTGCCTGCGTATTCAAAAGAAACCGCATGGCCCATGAGCGCGGCATAATCCAAAACGTGCAACAAATCGCCAATGTCAAGCTGCTTGAGCTTTTGCCCGTATTTGCCTGCAACAACCTGCCTGGCCTCATTTTTTGGCGCATGGTCAAAGCTGACGAGTGGTATGACCCTCGGCAAATAGGCTATTGCCCGGGCAACATCGTCTGCACCATGTGCGCCACGCTTATGTGAACCGATTTTAGGCATCCGCGGGTCAAACCCCATTGTATCGAGAATGTGCCGGACTTCCCCTTCCTTGCCTGGTCGGATCCGGAAAAGGGTATGCGCCATAACCGGTTCCAAAAGTTTTTCAAGGGGTTCATACGATAACAGTTGTTTTGTAGCGCGTTCCTCCACCGATACGATTATCGCTTCGTTGGAAATATACAAACGAGAAAATTCCCGGATCCATTCCCGCACGGTCGAAAGCACGTTTGCCGGGGCTTTCCAGGTTTCGAACCAGAAAAGTATATCGCGTTCGCTTGCCCCGTCGCTGAGCGAATCGTTGATTGTTTGCCTTGAAATTTTTCCTTTATATACCTGATCGTAAGATTCCAAATACCCGGCTTTGGAAAACCAGAACAATTCTTCGGGTAAAACTTCCTGAGTGAGAATTACCGAAAAGTCGGCAAGTAAAATTATCCGCGCGCCCGGCAAAGATTGGGGCGCGACGGCGTTTTTAAAATCATAGTTTTGCAAAAAGCAACAGGCATTGGCAGGCCCGACAATTTTTATTCTGCCAATGTAGCTTAGGCAATACATGGCATGCATGGAATCTTTTTCCATAATGACGTCAGCGTTTTCTAACCCTATGCAATGCCCTTGGGACAACTGAAATGCCCCGCTCAATACGGCATCGCTCCACAACGGAAATGCAGCGGCGGAAAAATCATAAAAATCGCGATATCGCTCGGCCAGCGGCAAAGAAAGCCACGCAACAACATCGGAAAACACGCAACAATACCCCTCGGTTTCTTTGCCTATAAGACCGCGCGAAAGCGCATACGAAAACAACGTGGCGATCAGGCGTTGCGACACATCCTGCGGCAGATCATGCGATGCATGTAAAAACTTTTTCATTGCTGTTTCGGCGTTTTTGGCAAAAATGCCCTTTTTTGTCAATTTCAATACGCCGCTTGCGGCAAAAACGCAAAGCAATACGATGTCGCACAGGCAAAGATAGAAAGGCGTAAATGACGAATGCGAATCAGGCATTGGCGTCGGGCTTTTTTTCGAATTCTCTATGATTGTTTGGCCAAGCAATAAAGCGAGTTTCATTTCAAATTCGGGAAAACCGTAATAGTGCGTCGATCCATGTTCATCTTTGCCCACATACACTAAAAAGGAGGCGAGCAGGATATCGTCGAAACCGGAAACAGCATGGACTTTATAGCCTCTTTTGCCGAACAGGTACACGAGCGAGCAAAGATATTTTGCCTCGTGCGGCAATTGTGAGAAACGTTCCTTGACGGATTTTTCCATAGACATTTTATGGGCGATATCATTGACGGAAGATGACGACAGGATTTTTCGCGACTGCCCCGCATGCGAGAGAAAGTGTTTGAAAACAACCTCGGCAGGCAATTGCAAAAGGTATTCTTTAAAACTTGGAAATTCGTGAGGTAAATGCATTGTTTGCTGAGAGCGCTTTTACGTATAAGGTGAAAAGGACTGTTTCAAAATTCCAAAAACAAGCCTTGCGCTGTCTGGAAAAAGCACTTTTTGATAGTAACTGTTGTCTTTTAATCTTGGGTCAAAAAATTAATGCCACACATCAGCAGATACAAGGCGGATTCTAAGATAATCTTTGATCTGACTTTTGCACTATATTCCGGGATAAAATAATGGTTTTACCCAGTATGCATGCAATGCGGGTCGCTCCACCTTTAAGAAAGGGTTTAAGGTATTTTGATATAGTATGCTTTTAAATTTTAATACCTTTTTAAACGGTGTATTGCAACGCCGATCTTTTTGGCCTATATTGTTTTTTTCCCTATTCTGCCATATCGCTTTTTTTTTCATGGTACTAATGTTGACAAAATCCCTGTATAAATCGAAAGAATTTACAAGGCCATATACTTTCGAACTGATTAAACTGACCCAGGTTTTTGAAGTCCCCGATAAACCAGCCCTGTCACAGGCGCCCAAAGTTGCCCCCTCAGAAGTAAAACCAGCGGCACGAGTGCAACAGGTTTTGCCAAAAGCGCCTACAACGCCTTCGGTCGAGCGAAACCCAATTCCTTCGGATGTTCCTACGGAACAAAAAGCAGATAAGCCCGCAGCAACACCAGAGGTGATTCAACCATCACCATCATCAGCATCAGCAACACCCACCACGGCAAATGCAGCTCCAGGTGGAAATGGCGCCAGCAACGTTGCAACTGACAAAGTTTACGAAGAAGGAATGGTGGATGAAGCGCCGGTTGTAATCAAGAAGGTTGAACCTTTTTATCCTGAATTCGTAAAAGACCAGGAAATTGCCGGCATTGTAAAGGTTCAGGCAGTAATAGATGCGGACGGTTCCATCATTTCCGTGAAAGTGCTGAGCTCACCAAACGAGTTATTGTCGGATGAAGTGATCAAGGCTGTCAGCAGATGGAAATACAAACCCGGAAAATTCAAAGGCATTGCGGTAAAGGTCAAAAACAGGCCTATTGAAATAGAATTCAAGTTAGACAAGTAATTCAAATGCTTCTGCATACGGCACCGAAAGTTTTAGGGTTGTTGCCGTTTCCTTATCCATGCCAATTACCCTTTCGTCAAACCCCAGGTTGCGAACATTTAAATTTCTTTGTTGTTGCGAATCGTGAAAGCGCAGCATACGCGCTTTCCAGACCGCTTTTTCCTCATTATACGGAGTAAAGGCATCCAAACGCATTGCGATGGTTTTAGGGTCTTTATTAAGGAACATGATGAACCGGTCGGTTTCCTGTTCCATCAGGGCCTTGACCATTAAATATATTCGCTTGTGCCCGTCGTTCGTATCATTGCCATGCGGCAGAAAAACCATATCAGGCGCAAAGTCCTGCATTACGGCATTGATTTTTTCCATGTTTTTCTCGTTCTCTTCCGGATGGCCATTGCTATCTTCCGTCAAATTGGAAAACTGTAACCGTCGGGAAGGCAAGCCAAAAAAGTTGCAACTGTTGGCCTGCTCTTTTTCACGCAAATGCGTTTTTTCTTTTATGGAATCGACGTCTTTATATCCGGTTTCAACACCGCTGGCCCCGGAGGTAAGTACCATGACGCTAATGGGATTCCCATTATCTTTGAGCAATTTCATGGTGACGCAAATGGCGTCAAAATCATCGGGATGCGGGGCCAAAACCATGGCCCGCAAGGTATGGGGAATTTTAATATCATACAGTGAAAAAGGCTTTTTTTCCGGAAATTGCAATTTATAATTCATTCATAATCCTTTTGAATTCGTGGCTTATAAATTATGTGGCGCCAAAAGCCAGTGTTTCTTATGTTATACTATTGGAGCAAAAAAACCATGCGGGATAATAAAAGTCCTTGTCATAGATTTTCTTCCGCTGTTTTCCAAATAAGAAGCCCATCAATGTTTCGAAAATGGTCATCAAAGGTAACAAGCATCGACCCGCTTTCCATTGCGTGCGCTGCAATCCAAACGTCATTAAGAGGAATCGGCGATCCTTTACGACGTAAGCCATCTTTTATGCTTGCGAAAAACTCCGCTGTGTCCGTTGTAGCCGAAACTATTTTAATTGTTGACTTTTGCAAAAAAGATTCGAGAAGGTTTCGATTATGGTTTTCTTTTGATCCTCCCTTAAAACCGGCTAAAAGTTCGGCGATGACAAAAATGGACATATGAACCGTTTCAGCTCCGGCAACACATTTTAAGAACTAAATTCAGTAAAATAGTTATTGATCGCCAAAAGTCAGGTGACCTTTGTCATAAAAAACCGCAATGTGTACCAGTCCCCTTTTGCCTTGCTGTCCGTACAAAATCATTTCACCTTTTGCCTATGAAAACGCTATTAATCGTTAGTCAACAGCTTCTGCGAAAGTGCAATGTTTCCCGATTTAATTTTCACGATGTAACTTCCCTGTACAATGGCGTTACGGTTTATCACGCATTCATTGCTGCGACCTATCCCCGAATACACGATCCGTCCTTTGAGATCAATGATACTCACGTTGAACTTGTCCGACCGGGAATAAGAAACCGTGATAAAGTCCCGGTTCGTTTTCACGACAAAGGGAATGTTCCGAACAGACAACCTGCCGGTCGGTTCCTTACTGCCTTCGATGCTGGTAGTCACTCCGGCAAAATATTTTATGGCATTGAGAACGATCTTTGCATAAAGTAATGTATCGAAAGCTTTTGTTTTGCCGATGCGCGTCGAATAATCCACATCGTCGTGACCGATATTAGTGTACATCATTTTGTATTTCGTATTTGTCCAGATAATCGGGCGATACTCGCCGTTGTTTTGCCAGATTTCACTGGCGCCGCCGGCCCCTGTTCCTGTGCCGAGGGGATAACTTGCGGCGTTGATGGAACAGAGCACCTTGATATCGGCATTTTTCCGCAGATCATTGTTCCAGGCATACCATTCGTTAACAGGACCAGTAAAAATCTTGGGGAATCCTTTAGTGATGACATAACTCGTGTCTTCTACAGTCAAAACAGCGGTTGTCGGCGCCCAGGTATTGTTCTTATAGGAACCCATTGCCAGAAATGTGCTGAAATACCATGACCAGTCAGCAGGATTTTGATTAAATGCGCTCACATGAAAGCCGATAAAGCCACCACCATTGGTTACATAATTTTGAAAGGCAGTCCGTTGATTTCCGTCGCCGGTGTAATTATCCAGCCACATAATAACTTTGTATCCCGCAAGCTTCGTGGCATTCAAATCTCCCCAATTTGTCGTAGATTCATAGGTGAATCCGTTTGCAGCCGCAACCGTTGGGAACCAGGTATTTGCCTCAAGCGCAAAAGCTGCATGTGCAGCGTCTCCCATTTGCGCATAAGGAGTATAAAAGGCCAATACCTTGAAGGAACTCGCTGCCGGCTTTGCCTGGAGAAATGAATATTGTCCAAGTAAAACAACTATACCCAAACAAAAAACCTTTAATTTTGCCCCGATAGATTTTCTCATGCGACCTCCCAAAAATTGGATTTTTACTATGTTTTTTTTATGCCCATCCAAGAACACAAAAACAACGCCAATTGTATCTACAAGTTCCCAATAATACAATAAGGAATTATTGCCTGAAAATCCGATTTATTAAAAAAATTGCGTACAAAAAACGTGTACATTGTAAGGTAGAGTAATGGGTAAGAAGAAAGTTGATAAGTTGATCAGTTTAAAAGTTGAGAGGATAAGTGACGAGGTCAGAGGTTATGGGAAATAGGTTGGAGAAAAGTTGATGAGTTGAAATGTTGATGGGTTGAGGAAATAACGCAGAATCTTGAAAAACGAAGAAAGTGGTATTTTCTCTCCAAACTTTTCAACCTCTAAACTTTTCAACTTCTCAACTTCTTCTGTCAATATCTTGAACTTGACGAATAATCGCTCAAACCACCAGAACCAGAGCTATTGGCAAGCTCATTTTCTTCCACAAGACCAGCATGACCAACAAGGGTTTCTACTGCGGCAAAGCGACGCTCGCTCGCTCCCATTGGCGTATGCATGGCATCGGACGACATTCTGATGAGCTCGTCTGTCGAAACAGTGTCCCACTCTTCATCCATTATCGAGCTGACCCCTTTTCTTGGAATTCCAACAACATTTGAGCGGGCAGCAAAATAAAACCTTCCTTCTTTTGTAAGCAAGCCGAGTTCAATAAGATAGTTTCGATTTGATTCGGGCACCTGAATGTACCAGCTGTTTGCAAATTCATTTATTTCAATGTCAATATATCGCTGCGGATTATTGCCGTCGTAGGAATTGTCGGTCACGTCAATGAGACGCAACACGCGTTTGGCGGACGCATGGCCCTCGGCACCCATTTTTATTCGTAAATCATTTCTCGTTTGCTCGCTTAATTCCCAAAAGACAAACATCCATTGCGGGTCGCGCGGTATGGCGCGCAAATACGTTTCATTATATGCCTCGGGAATATCGGTATTGAAAAAATACCGCGGGCCCTCGCCCGCATTTTTTTTCAATACCGAAACAGATCCTTTGGCTTTACCATTTTCTTTTTTCCCTGATGCCGCTTTTTGCCTGCTTGACGAAACAGGTACTTGCTTTTTTATAAAACCAATGGTTTTGGCGGACGTTTTTTTGGCAACATTTTTATTGTCGTGTTTATGAGTTTCATTTTCAATGACCTTTTTTATCTCAGGAACTTTTACCGAATTTGAACTCTGCTTTCGTTTGGATGCAAGTTTTGCCACCTTGGGCACTATTACTTCAACTTCTATTTTCTTTTCTATTTTGTTTGCAGCAAAGGTTTTCGGCGGTAGTTTTTTTACCGGAGCCTCTTTCACACGCTTATCTGTTTTTGCGGATTTTTTCTCATTTATTTTTTCATTTTGAGAAACTGGTTTGGCTTGTTTGGGTTTTCGTATGAGTAGTTTTTTTACTAAAGTTGTAACGCCCGAAAGCTTTTTTTTCTTTTTTTCGGTAGCCATTCCGATCCTCCTCTAAGGTGCATTATTCAAAACAAGCCGTAGAAACATAATAATTCCTGGAACTAAGAAAGTACTCAGTGAAAATTACATTTCTACTCCCGATAATAACAATGATTAATTATCGTATACTTGCTTAATATTTGCAATATGTATGCCAAAAAAAAGCGGCATATTTAAATAAATATGCCGCCTTGGAAATAAACAACAAAAAATATTTATTCTGCTGCCGCCCCCTTAATGAGCGCCAAGGCAATTTCGTTTCTCTGGATCTGGTTTGTGCCTTCATAAATCTGGGTGATTTTTGCATCGCGCATGCGTTTTTCCATAGGATATTCACGCATATATCCATAGCCGCCCATGACCTGCAACGCATCCACGGTCACCTTCATGGCAACGTCGGAGCAGAACAATTTCGTCATTGCCGATTCCTTTGCAAACTTCTTTTCTCCGGCATCAATGGTACGGGCCGTCGCATACATGAGTGCGCGAGCAGCTTCGATTTGCGTTGCCATATCGGCAAGCATATGCTGTACAGCCTGAAACCCGGAAATCGCCTGGCCGAATTGAACACGTTCGCGGGAATATTTTACAGCATCTTCAAGCGCACCGGCCGCAATGCCAAGCGCCTGTGAACCAACGCCGGGACGAGAATAATTGAGGGTGTTGATGGCAACAATCGCACCCATACCCTCGCGTGCCAAAAGGTTTTCCTTGGGGACTTTGCAATCCTGGAAAACAAGTTCGGTTGTACTTGAGGCCCGGATCCCCATCTTGTCTTCATGCTTTCCAAACGTGAAACCCGGCGTGCCTTTTTCAATAATAAAAGCGGTGATGCCGCGCGCGCCTTTTGCAACATTGGTTTTTGCAAGGACGGTATAGATTTCCGCGTTTTCACCATTGGTGATCCACTGCTTTGTCCCGTTCAATACATAATGATCACCCTGCAAAACCGCTGTTGTTTTCATGCCAAGCGCATCAGACCCGGCATTCGCTTCAGTCAAGCCAAATGCGGCAAGTTTTTTGCCGGATGCGATATCGGGAAGATATTTCTTTTTCTGGGCATCGGTGGCAAAAAGCAGTATCGGGAATGTTCCGAGCGCCGTGGCCGCAAGTGCAAGGGAAATGCCGCCGTCGACTTTCGATAATTCCTCAACACAAAGACACAATTCCATGATGCCGCCGCCCATGCCCCCGAATTCTTCGGGTATATAAAGCCCGCACAGGTCCGCGTCGGCGCATGCCTTGACAACGTCCCAGGGGAAAATGCCCTCGTGGTCATATTTTTCACGAACGGGAAGGATCACTTTTTGCGCGATTTCCCGCGCAGTTTCAACAATCATCTGTTGTTCTTCAGTCAGGAACCAGTTCATTATGTAAGACTCCTTTTTTTTGAGTGGTAATTTCTTCTTTGTCATATATTTCCAACGCTGTGCGCGCCGCATTTTGTTCCGCTATTTTTTTGTTCGGCCCGCTGCCTTCGCCCAGTTTTATGCCTGCAATTTCTATTTGCATGGTAAATTCTTTGGCATGCTCGGGTCCGCTCGACGAGATAACGTGATATCGGGGAATGCCGAAACCATCCCGTTGCGACAATTCGAGGATTTTGCTTTTGTAATTGATATTCGATACATCTTTACAAAAAGTATCGATTGAACCGAACAAAAATCGCTGCAAAAAAATCCGCGACGGACGAAGCCCGCCATCGAGATAGATGGCGCCGATAACAGCCTCAAACGCGTTCGACATGATCGAGGCCCGCTGCATGCCGCCGGATTTTTTTTCCGAATAGCCGAACAGCAGAAAACCGCCCATGTTAAAACCCTGCGCAATTTCGCCGAGTATTTTCCTGGATACGACAAGTGATTTTATTTTGGAAAGCTGGCCTTCGGATTTTGTCGGGTACAAAGAATACAAATGTTCAGTCACGAGGCAATTGAGCACCGCATCGCCCAGAAACTCAAGCCGCTCGTTCGAATCGAGCCCTTTTTTATCATCGGGGCCAACGCTTGACTTATGCGTTAACGCCTGCGCTAACAACTGCGGATCGCGGAACGTATATCCTATTGTCTTTTGAAAAGTCCTAATTGCAGAAGCGTTTTCCGGGGGCTTTGCGAATAATGATAATATCCGCAGAAGCCCTCGTTTGCGCTTAGGACTATGCATATTTCCCGACAACAAGCGACACATTGTGGCCGCCAAAGCCAAACGAATTGCTCAACGCATACCGTACCTGCCGCTTGACAGCCGCGTTCGGGGTGTAATTGAGATCGCAATCGGGATCAGGGTCTTCGTAATTTATTGTCGGATGCACAATGTCGTTTTTAACCGACAAAACACTCGCCGCGAATTCAATGCCTCCCGATGCGCCCAAAAGATGGCCGGTCATGGATTTTGTCGAACTCACATTAATGTTTTTCGCATGCTCGCCAAAAATCTTTTTGATGGCGCATGTTTCGTTTTTGTCGTTAAGGTCCGTCGACGTGCCGTGGGCATTGATATAATCGATGTCTGAGGGCTTTAAGCCGGCTGTAGAAAGCGCCATGGCCATGGACCGGCAGCCTCCTTCGGCCTCTGGGGCCGGAGCAGACAAATGATACGCATCGCCCGTTGCACCATAGCCGACCATTTCGGCATAGATTTTTGCGCCGCGCGCAAGGGCATGGTCAAGCGTTTCGAGGACAACGATGCCGGCGCCTTCACCCATGACAAATCCGTCGCGCTTTTTATCGAACGGCGAACTTGCTTTTTGAGGATTGTCGTTGCGCGTAGACATTGCTTTCATGGAACAGAACCCGGCATATGCCAGCGGTGTAATAGCCGCCTCTGCGCCGCCGGTGACCGCAACATCCATCATGCCGCTTTTTAGCATCATGAAGGAATCTCCTATTGCGTGACCAGCCGACGCACATGCGCTTACCACGCTGTAATTGGGTCCTTTCAGACCGAAACCAATGGAAACCCTGCCGGCCGCCATGTCGGGTATCATCATTGGAATCAAAAATGGAGAAACACGGCCAGGACCTCGCGAAAGGAGTTTGCTGTGTTCTGTTTCCAAGGTTTTGAGCCCACCGATACCGGAGCCGATGATTGTTCCGATTCTGGTCAAATCTTCGGATGCAAGATTGAGTCCTGCATCTTTGATCGCAGCATCTGCCGCAAACACCGCAAACAGGACAAAGCGGTCTGTCCTGTTTACTTCTTTTGTATCAACAACTCCCGAAAAATCTATGCTCTGAACGATACCGGCAATTTTTGTCGGATAGTTTGTTGTATCAAAAGTTGTTATTTTGTCAAGGCCGGATTTCCCGGTAATAAGGGAATCCCAGAATGACTGCACTGTATTTCCAACAGGGCTGACAATACCTAAACCGGTAACAACGACTCTTTTGGACATGCTCTATCTTTCGTTATTGATTAGTAACTGTATATGGATTATATACGCTTTTAGCGTATATAATAACCACAGCTACAACTATCCAGTTGCGGTGCAACGGATTAAAGCTTGCTTGAGAGATAATCAAATGCGTCCTTGACAGTTTTGAGCTTTTCCGCATCTTCATCGGGAATTTCGATGTCGAATGCGTCTTCGAAAGCCATGATAAGTTCAACCTGATCAAGTGAATCCGCGCCAAGATCATCAACAAACGAAGCTTGCGGGGTCACTTTATCTTCACTTACTCCAAGCTTCTCTGCAATAATCTGCTTAATCTTGGTTTCTTTCTCGCTCACACTGGGCTCCTTTCGAGAGTGTTATTGATGCTATTACTTAAAAGACCTATTTACAATGACATTACCCTGAACATTATATTTGAATTAAAAAAGACCTTATAAAATGATTATTTGCGGATCACATTACAAGTCCGCCATCAACTGTAATGACCTGCCCTGTGATATACGACGCAAGCGGCGATGCCAAAAACAACACGGCATTTGCCACATCTGCGGGCAATCCAAGCTTTTGCATGGGAATATTGGAAGAAAGTTTTTCTTTATCAGCGGTTGATAATTTATCGGTCATTGCTGTTTGAATAAAGCCCGGCGCAACAGCGTTCACGGTAATATTGCGGCTTGCAAATTCCTTTGCCAAGGTTTTTGACAAGCCGATAAGCCCTGCTTTCGAAGCAGAGTAATTTGCCTGCCCTGCATTGCCGGTGAGGCCGACAACAGAGGCAATATTTATAATGGTCCCGCTGCGAACCTTCATCATGATGCGGCTGACTTCTTTACAACATAAAAATGCGCTTTTCAAATTAATATTGAGAACAAGATCCCAATCTTCTTCTTTCATTCGTATTATGAGGCCATCGCGTGTGATACCTGCATTGTTGACGAGAATATCCAATGTTGGAAATGTTGCGCAAAAATCAGCTACCATTTGGGAAATATCCGCTGCTTTGGAAACATCGGCCCTAAGAGCAAGGCTTTTAATGCCAAGCGAGGCAAGTTCAACCGCAGTTGCCTGGGCTGTTGTAAGGTCTATATCGCAAATTGCAACATTCGCGCCGGCTTTAGCAAGCGTTAAGGCAATTTCTTTTCCAATTCCTCTTCCGCCACCAGTTACCAATGCATTTTTACCGGAAAGATTTATCACAGCAATCTCCTATAAATCAGGTTCGAGGTTATAGGTGCTTGGTTATAGGTTATGAAAAAAAATTACCCATTACCCATTACCCATCACCTATCACCTATTTTTCAGCTATTCGAGACCATTGAATATACGTTTTCTACAGTGCCGCACGGTATAACATTTAATCGTGAATCGCACTTTCTGGCCAACCCCGAAACAACGTTTCCAGGACCAACCTCGATGCAAGATCCATGGTCGCTCGATGCCAGAAACGCCATTGAATCTATCCAGCGAACGGGGGACGTTAATTGCTTGACAAGAAGCAACTTCAATGCTTCCCCGGAAGTTTCCCCCTGTGCAGTGACATTTGCAATAACGGGACAGGTGGGATCATTAAAGGCAAACGGTGCGATAAAAGCTGCAAATTCTTCTGCACATGGTGCCATAAGCGGCGAATGAAACGCGCCGCTGACCGGCAATTGTATGGCCCGTTTTGCACCGACTTTTTTCAAAACTTCGCAAGCCTGAGTAACTGCCGGGATTTCACCGGAAATAACAATTTGATCCGGGCTGTTTTCATTTGCGCAAACAACAATGCCGGTAACGCCTCGAGTAAGCGCGTCCACAATTTGCTGTTTGGGAAGCCCTATCACGGCGGCCATGGTGCCTGGCGTTTTCTTTCCAGCTTCTGCCATAAGTGAACCGCGCTTTGCCACAATGGTAAGCCCATCTTCGAATGAAAACACAGCTGCAGAATATAAAGCACTATACTCCCCAAGCGAATGGCCTGCACAAAAACTTGGCGCTACGCCTTTTTCTTTGAGGCTATCTGCTATAATGGATTCTACGGTAAATAATGCGGGCTGGGTATTTTGCGTTTGAGTAAGCTGTTCGTCCGGCCCGTTTAAAATGATCGAAGCAAGATCCCGTCCGAGGATGGCGTTGCATTCGTCAAAACGCCGTTTGGCAAGGTCTGATGATTCGAAAAAATCCTTAGCCATGCCGACTTTTTGTGACCCCTGACCTGGAAACAGAAACGTATACTTCATTGTCATTCTCCGTTTGTTTATGAAACCCAAATAATTTCAAATCAGAATCGGACTACAACGCTGCCCCACACCAAACCGCCGCCCAAAGCAGTAAATGCCACTAAGGTGCCTGGCTTAATTTTCCCGTCGTTCCAGGCATCATTCAATGCCAAAGGAATTGACGCTGACGATGTATTGCCAAAACGGTCCAAATTAACAATGATCTTTTCCTTTGGCAAATGCATATGTTTCGCCATTGCATCGATGATACGAATATTCGCCTGATGCGGAATGAGCAAATCGACATCTGCAAACGAGAGTCCCGCCATTTGCAGACATTTTTCGGTTGCATCACCCATCAAACGCACGGCATGTTTGTAAACATCATTGCCGTTCATACGCATAAAGCGATCTTCGCCCCACGCGGGAAGATAAAGAATGTCGCCCAAACCGCCATTACTTTTCAGGAACATCGACAGGATGCCGCGGTCGGTTCCTTCGGTATTTTCTGCGGCCTCCAAAACGACAGCGCCCGCGCCGTCGCCGAATAATATACATGTGGTGCGGTCGGTCCAGTCTAAGGTGCGCGAATTCATCTCAGACCCGATGACCAGCATTTTTTTGCATTGACCGGACATAATCATGGAATTTGCAACCGTCAAAGCATAAACAAATCCTGCGCAGGCAGCAGAAACATCAAAAGCCAATGCCGTAGTGTTTCCTATATAGTTTTGTATTTTGCATGCTGTTGACGGAAAGAAACAATCGGGAGAAAATGTTGCGCAGATGATTCCATCGATGTCGTTTGCTTCATATCCTGCCTTTTCAAGCGCAATTTTTGCCGCCATTCCGCCAAGCTCGGAATTTTGCATTGTACTGTTTTTATCGCAAACATGTCGTTGTTTTATCCCGGTACGCGCAGTTATCCATTCGTCCGTTGTGTCGAGAAATGATTCAAAGTCTTTATTGACCATGATCCGATCGGGGACGCTTGTTCCAACAGACACGATGCGGGTACGATGTTGTGGTGTCAACGTGATAATAAACCTTCCCATCCCTGCGCCACGGCAAATCCGAGCGCATTCTTCTTTACAGATGATATTGCAGCCACAATTGCATTGGCGATGGCCCTCGATGAGGAACTGCCGTGCGCCTTTAGCACGATTCCCCGTATTCCAAGAAAGGGAACAGCCCCGTAATTTTCCGGATTAAGTACAGCCATATTGTCTTTGATAGCTGCCGCAAGCTCCGGATTATTTCCTAAATACGAGGTCGCAAGCAAATGAAAGCTTTCGCATGTTTTCAAAAGAACATTTCCGGCAAAACCATCGCAAACAACCACGTTTGCCTCCCCCAGAAGCACTCCCGACCCTTCGATGAACCCTGCATATCCTTTGCACCGTTTTGCCAGAAACTGGGCCGCCTCCGACAATGTCTTGGTCCCTTTTGTCGATTCCGTGCCCACATTGAGCAACGCGACTTTGGGCTGAGGGATTTCAAGATATTTATTGACATACGAATATCCCATGAGACCAAAATCAACAAGATGTTCGACCCGGCAATTAAGGTTTGCGCCGACATCAAGGAGAAGCGTCGGATGTTTTCCCGTTGTCGGAAGAAACGCCGCCAATGCAGGCCGCTTTATTCCCTTATGTCTGCCAAGAATGAAAATCGCCGCGCCAAGCAAAATGCCTGTATCGCCGGCGCTGATCGACGCATCGACGACACCTTGCTTTTGAAGAACAACAGAACGTATGATCGATGAATTCACCCGCCTGCGCCAAACACGGGAACGAATTTCACCGGGTGAAACATTATCGCTGCACGGCTCGATGACCATGCCCGATTTTCTGTCCTGTTCCGAAACGCCAAGGTCATCGAGCAAATCGTTTATACGAGAAGCGTCGCCGCAAAGATGCGCGACAAACGGATCTGTACAAAGACGTTTGGCTTCAAGAATTCCTGAAAGAATTACTTTCGAGCCATTGTCTCCGCTCGTGACATCAATGGCAAGACGGATGGGAAGCATTTTCGGCAAGGTTCGGATTTAGTTACAATCATTCTTCCGGCTGGATACGTTCCACGCCAGCGTAAAATCCACAATTTGGACAAACACGATGAGACGCTTTCGGCTGTTTGCAATGCGAACACAATGTCGGGGCAACCGGTTTTAATTTAAAATGCGTTCTCCGTAAATCCCGACGGGTACTTGATATTCGCCTCTTTGGAAGGGCCATTGAATCCTCCTATATAAATATTATAAAATTCAGGTTATAGGTTATTGGTTATAGGTTTAGATAGTAGACAATAGGTTTAGGTTTTTCCCATCACCCATAACTTATTATCTTCCCTGTTTTTTTAATTTTTTAAGCGCATCCCATCGGGGATCGTTTGGTATTTCTGCGTCCATCGCGTCATTTTCGACCACGACTTCTGTTCCCCCATCATAAAAACTAACCCCGCGCTTCGCTGCGGGATACGTTGTACCTGTGATTTTATCTACGCTTTTCGCGTAGATATTCTTTATATAGTCACTAAACCCTGAACAATCATCGGAACAGAGCGGTTTCATGGGAAGCGCAATCATTATTTCTTCATAAATAAGCGCCGTTGCATCTAAATCATCGGTTGAATCATCGAAAACAAAATCAATTTCATCTTCGTTAAAGGTGCCGTCGTTTCCTGTATCGCTGCGATGCACGCAAACAATTCGAAACTCACCTTTTATTGGAAATTCAATGGGCGTCAAACATCTGGAACAATCGACTGAAACCTTTCCTTCGTAAAAAATCCGCACATGCACCTGGGACCGAATCCGGTCTATTTCTGCATGACACTGAATTTTTTTTGTCCGAAGCCACTTAGCCTGTTCTTCGTTCAATTCAACGACTTGCGAAAGTAGGCTATGCCCTTCGGGTATTCTTTTTATAGGAAGAATCATAATACAAAGCTCTTAAAATAATTCGTTTTATGGAAAAGAATCAATAAAACCGTACATGAAAGGGCATTTTCTTTTTTTAACAATTTTTATTTTTGAATCAAAA
>Ga0182027_10007640_pt1 | contig 15878 bp, 17 predicted proteins | sample 712E1DmetaG_FD_121300 | JGI IMG/M metagenome (GOLD analysis project Ga0182027, IMG submission 121300) | Permafrost microbial communities from Stordalen Mire, Sweden - 712E1D metaG (Illumina Assembly) | ecosystem: Environmental > Terrestrial > Soil > Wetlands > Permafrost | place: Sweden...
TTGAAAATCGGGTAGAATCGCCTTATCATGTTTTCTGATCCTTATGGCCTTCTCAAAGTTCATGGTGAATCCATGTTTTGTTATTTTTTCAACGCAAAGGGCGCAAAGTTCGCGAAGAAAAAAGAAATCTTTGCGTGCTTAGCGGGCTTTGCGGTTCGTTCTCTGAACTTGAGAAAGCCGTATTCTGATCCTTTCTTTTCATCCCTCGGCTCATGAAAAGGTGTGTGAAAATCAATCCATCAGTCCGGGGTGATTTGTTCCTCATTTGTTCCTCTAGAAACCAATATAGGTAGATTTCATGCCCTCTGATACCCTCGTCATCTACTCCATGAATCGTGTTGGGAAGGTGGTACCTCCCAACAAACAAATCCTGCGCGATATTTCGCTCGGCTTCTATTACGGCGCCAAGATCGGCGTGCTGGGTCTCAACGGCGCGGGCAAGTCCACCCTGCTGCGCATCATGGCCGGCGTGGACCAGGATTATGTCGGCGAGATCGCCATGAGCAAAGGCTACACGGTCGGCATGCTGGAGCAGGAGCCAAAGTTGGATGAAACCAAGACCGTCATCGAGGTGGTCAAGGAAGCCGTGGCTCCCATCGTTGCAATGCTGAAGCGCTTCGATGAAGTCAATGCCAAATTTTCCGAACCCGATGCCGACTTCGATGCGCTGGTCGCCGAACAATCGAAATTGCAGGAGGGGCTCGATAAGGTGGATGCCTGGAATCTCGACAGCCATCTTGAGCTTGCCATGGATGCCCTGCGTTGTCCGTCTGCGGATACGCCGGTCAAGGTGTTATCCGGCGGGGAACGCCGCCGCGTGGCCCTCACCCGTTTACTGCTGACCGAACCGGATATCCTCCTGCTCGATGAGCCGACCAACCATCTGGATGCCGAGTCGGTTGCCTGGCTCGAACATCACCTGCGCGAGTACAAAGGCACGGTCATTGCCGTAACGCATGACCGCTACTTTCTCGATAATGTGGCAGGCTGGATCCTTGAGCTGGATCGCGGCTACGGGATTCCGTGGAAGGGCAATTACTCCTTGTGGCTGGCTCAAAAGAAGGAAGTGCTGGCTCAGGAGGAGAAGACCGAGAGCAAGCGGCAGAAGACCCTCGAACGCGAATTGGAATGGATCAGCATGTCGCCCAAGGCCCGTCAGGCCAAGGGCAAGGCGCGTGTCACGGCTTATGAAAAATTATTGAGCCAGGAATATGAACAGTATCGCGGCGAGCAGGAAATCTACATCCCGCCGGGTCCGCGCCTGGGCGATATCGTCATCAATTTGGAGCATGTCAACAAAGCCTATGGCGATCATTTATTGATCGATGATTTGAGCGTGAACATCCCGCCCGGTTCCATCCTCGGCATCATCGGCCCGAACGGCGCCGGCAAAACCACCCTGCTCAAGATGATCACGGAAGAAGAAAAGCCGGATGGCGGTTCGATCAAGATCGGTGAGACCGTCAAGATGGCCTATGCCGATCAACTGCGCGCGCTGGATGGCGAGAAAACCGTCTGGGAGGAAATCTCTGGCGGCGAGGATACGATCACGCTCGGTGTGCGCAAGCTGAACTCGCGCGCCTATGTGGCCTCGTTTAACTTTCTCGGCACCGACCAGCAAAAGCAGATCAAGGTATTATCGGGCGGCGAGCGCAACCGCGTGCATTTAGCCAAAACCTTGACCAGCGGTGCGAACGTCATCCTGCTGGATGAGCCGACCAACGACCTGGATGTCAACACGCTGCGGGCCTTGGAGGAAGCGCTGGAAAACTTTGCGGGTTGTGCCGTGGTGGTGAGCCATGACCGCTGGTTCCTCGACCGCATCGCCACCCATATCCTGGCCTTCGAAGATGATGGCAGTGTGCACTTCTTCTACGGGAATTGGTCGGAGTACGATGAAGACCGCCGTAAGCGCCTGGGTAAGGATGCCGAAACCCCGCATCGCTTGATCTATCGCACGTTAAAGAGATGATCCTCGTGGGTGTCACTCTGAGCGAAGCGAAGAGGCTCAGGGAGTGCAGGTTAAACATCGACATGTAATAAATAACTCACCTTACGCAAAACGTCCCGAAGGTTGCCGTAATTCAAGCCGGGTTTTTGCCCATGCCTTCGGGACGGTGCGTAACATCAGTTAATAAATTCGGGAGCAGGCTTGGCCTGCTCCCGAATTGGGTGAGAACTTGCAAATGGGGATGGATTAATTCTGTGGGGGCGTATCTGTGGTAGTAGGAGCCGGTGCGGGTTCGGCTGCCTGTACAGTGCTGGAAGATTTCCTTGCACGCTTGCCCAGTGAATAGAAAAGCCAGGCCACCAAGGCCAGTATTCCAAGAGGAATAATCAGCCTCAGAAATGCTCCGAAGAACATCAAGCCCATTCCGAACATTCCGAAGCGGTTAAAGCCGCGGCCGCCCATCATCATCGGCCCATATCCAAAGCCATTGCCTCTGCCCGGCATGAACCCGCGTCCATTTTGCTGGGGTGTTGTGGGTGTAGTGGGTGTAGTGGGGTTGCTCTGATTGTTCTGCGGCGCCGTCTTGCCCGGGGCGGTCCGCCCTTGGTATTGTCTGTAGGCGAACGGCGCACGCCGCATGGTAAAGCTGAAGCCGTGCTGCCATGCAAAAACAGCGCCAACCACGAGTCCTACCACCACCAGTGCGATCACGATTCCAAGAATCCATTTCCAAACTTTTTTCATTTGATAACTCCTTCACTTTCTTATCCTATCATTATAGTGGCTTCGGATGAATTTTTGATGAAGGTTTTATGTCGAATTATTGAAGTTTTGGCCTTTCCTCTTCGTCTGATACAATTTGTTGGCCATATCTCTCGGGCAACGAGACAAAGCTGCTGAGTTTTGCACATGAACCTGACCACCCGTATTCAACTCATCGTTATTACCTTGCTGCGGTTCATCTTGAATACCCTGCACCGGATGGCCTATCCATTCCTATCCATCTTTGCGCGCGGCCTCGGCGTGGATGTGACCGCCATCTCTTTTGTATTGACGGGAAGAAATCTGGCCGGCGTGCTGAGCCCGTTCCTTGCGCCTCTTGCCGATCAACGCGGGCGCAAGGTTGCGATGTTGGCTGGAATTGTGACCTTTACCATCGGTGTCAGCGCAGTGGCCGTTCATCCGAGCCTGTTGACTTTAACGATTGCTTTGATCTTTGGTGTTCTCAGCAAGGCTTTATTCGATCCGGCCATTCAAGCTTTCTTTGGCGACCGCGTGCCATACGAACAGCGCGGCACGACTATCGCCATCACCGAAATGTCGTGGTCGCTGGCGTTTATTGCAGGCGTGCCGTTGGCAGGCCTGTTGATCGCACATTCCGGTTGGTCCGCACCGTTTCCTGTATTGGCAGTCCTGGGTGTTGGAATGTTCATCGTCATCTGGTGGATGATCCCCCAGACGGATGTTCATTATCAGCCTGATACCAATTCAAGCGTTCACTGGCGCGTGATTCTCACCTCCGTTCCCGCTTTGGCCTGTGCCTCCATCGCCTTATGGTCGAGCGCCGCCAATGAGATGGTCAACTTGATCTTCGGCGTGTGGCTCTCGGATTCATTCGGCTTGCAGATTGCGGCCCTGGCGGGCGCTTCCGCCGTAATCGGCTTCGCCGAACTGAGCGGGGAGGGGCTCGTAGCCTTGGTCACGGATCGGATCGGGAAGCCGCGCGCGATCATGGCCGGTCTGGCCGGCAATATGGCCGCCTCCCTCCTTTTGCCTTTCATCGGCCGCACGGAAGTTGGCGCATTGATCGGATTGTTTCTTTTTTATATCTCATTCGAGTATATGACCGTCAGCCAGATCCCGATGATGACCGAAGCCGTCCCCCAGGCGCGCGCAACCGCCCTGGCCTTGAACCTGATCGGCTTTTCCATCGGGCGCGGCCTCGGGGCATTGTTGTCCACTTTTGTTTATCAGCGCTTCGGCTTTCTGATCGTTGCACTGATCGCCATGATGTTCAATATTTTTGCGGCGCTGGCCCTGGCTGAGATGCAAAAGAAGATCGTCATCCTGCCGCATATTCTTGAATGGATGAGGAAGACTTTTTCCGGAAAAGATTAAAATCAGGAACTTGACAGGGTGGATCAACGTTATGAAATTGGAGGAAGAATGCAAAGATCCAATTTGGTTTATCCACTCGTAATTGTATTGATTTTGAGCAGCCTAGCTTGTATCCTGCCAGGCCTCTCCGTTGTCAATCCAAATGCCATCAGCACATCCGCCGCACAAACCGTGATTGCCCAATTGACCGGGTACGCTCCATCGCCGATACCTGTAGAGACATTTACTCCCGGCCCAACGCTGACGCCTTCGCCAACCCTCACCGCCACCGGAACCCCCTCACCGATCATCTTCTCGACCTTTACACCTTATTATCCTTTTGTCAGCGTTTCCGTTCCGACTAATTGCCGCAACGGGCCGGGCATGGTTTACGATGTAGTGGGGTACTTTATGGTTGGGGAAACGGCACAGGTTTATGGACGCGGAACATCCGGCTCATACTGGTATATCCGCAACCCCGATAATTCCTCCGGTTTTTGCTGGATTTCGGGAAAGTACGCTGCCCTATCCGGTAATTTATCCGCCATTCCAATTTATACGGCCTGGCCCACTCCGACTTCCCTGCCAAATTTTTCGATTGATTATGTCGGGTTGGACTCCTGCCAGAATTGGTGGACTGAATTCAAACTGGTCAATAACACATCCAACATCTACAGGTCGGTAAGCATTACCGTATTTGATTCGGTCACCAGTAAAAGCGTACTCAAAACCACCGATGGCTTTCAGAACCAAAATGGATGCCTTGTCGTGGTATCGCAGACCAATTTTGTCCCCGGCAGTTCACTTGTGATAAGCGCGCAGCCTTTCAGCTATGATCCCACCGGCGATAAATTGCGTGCCACGATCAAGCTTTGCACCAAGAAAGGTCTGAACGGCAGTTGCATAAGTTCATCCATCGTTTTCACACCATGAGCCATAAAGCAGGCGGAAATCCTTTATAATGAGAAAAACCCTGCTTAGAAAGACTCATGGATGACCGATACAAAATTTACACGCGGGAAAGGTGTGCTCGAACCCTTCCTCGCCAACCTGCGGACACAGCGCGCCAACCGCCTTATTCCTTCCGACCTTCGAGCGGGCCGCGTCCTTGACATTGGCTGCGGCTCGTTCCCTTATTTTCTTTCCCACACCTCATTCGAGGAAAAATTCGCCGTGGATCAATTGCCGATGCCAAAGGAGACCGCGGTACAAAATCGCATCGAGTTCTTCACGCTCAATTTGAATCGAGAACCCAAACTGCCCTTTGAAAATGATTTTTTCAATGTGGTGAGCCTTTTGGCGGTGGTGGAACATTTGAATCCCGATAGCATGGCGATCCTTTTCAGGGAAAGCCATCGCGTATTGAAGCCCGGAGGGTTGGTGATTATGACTACGCCCGCGGCCTGGTCGGACGGATTGCTCAAGTTCATGGCGCGCGTCAACCTCGTCAGCGCAGAGGAGATTCACGAACATGCCTTTGCGTACACTCTTCCGCTCATCGGCTGGCATTTCGGACAGGCCGGCTTTGAAATGAGAAAAGTGAAGTTCGGTTATTTCGAGTTCATGCTCAACATGTGGGCAACCGCGACGAAATAGGAATAAGCCACAGCGAGGAGCGGCTTATTTATTTCAATCATTGTATAATTACATATTATGAACGTGGAAACCTATAAGACTCTCATAAGTAATTTTGCAAAGCTTGATCAAAATCAAGTCGGTCTAAGTGAAAAACTTTATGAATTTCTTGACGAAAATTATGAAACGTATCTTAATGCAACACCTGAACAAAGCGCCGAAGTACGATCATTGATAAGCGGTAACCGTCCATTTGAAAACTCACTGTTTGACTATGTTGTAAAAAGAGTTGTAAATCAACTAGGAACGACTGGCAAGGTTGAATGGCTTCTTCGAGGCTTGGTAGCTGTATCAATGGAAAATAGCGGGATTGATTATAGAGACACTCTAACAGAATTGGCAGAACTTCACTTTTTAGCAGAAGAAAAGGAAATAAACCCCATACCGTACTTTAAATCAGTGGCCAACATTTCAAGTCACGATAAACCACGTGGTGGCTCAGTGCCGATGAGCGAAATGATGGGAAATTCCTATTATGCCGCGCTTTTACGGGAACGAAAGAACAGGAAGAAAAGCTTTTGGGATAGAGAATAAAGCAAACATGCTGATCCATTCCGCTTCCCAACTTCTCACTCTCTTCAATAGTTCGCGATCCGTAAATGTCCCTCCCTTGAAATATCAGGGCATTAAGACCAAACTATTGAATGAAGGATCAAAACATGATAATTGCTTCCACTATCCTTATCCTGCTTGTCGCACTTCTTCACCTAGGTTTCTTGACCCTGGAAATGTTCCTCTGGACAAAGCCCTTTGGCCGCCAGACGTTCAGCCTGAAACCTGAATTTGCCCAGGCCTCCAGAACCCTTGCCGCCAATCAGGGACTTTACAATGGCTTTCTGGCTGCGGGCTTGATCTGGAGCTTATTCCTCGGCGCAAACGGTTATGAAGTCAAAATATTCTTTCTCCTTTGCGTAATCGTTGCCGGGTTCTTTGGCGCATTCACGGTCAGCCGAAGAATTCTCTGGATACAGGCCTTGCCCGGTCTGATCGCACTTATATTCGTTCTTCTCAGTCGATAGCTTATGCTCATTCATTCCTCCTCCCAACTCCTTACCCTCAAAGGCGGTCCGCAGCGCGGACATGACCTCGGCGCTCTAGGTATCATTCCGAACGGTGCAGTCCTGATCCGCGATGAGAAGATTCTTGCGGTGGGTCCAACGGATGAATTGCGCGCCGCCTATAAGGATGAACCCACGCTGGATGCCAGTGGATGCGTCCTCATGCCCGGCTTTGTCGATCCGCATACGCATCTCATCTGGGCGGGTGACCGTGCCAACGAATTTGAAATGAAGATGGCAGGCAAACCGTATCTCGATATCCTGGCGGCGGGCGGGGGCATCCTTTCAACCGTCCGGCAGACGCGCACGGCCTCCATCGAAGCGTTGATGGCCCAGACCCGTCCGCGCTTGTTCCGCATGTTTGCGCACGGTACCACCACCGTCGAAGCCAAGAGCGGTTATGGCCTGCAGACGGCGACCGAGCTGCGTTTACTCAAAGCCTTGCTGGCCCTCGAAGACGAATCCCGCATTGATATTGCCATCACCTTCCTGGGCGCGCATGCCATCGCACCCGAATATAAGGATGATCCGCAGGGCTACACCGATCATGTTTGCGATACGATGCTTCCGACGGTGCATGCATGGTGGCAGACTCATGCGCCGAATCATTCCCTGCCCTTTGTGGATGTTTTTTGCGAAGACCGCGCCTTCAACCTCGCCCAGTCGCGCCAAATCCTGACCAAGGCGCGCGAACTGGGATTCCCGCTTAAGATCCACGCGGACGAATTCGATAATCTCGGCGGCGCCTCGCTGGCGGTTGAATTGGGCGCGGCCTCCGCCGATCATCTGGTAAAGACTTCCGATGCGGATATCCGGGCCTTGGGCGGATCCGATACCGTGGCGGTTTCCCTGCCTTGCACTCCCTTCGGCCTGGCCGAAAAAGACTACACGCCCGCCCGCAAACTGATCGAGGCGAATGCCATCCTGGCTTTGGCAACCGATTGCAATCCCGGCACGGCCTGGAATGAATCGATGCAGTTTGTGATTGCCCTGGCCTGCCGCACGATGGGATTGACCCCCGCACAAGCCATCGCCGCCGCCACGATCAACTCCGCCCATGCCATCCGGCGCGCTGATATAATTGGCTCCATCGAAGAAGGCAAGCAGGCGGACCTGCTGATCCTCAGCGTGCCGGATTACCGTCATCTGGGTTATCGTTTTGGCACGAATCTTGTCCGGCAGGTTGTCAAGCGCGGTCGTATCTATTCTGTGGATGTCGGTTATTATCGAACCGCTTAAGAAAGGAGCTTTTATGTCTTTAGCAAATATTGATCTCAATACGATTATTTATTTTGGTGCCATCGTGGTGGTGGTGATCATCGTTTTCGGCATTCTAAGCTTTGTCTTCAAACACTTGTTTCATTGGTTCGCGCGCGGCTGCGGCTGCGTTGTGTTTCTTTTGCTGGCCTATTTTGTCGTGCATGTTCTATTAAAACTTTTATAGGGGTTTCGATTTAATTGGAAAAAACGGGACAAGTTGTGGACTTGTCCCGTTTTCTTACCCGTATCGTTTGCCGAACCACATCCGGCTGAACAAATTATCCTTGACGAAAAATTGCTTCATGAACATGGGATGACAGGGATACCCTGCTGCTCTTTTGATACAATATGCGCCTAAGCTTATCAATAGACAATGAAACCTGGACTAATATTTGGAGGAGAAATGAAAGTTGATATCATCGGCATCCCCATTGATCTCGGCGCGGACCGGCGCGGTGTGGACATGGATCCGCGTCATGCGCCCGGGGTCGGAACGCCGGTGCCGGCCGGGCTGACACAGCGCGAAGCTCACCTGGCTTGTGAAATGATCGCAGAGACCGGCAGGTGGCTGGCATGGATATCGTGGAAGTGAATCCCATTCTTGATGTTCAAAACCAGACCGCCGCCCTGGGTGTGGAATTTGTTCTCTCGACTCTTGGACAACGCATTTGGAACGGAGATTGATCTGTGGAACCAACCTTAATTGAAATTGAAACGCTGGCGCGCGGGGCCGGCGCCATCCTGAAGGATGGCTATAACAAGGAACATCAGGTGACTTATAAGGGCGTGATTGACCTGGTCACGGAAGTGGATCATGCCTCCGAGGATTTTCTGCTGGCCGAAATTAACAGGCGCTGGCCTGGCAGTCATATCATGGCGGAAGAAAGCGGGATCATCAATGGATTGGGGGATCATATCTGGTATGTTGATCCGTTGGACGGTACGGTCAACTATGCCCATCATCTTCCCATCTTTTCCGTTTCGATCGGTTATGCCCAGGCAGGGATCATGAAGTTTGGCGTGGTGTACGAGCCTTTGCGCGATGAAATGTTCAGCGCCGAACGCGGCCAGGGTGCGCAGCTTAACGGAAGAGCGATTCACGCCTCCAATACCACCGAGCTGCAGAAGAGCCTGCTGGTGACGGGCTTTCCGTATGATGCCTGGAATACGCAATACGATAACTTTGGCAACTTCGTTCGCTTCGGGAAATTGACTCAGGGTGTGCGCCGCTTCGGTTCTGCCGCGCTGGATGCATGTTACGTGGCGGCCGGCCGCTTCGATGGCTTTTGGGAATTATCGCTCAAGCCGTGGGATGTCGCCGCTGGGGGGCTGATTGCGGAGGAGGCCGGCGCGATTGTGACAAATGTGAACGGCGGCAAGGATTATCTTTCTCCGCCGCAATCCATTGTTGCCGCTGCCCCCGGTATCCATGCCAAAATCTTGGAAGGCTTGCAGGCCATTGAGGATTAATGACATCCAATTAATATGCTGGGAAATGGGGCTGAATTGTTATTAAGTGGGTAAAATAACCAGGCCATATCATTGATAAACTATGAGCGTACCTGAAATCCTCGTCAGCAAAACCAAGATCATCGTTCCCAAGCGGAGGACGGAACTACTCACCCGTCAGCGTTTGTTGAATGCGCTCTATGAAATCCTTGACCGCAAGCTGGTTATGGTATCTGCACCTGCCGGTTACGGCAAGACCTCTCTTTTGATCGACCTTGCCTTCAATTACGACCTGCCCTTTTGCTGGCTGGCCCTGGATGTGCTGGATCGCGACCCACAAAGGTTTATCGCTTATTTTATTGCTGCGATCGCAGAACGTTTCCCTGACTTTGGAAATCGCTCCCGTTCCGCCCTCAACGCGCTGACCGACCTGGAAGCCGGCATGGAATCGGTATTGGTCACGCTCATTAACGAAATCTATGATGAGATTCACGAGCACTTTGTGCTTGTCCTGGATGATTTTCATTTGGTGGACGATGTCAAGCCCGTTATCTATTTTGTCAATCGTTTTATCCAATTGGCGGATGAAAACTGCCACTTGATCCTCTCATCCCGCTTGCTTTCCGAACTGCCTGACCTAACGTTGTTGGTGGCCCGCGAGCAGGTGGACGGCTTGAGTTTTTCTGATCTCTCCTTTCGGCAGGAGGAGATACAAGCCCTTCTGGCTCAGAATGAACAGATCCATTTGTCGGATGAGGATGCCCGCAAACTGGCCGAAGCCACGGAAGGGTGGGTGACGGGTTTACAGTTCATTGACCTGGGGTTGATCCAAGAAGGGCAGGTGAATCATATTTCTCCATCGGCTGTGGTGGGGGTCGATGTTTTCGATTATTTGGGAAAACAGGTATTGGAACGCCAGCCTAAATCGCTTCAACTTTTTCTTTTAAGGACTTCCTTACTGGAGGAATTTGATACCGCTCTTTGCGACGCGGCCCTGGCTTCCTTTTATCCCACCCACCAGGATTGGTCGAAGTGGATGGATTTGATCGTTCGGAAAAATTTATTTGCCCTGCCCATTGGTGCGAATGGACAATGGCTGAGATACCATCATCTTTTCCGTGATTTTTTGCAACAGCAACTTCGTGAGAAATATCCCCAGGAAGTCCCAATCATTCTAAAACGCCGCGCTCAATTTCATGAGGCGCACGGCGAATGGGAAAAAGCCTATCCACTTTACAAGCAATTGGGTGACTCTGAGGCGCTGGTCCACTTGATCGAGCAGGCAGGGATTCTGATGTACCGGCATGCCGTGCTGACCCTCGAAACCTGGCTTAAGGAATTACCGCCCTCCGTTGTTCGGAGCCATCCGACCCTGCTGGCTTTGAGAGGTCTGGTAGAAATATTAAAGGGAAACGGATCGGAGGGGATAAGGTTGTTCGGTGAAGCGATTGAAAAGTTTCGTGAACAAAAAGATATGTATGGCCTGGCCTTGACGCTGGTGAGGCGCGGAAATGCACATCGCCACTTGGGGAATTATGCTAATGCTTTTCGCGATGCGGATGAGGCCATGAGCATCACTGCCGCGGATGATGATCTCCAATTGATTTATGCGGATGCTTTGCGCATTAAAGGCAATAGCCTTTATCGGCAGGGGAAGATTTCCGAGGCTTCAAATTACCTTGAAAGTGCGCTGGATATCTATGTTCGGCTGAAGGATACCTTTACCATTCCCCTTTTATTGATGGAAACCGGATTGATATATGCTGAAAATGGAGAGTATGCGAAAGGCCGAAGTTTACTGGAAAAAGCGCTTGAAATAGGTAAAGAAGTTGGAAATCTTTTTCTGCAAGCCGATATCCTTAATAACCTGGGTTATTTACACCATTTGCAGGGAGATTATGAACAAGCCGCCCAGGTATTGGAGGAGGGATTGCTCACTGCCCGGCAGGGTGGTCATAAACGCGGCGAAGCATTGATCTTGATCAGCCTGGGTGATTTATACACTGAATTGGAAGATTTCGAAATTGCGGAGCAGAACTATAGGCAGGCCAAAGAATTGTCTCATAAACTAGGCGTGCAATTCTTTATTATTTATCTGGCTCTGGCTGAATTCAATTTGGCTCTGCTCAAAAATGAAATGGAACGGGCCAGGATTGCATCGAAGCAGTGTTCAGAATTGGTGGAGGAGGAAAATTTACGTTATGAGTATGGCCTTTATCAACTCCTGCAGGCTAGGTTATTGCTCTTGGAAGAAAACCCTCGGCAGGCAGTGGATGAACTGACGCAGGCCAGGCAATGTTTCGATCAGGATGGCCGGCAGAAAGGAAAAGTTTTGAGTCATGTATGGATGGCGGCGGCCCAAGATCAAGCCGGGGAACGCTCCGCCGCGCTGGAAGAGATCCGAACCGTTCTGGATGAACCCAATGGCATTAACCACCTTGCGGTTCTGGCCGTGCATCAGTCCCGTGAGTGGCTGGAAGGTTTGCGCGATGATCCTCAAGCCTGGCAAGCCCTGCGTAATTTGTTTAAAAAAGAAGAATCCTTAAGTGCTCAATTGCCGGGAATTAAGCGTCAATTGCACCGGCTGGCGCGAGCCATCGAGGTTCCATCTTCAACATTGATCGTTCGAGCCTTTGGCCCCGGTAATGTTCAGGTTAATGACAAGACGTTCGTTCTAAAAGATTGGCAGACACAAGCCGTCCGCGAACTGTTCTTTTATTTTCTTTCTTTGGAGCGCCCGGCGACCAGGGAGCAGATCGAGGATGCACTTTGGGAGGAGGGCGCAGAGCCTGCAAAATTGCATTTGCGCTTTAAAAACGAGATTTACCGGTTAAGACGTGCCTTGGGGCAGGACGCGATTCTCTATAAAGATAACCGTTATCAATTCAATTCTGCCATGGACCATGACTATGATGTGGAGGCTTTCGAAGCTTTTATCGCCAAGGCCAAATCCTCACCGAACCCCGAAGAACAGATCGGGTTTTATCAAAAGGCGATTGGGCTGGTTCATGGATATTACCTTGAAAACATTGGAGCCACATGGGTATTGCCTGAACGGGAAAGGTTGGAGCAGGCATACCTGGAAGCCTCACTCGCCCTGGGAGAAATCTTTCTTTCCCAGGGCCAGGTCGCTGATGCTTTGAAAATCGGTGAAAGCACATTGGGGCATAACCCCACATCGGAAGCCGCCTATCGTTTGCAGATGCGAGTCTATTATCGTCTGGGAGATCGAGGCTCGGTCACTTATACCTATAAAACCTGTGAAAAGGTGATGCGGGAAACATATGATCTTCCCCCTTCCAAGGAAACGCAGAAGCTTTATCGAAACCTGACCGTTTAAGCGGATAAAAATAATCTGATTAAACAAAAAATAGCTCATTTGAGCTATTTTTTGTTTAATCTTTTGAGCCTGTTTTGAAGCCTGGGGGGGTGTATTTTATACACCATCAAACCAAGGAGAAAATCACATGAAAGAAAAATTCGCTCGTTTTGTTCTTTTGACCAGCAAGGTAAACCGCCAACACATCCAATTAGCTATGGCTATTTTGGCCTTGGCTGTGCTGGTTTTGGGCATTGGGGCTCCCGGTGACGCTGGCATAGGCCCACGCTAATCAATGATTCTTCTACTTGCTGTTCTAACCGGATTCCTGGTCGGATTGGGGCGGGCACACTGGCAAAATCAGGCTTATACAGTTCCTGGTTTTCAGTCTGTTTGGCTAATAGTTGTCGCATTTCTGCCGCAATTGTTTATGGCTTATTGGCCGGTCACCCGCCACCTATTTCCGGATCGCCTTGCTTCGGCAATTTTATTGGCTTCGCTGACCTTGTTCCTGGCATTCGCCTGGCTCAACCGCCGCCTGCCCGGTATGCCGATCCTGATCGTCGGCCTATTGCTGAACTTCACGGTAATCGCTGCCAATGGCGGCTGGATGCCCATCAATCCGCAAACGGCTGATTTTTTGACAGGTAAGGATGTTCTGCAAGTGATGAATTTGGGCGACCGGTTCGGAGAAAAGGATATTCTTTTGTCGGCGCAAAATACGTACTTTGAATTCCTGGCCGACCGTTTTCTCCTCCCGGCATGGCTTTCCTATCGGACAGCCTTTAGTTTGGGAGACGTATTGATAGGCCTCGGAGCGTTTTGGCTGCTCGCGAAACCCATCCATAAAACGAATACCATGAATACGAAAGGGATTAGCGCATGATTACATCTACAGAGTTCAAAACAAACGTGTATGGCCAATCGGATATTTCCGAGGATTACCACATTGGATTGAACAGCGTGCTCGCCGCGGCGGTTGTGAATCAAAATTTTCGCGAGACGCTTCTCCAAAACCCGGAAGCCGCGCTGGATCATGGATATTTGGGGAAAGGGTTTTGTCTGAGCCAGAAGGAGACTTCCCTGATCCTATCCATCAACGCGATTTCGCTGGCTGACCTGGCAAGGCAGATTATTTCGATATCCGAAAAGCGGCCTTGATTTTATCAATGACACCAGCCGTTTGGTCCCCTAACAAGCTGGTGTTAATCAGGATGACGCGGCGGAACTGGGGGCGCAGTAAGGAGGGGACTATTGCGCCCCGCGTCCGCGTTTGAAGATTATGGTGAATTTTATGATAGAGAATGGATCCAGTGTTTCCATGCAATTAGGCGCGATCTTTCAAGCCTTCCCCGATTTGCTTTTTGATCTGGATGGTGAGGGAAGGATTTTGGATTATAAGACCGGCGACCCTACGCTTCTCCAGCCTTTCCCAGATGGCCTTCTCAACCGGTATATTCGGGATGTCCTGCCGGCTGAAATAGGGGAAAAATTCCAAAACGCTGTGGAACAAGCCAGCCGCGATCAAAAGACCGTATCCCTGGATTACTCTCTCAATTTTGCGAATAGCATTCGCTGGTTCGAGGCACAACTGGTCCCTTCTTCTCAATCCAGGGTGGTTGCTATTGTAAGGGATGTAACCAGGTATAAACATGCGGAAGAAAAAGTTCAAAAGCAGTTTGAACGCCTTTCTGCGCTGCATGCCATTGACTTGTTGATTTCTTCAAGTTTTGACCTTAATTTCACGCTCTCGATGTTGTTGAGTCATGTGATCGCAAGATTGGAAGTGAATGCCGCCGCCATCTTGCTCTTCAACCGTGAAAGCCAGTTCCTTGAATTTGCAACCGGCGTTGGCTTTCGCACCGAGACCTTGCAGGACACCCATCTGCGGCTCGGACAGGGCTATGCGGGCCTGGCCGCCTCGCAGAGAAAAACCATTCATATACCCAATCTTCAGCATCGGAAGACGGATTATTTGAGATCTCCTGTTTTTTATAAGGAGTCTTTTGTTTCATATTTCGGTGTGCCCCTGATCGCAAAGGGACAGGTATGCGGTGTGTTGGAAATCTTTCACAGAACATGGTTTGACCCCGATTCCGATTGGCTTAATTTCATGGAGGCGCTTGCCGGACGAGCTGCCATTGCGATTGAGAATGCCACGTTATTACGTGATCTGCAGCGCTCCAATATGGAGGTGACGCGGACATACGATGCCACCATTGATGCCTGGTCGCGTGTTCTTGAGTTGCGCGACCGGGAAACGGAAGGACATACCCAGCGGGTCGCTGAAATCACGCTTCAACTCGCGCACCGATTGGGATTTAGTGGAGAACAGTTGGTTCACATTCGACGTGGGGCAATCCTGCACGATATCGGGAAAATGGCCGTCCCCGACCATATTCTGCTAAAACCTGCTGTGCTGACTGATTCGGAGAAGGAAATCATAGAACAACATCCTCGTTTTGCTCATGATATGCTTGCACACATCCCTTATCTCCAACAGGCCATGGAAATACCACTCCATCATCACGAGAAATGGGATGGTACCGGCTACCCGCAGGGACTTAAAGAAGAACAAATTCCTTTATCTGCCCGCCTGTTCGCGATTGTGGATGTGTTCGATGCCCTGATTTCCGACCGCCCTTATCGGCCTGCCTGGTCAAAAGAGAGCGCGCTGGATTATATTTTGGGTCAAAGCGGGAGGCATTTTGACCCCAATGTAGTGGTGGAATTCATGAAAATGGCGGACAAGTTATAAGATATTGGCTGGTTCGTTGGTTAGGAGGGGGCTCGCAAGCAAACGAAAACCGCTGAATTCTCAGCGGCGAAATGTAACCTGTGAGCGCGGAGAGGCTCGAACTCTCAACCAATGGCTTAAAAGGCCACTGCTCTACCATTGAGCTACGCGCCCGTCTTTCCAAAGAATAAGGCGGAGTGCATTCTATCATGGGCAAGTCGCATCGTCAACGTAATAGACGCCGATTTCTATGGTTTTCTCAAGAACGGGGGAAAGGGGTGGTGAGCAAGGAAAATGCCTCAGGGAGATGAGCAGCAAACCAACGTCTGGCTTGAGCAGCATTTTTGAACTTCGCCTGTCGGATCAAAGCAA
>Ga0182027_10007641_pt1 | contig 15878 bp, 10 predicted proteins | sample 712E1DmetaG_FD_121300 | JGI IMG/M metagenome (GOLD analysis project Ga0182027, IMG submission 121300) | Permafrost microbial communities from Stordalen Mire, Sweden - 712E1D metaG (Illumina Assembly) | ecosystem: Environmental > Terrestrial > Soil > Wetlands > Permafrost | place: Sweden...
CGTGCATGGAATTGACGGCCCCGCACGAGGTGCCAGTTGTCACGGTCGCCCACAGAGCGGAGTTCGCCACGCCAAAGCGGGTTTCCTTTCCTTCCATATTGCCGAGTCCATGATCGAGCGAGAACGAGGACAGAGCTGCGTTGGGCCGCGCCTCGGAGGCATAGGCGGTCGTAATGCCGGCCACCACCAGTACCGTCATGGCCGCGAGGATGGCCCAGCCCTGCTTCTGGTTTCCGGCCATGCGGCCAAAGGTGTAGGTCAACGCGGCCGGAATGCACAACAACAGCAGCATCTCGATGAAGTTGATCAGCGGTGTTGGGTTTTCGAAGGGGTGCGCGCTGTTGGCATTGAAGAAGCCGCCACCGTTGGTGCCCAGCTCTTTGATCACCTCCTGCGAGGCAACCGGACCAAGTGGTATCACCTGCGCCGCTCCCTCCAGGGTCGTGACGTGATGGTAACCAGCGAAGGTCTGCACCACCCCTTGCGACACCAGCAGCAGCGTGAAGATCACGCTGATGGGGAGCAGTACGTACACGATGGAGCGAATCAGATCGACCCAGAAATTTCCGATGGTCTGGTCGCCCTTTTCATCCGGCTTGCGGGTCAGCCCGCGCGCCAAGGCCAGCGCGACGCCCAAGCCAGCGGCGGCGGAAGTGAAGTTGTGCCACGCCAACCCCGCCATCTGGCTGAGGTAGCTCATCGTCGTTTCGCCCGAGTACGATTGCCAATTGGTATTGGTATTGAAGCTGACGGCGGTGTTGAAAGCGAGGTGTTCCGCCGGTGCCGCCAGTTTCTCGGGGTTGAACGGCAGCACATGCTGCAAGCGCTGGATGAGATAGGTAACCAAGATGCCGATGACGCTGAATACAAGCAGCGCAGCCGTGTACTCCTTCCAGTTTTGTCCGGCCGGCTGTTTGAGACCACTCAGTCGTAGGAGAAACCTCTCGCACGCGCCGAGGGTCCGGCGAAAAGGCTGCTGCTCACCTTCGAAGACGCGGTATAGGTAGATTCCGAGGGGTTTGGTGATAAGGAGAATCACCGCGAGAAAAAATGCAATCTGAAGCCAGCCGTTTGCTGTCATGGACAACCTCAAAAACGCTCGGGTTTGACGAGGGCGTAAACCAGATACACGGCGAGCGCCGCCGCAAGGATGGCGCCCAATGCATAGTCGAGACTCATGGAGGTTCTCCTTGTTAAAGTCGTTCGCAGGCCTTGGTGTACAGCCAAGACACGGCAAAGAAGCCGACCGTGATGAAACAGAAAAGTAGATCTTTCATGGTGTCTGAATAGCTTCGTAGAGCATGGGCTGTGCCAGGCGTCGCCCAAGGGTCGACGCGGAAGTTCCGGCACGAACCCGAGCGCCGGGTTGCAAAGGGAAACAACGTGCACGTCGAAGGTTGTAAAATGCAGGCCTGCCGGTCGCCGCGGCAGGAATAGGCCGACGAGCAATGGAAATTCCCCCGAATTAACGAGTCTTCCCCCGCGTGCCCTTGGCCCCTCGCTTGCTTCAACCAATACCTAGGATGCCCCAACCATGACCAATCCCGCCCCGCGGCCTCGCGCCGAGGACTTTCTTGAGCTGGTTCAGAAAAGCAAGCGCGGGCGGCTGAAGCTCTATATCGGCTTTGCCGCGGGCGTGGGCAAGACGTACAGAATGCTCGAAGAAGCACACGCCCTCAAGGAGCGTGGGGTGGATGTGGTGGTCGGGTTCATCGAAACCCACGGCCGCACCGAAACGGCAGCCTTGGTCGATGGGCTTGAAAGCGTGCCTCTGCGTCAGGTGGAATACCGCGGCGTCGTAATCGAGGAGATGAGTCTGAACCAGATCCTCAAACGCAACCCCGCAGTCGCCCTTGTCGACGAGCTGGCGCACACCAACCCGCCCGGCAGCCGCAACAAGCGGCGCTACCTCGATGTCCTCGAATTGCTGAATGCCGGCATCAACGTCATCGGCGCCTTCAATGTCCAGCACCTGGAAAGTCTCAACGACCTGGTCGAACGCGTGACGGGCGTGGTGGTGCGCGAAACCATCCCAGATAGTTTCCTCAAACAGGCCGACCAGGTGGTCAATCTCGACCTCACCGTCGAGGATCTGCAGGAACGGTTGCGCGCGGGGAAAATCTATCCCTTGGATCGCATTCCCACGGCGCTCGAGAATTTCTTTCAGGAACAGAACCTGGCGCACCTGCGCGAGCTCGCCCTGCGCGAAGTCGCCGAGAGCATCGAACGCGCCACGGTCACGCGCCCCATGGCGGCCGACGGCAGTGGCGCCGTGCAAGCGGCCACGCGCAGCCGCGTGATGGTTTGCGTGTCGTCGGGCTCGCCGCGCACGCCCATGCTGGTGCGGCGGGGCTCACGCATGGCGGGCCGATTCAACACCGACTGGTTTGTGGTCTTCGTCGAGACACCGGAGGAAGCGCCCGACCAGATCGACGCCGAATTGCAGCGCCATTTGTTCGCCAACATCGAAAAGGCCAAGGAGCTCGGCGCCGAAACCGTGCGCATCAAGAGCAAAGATCCCGTGGCGGGAATCCTCGACTTCGCCCAGTCGCACAACGTCGGACACATCGTCGTGGGGCGCTCGCAGCAGCCGTGGTGGAAGCAGTTGCTGGGCCGCTCGGTGCCACTGCGCCTGGTGCGCGAGGCCAGCCAGTTCGACCTCCACATCATTTCCCACGAAGACGAGGTGACCGGATGACCTTCAAGAGCAAGCTCATGCTCACCATGGCTCCGCTGGTTCTTGCCCTGGCCGCGGTCGGAATCGTCTCGGGCATGGTCGCTGGTATTCTTGCCCGTCAGCCGGGACACATTTGGAAGGACAACTACCGCAGCGTTCTGGCAGGCCAGCGCATGAAGGAGATTATCGAGCGCATCGACGAGTCGGCTCTTCTCGAGCTCTTGCGGCCCGAACAAGCCGTGCTACCCAAGCGCGACTATCACGACCAGTTCGCGCGCGAGCTTGCCGCCGAGGCCGGCAACATCACCGAACCGGGAGAAGACGAGGCCGTGGCCAAGCTCCGCGCCAGTTGGACGGAATACCAACAGGTCCTGGCGCGATTTCACGCGGAGCCAGACACCGCCAATCGACGCGCGATCTGTTTCGGTCCGCTGCACGCTGCCTTCACCAAGGTCAAACAAGCGGCCGACGAGATCCTCGACATCAACCAAGATGCGATGGTGCGCAAGGGCCAGCGGACCGAGCGACGTGCCGCGCGCTTCGAACATGTCCTCACCGTGGCTGTTCTGGTCGCCTCGGTGCTCGGCCTTTTGGCATCGGTCAGCCTCACCACGCGGCTGCTCCGTCCACTTGGCGTCGTGTCGGCGGCGGTGCGACGTTTCGGGCAAGGCGACACGCAGGCGCGCGCGCGCGTGCAAGGCGAAGACGACATCGCCCAGCTCGCGCAGGAGTTCAATACCATGGCGGATCACCTGGAACGCTATCGCAAAAGCTCGCTCGGTGAGCTGCTGCAAGCGCAACAGGCGTCGCAGGCCGCCATCGACAGCCTGCCCGATCCCGTTCTGATGTTGGATGCGACGGGAAACCTGCAAGGCACCAATCAGGCGGCCAGGCAATGGCTGAACATCGACCCCGAGGAGTCCGGAAGCGGATCGCTCGACCATGCGGATCCCGGCGTCCGCTCGCTGCTGGATCGACTGCGCGCCCACGTCGTCGGCGGCCGCGGCGCTTACAGTCCCAAGGGCTTCGAGGACGCTCTGCGCGTGACCGCTTCCGACGGCGAGCGCATCTACCTTCCCCGCGCCACGCCCATTTACGGCGAGAATGGCAGCGTCACGGGCACGGCCCTCGTTCTGCAGGACATCACCCGCCTATTTCGCTTCGACGAGCTGAAGAACAATTTGGTCGCCACCGTGGCGCATGAATTCCGCACCCCGCTGACGTCGTTGCGCATGGCCATTCACCTGTGCACCGACGAGACCGTGGGCCCGCTCACCACCAAGCAGGCAGACCTGCTGTTCGCGGCCCGCGATGACTGCGAACGTTTGCAAGGCATCGTCGACGACCTGCTCAATCTGTCGCGCCTCGAATCCGGACGCATCGATCTGCAAAAGCGCAGGGTCGAACCCAAGTCGCTGGTCGACCTGGCCATCGACGTGCACAGCGCTGCCGCAGCGGCCAAACAGATCGCGCTCCGATCCGAAATCTATCCCGGCTTGGCCGAGACCTTCGCCGATCCGGACCGCCTGCAATTGGTTTTTACCAATCTCATCACCAACGCCCTTCGCTACTCGCCAGCTGGCAGTGAAATCGTGGTGCGTGCCGTGGCCGAAGCCGACGGTTCCCCCGTTGACGGCTTCGTTCGCTTCGAGGTCGTCGACCACGGACCGGGCATTCCCGCCGAGCACCAAGCGTCCTTGTTCGAAAAATTCTTTCGCGTCCCCGGCAGCCCCACCGGCGGCGCCGGGCTTGGCCTCTTCATTGCACGCGGGATCGTGCAGGCGCACGGTGGTCGCATCGGCATCACCAGCGAACCCGAACGAGGCGCAACCTTCTGGTTCACCATTCCGACGGCGCCCGACCGGCCGGCGTAAGATAGCGGACCGGCAAGACTCGGCGTCGGCAACGCACGCGCGCGGTCGCCCGTCCTGTTCGTCATGGCCGAACGTTCCGACTACCGCGTTCGCTCTTCATGGTCAGAAGTACGTCCAAGACGAAAAGCGCAATGGCAATGTCATTGAACAGTGTCGCCTGGGGCAAGTCGGGCCAGAGCTGATTCGCCGCCCAGAAGAGAAAGGCGACCGCCAGCAGGACCGCTTTGATCAGATCCTTTCGGGAAGGGCGGCAAGCGGCTTGATGGGCCAGGTAGGCGAAGGCAATCAAGGCGAGCGGGAGCGCACCCAAGAGGTCGTGGGCGCGCAGTGGAAAGAAACGGGAAAAACCATCCCATCCCAGCAGGGCGACGACGGACACGAACGCAAGCACACCGAGCGCAAGCGGAAGGCGCCCGCGAGATGGGTCGATGGAAGTCGGCATGGGCCAAGCGTAGCGCGCTTCAGATTGCTGCGTGGAAGCTTCCACCCAGCGTGGCACATTTCTTCGCATGGAACAGCCGTTCTGGTGTGCATCCAATAGTTGGAACCCCGTCATGGTCAACGCCGACTGGTCAAACAGCTCGATAAAGTCTAACCGTGTCTTCTCGCCTATTCCCGTTGAAGCACAGCCAATCTTGCGTCCGCGCCCCGCTCTGAACCACGACGATGCCTGACCTCGCGGCGTCTTTCGCTGCGCACGCCCTCGAGCGAGCGGCTGCGGGTATTCTCGCCGACGAGATCGCTCGGGCGGGCGAGCTGCACTTACCCGGCGGGCGCGAGCGCCATCGTGGTCAGCTCGACCACGCGATCGATCTTGCGAATCGCGTCCTCGTTGCGGTCGCGGACGCGCGGACTCTCGCGGGCGCGCGTTCAACGTTGGTGAAGGCCCACACCGCCCGCGCCCAGGACGCCCGCCACGGCGCGGGCCAACTCTCGCTGGGCGCCCAGCGCGCCCCGACGTGCGAAGCCTGCGACGACGGCTGGCAGCGGGTCGAGGAGATCGTGGCGGTTGCGGAGGCGTCGGCGTTGGTGGCGGCGCGCGTGGCCGCCGAGCTCGACAACAGGTCCGCGTGGAAGGCGGCGCGGGCGGCGGAAGCCGCGGCACGCGCCGCTCGCCGGATCGTCGACGAGCGCAACCACGCCTATACGTTCCACACCGACCCGGGCTTCTCGTTTGGTGAAGGCTGGTACCTCGCGGCGGCGGCCGTCCTGGCCGGCGTAGCGATTCAGATCGAGCCCGGCAAGCGGCAGACGTCGCAGGCAGAGCGTTTTCTACACGACGCCGGCCTCGGCGCTGGGCTTGTGCCATATCGCTCGCGCCCGCGTGCCAACAAGCACCTTCCCGAGATCGTCGCGCGCGCCTTCCGCGCCGATCCGCTCTGCGCGCAGCGAAAGCTGCGGGCCGCGTTCCTCGGCGATGCACCGATCCCGCAGCCAGTCGTCGATTGGACCGATGGGAGGCTCGCCGATTTTTCGGCGAGAAGAAAGGTTCTCCTCTGGATCCGCTACGGCGCGCACCATCCCACGCGAAACACGACATACGCCGAGCTCGCCGAGCTTGCCCGACGAGCGCTGGCCGTCCATTGCGTGCCTGTCCTCGTCGGCGACGCCGTCCGCGACGGCGAATTCCCGTCGGGCGCCGCCGACATGACGCTGTTCTGGAAGGAGCCCACTTTCCAAGGCGCTGACATGCGGCGCGCCCAGCTCCAGCTCTTCGAGCACCTGAAGGCAGCGCACGGCCTGGTCGGCCAGCTTGGGGTCACCACCGCGGGGATGGATGGTCCGGCGCTGATGGGCCTACCTACGATGTACCTCACGAAAGCGCCGAATGTCCGGCTCGGCACGTGGGTCGGCACGGTCCCGGACTATGAAGAGGTCGTGCGCGGGGACGGGTACCTCGACCGCGTCAGCGACAGGTTGAGGCAATGGGCCCAGTAAAGTCACTTCGCAGGGTCGGCTTTCAGTCATCGGCTCATGGGTAGTGCCGGGTCGATGTGCTCGGGAAAGTCAGTCGTCGCGGTCGGCGGCACGGGGAGGGTTGTCGGTGAAGGACTTAAATAGGGCGGCGGCATCTCGGGTTCGAGCGAAGCTGGCCATGGCCTCGTCCCACGCCCTGCGATTCGGAAACACCATGCGGTAGCGAGCATGTTTCAGGTCTTCCAGCATGGCTTGTCCCAGGGGATCGAGCATGCCCGGTGACATATCGCTGCGAAACGGGCTGGACCCTTTCAGCCGGTTGAATTTCGCTTGGCCTGCTCGCGATACGGCAGTGGCAAGAAATTCCCGAGCCCCCTGCGAGTTGGCAGCTCCGGTAGGAATGGAAAGCAAATCTGCGCCGTAGAGAAAGAGATCGGTGGCCCCGGGCGAGCCCGCCATACCAAAGTCGACATCGGGAACCGCGCCGGTCTGCACCAGGTAGCCCTTGGCCCAATCGCCATGAAACAACATCGCGGCCTCGCCGGTCATCACGGCCTGAACCGCGTTGGTCCAGCCGAATCCCTCCTCGTCTGCGTCGGGGTTGATATAGTTTTTGAGGAGATCGGCGAAGACAACAATGGCTTGCCGAAGCGACGGCTGTGGCAGGTCGCTCTGGCCGGTGAAGTAGTCGTGGTAGTTTTTGCTACCCATGACCCCGGCGGCGATCGAGCTGAACATGATGCGCAGGATCCATCCTTGACTGGATGTCGCGATAGGAACTACGCCGGCCGCTTTGAGGGTTCGGCAAAGCTCAAGTAGCTCAGCGATGCTCGACGGCGGTTGCAGATGACGCTCGGCGAAGATGCGCTTGTTGAAGAAGAGCACATTCTCTCGATGCAGATCGACGGGCACCGCATAGATGTGTCCGTGATCCGATGCTTCGACAATGGCCTCGGGGATGACCTCCGACATGCTCCCAGCGTCGAGCCCAAGGTTCTTGAAGAAATCGTCGAGCGTTTCAAGGCCGCCCGGGTGCCTGCGCAAGAACTCTCGCAAGTCATGGCCGTAAGGTCGCAGGATGACATCCGGTATGTCACCTAAGGGGATGCGCATCTCAAGTTCCTCGCTCGCGGCCCCGCCCGAATCCGCTACGTCATTGAAGATACGCGCACCAAAGTGCGTTGTACGGTGCTCATCGATCAACGCCTGCAAAGCCTCAGCTTCGCCTGGTGCACGCCACCAAGTCAGCACCTCGATCAGCGTCCGCCTCGATCCCGGTTGATTCGCCGCATCCGTGTTGTGTTCCTGCGCGCTGGTAGCCTTCAGGCTAGCCTTGGTGTGGTCCAAACACGCGAATAGGCCCAGTGCCAATCCAAGTCCCACCATGGGCGCGGCAGCATCGAGGGCGGAGCGCATTGCGAAAATCCTCTCTAGGACAACGGCCTTTGGGCCAAAAACTTGATGCTCGGCCGGCTCAAGCCAGGCGCTTGGATGCCGTTGATCAGTAGGATGACCGTCAAGCGCCACCCAGCCCCTGACCGTTCGCCAGGAGCGATGTCAGGGCAGTGGCGTCCGGGTCTGGTCTTGGTCGGTCTGGTTTTGGTCGGTTTGTTGACGTGGCTTTGGCAGAAAACCCGCAGCCTCAGCCCAGAGGAGCATGCTCGGATCGATTCGACGTTGCGCGAGCTGCGCAGCCTGGACCGCACCATCAACCAGGACGTACTGCGTGCCCGCTACCAGCTGATTCCTTCGTTCGATCCGGTGCGGCGCAGCTACCGGCGTATCGAGGAGCTGGAGACGCAGATCGCCATTCTGCCCCGCTACCTTGACAAGGAATCGCGCCGCCGATTGTCCGTATCGATTGCGAATTACAGCGCTGCGATCACGGCCAAGCAGGGGTTGATCGAAGCATTCAAGTATCGCTCGACCGAGCTCAAGGAGCTGCTGGCCTACCTGCCGGGTGCGGGTACCGGGGTGGCGGCAGCAGCGGCCGACAACGGCGACGAGCGTTTGCTAGCGTCAGTCAACCGCGTGCTTCAGCAGACCCTGTTTTACAACCTGACTTCCGACGAGCGGTATGCACCCGAGATTCGCAACCAGGTAGATGCGCTAAGCCACGACGGAGCCTCCGCGCGGACTCATTTGGTGAGGCGTCGCGTTCGCACCCTGGTGCTCAACATCAGGACCCTTCTCGATGTCAAACCGCTGGTCGACCAGTTGCTGATCCAGGTTTTCGCTTCACGGGTCAACGAAAAGGAAGAGGCAATCGCCAACATTTACTACGCCGGATACGCCGCCGCCGAACGTACCGCCAGCCACTACCGGATCACCTTGTATGGAGTCTCGGTGCTGTTGTTGTTGCTGGTTGCCAATGGAATCCGGCGCCTGCAGCTGACGGCGCGAGACTTAGTCGCCACCAACGAGCGCCTGGAGGATCGGGTGGCAGAGCGAACCCAGGCCCTCGATCGTCGTAACCACGAGCTCAGGACCGTTCTGGATAGCGTCGAGCAGGCACTCTTTACCGTCGATCTGGACGGACGGTTGTCCGCCGAGCGATCGGCAGCCCTTGATCGCTGGTTTCCGAATGCCGTCGCAGGTTTGCACTTGTGGACTGTACTGGAGGCCATCGACCCTCACATGGCTACGTGGGTTCAAATGGGCTGGGAACAGCTTCGTGAAGGGTTTCTGCCTGCCGCCTTGGTGCTGGCCCAGCTCCCCGCGCGTACGACCTTCCGCAACCGTCGTTACGAGCTTGCCTTTCGACCGATCGGCAACGCCGGCCCAGGCACCGAGGGTGCGCCGATTGAAAAGGTGATGGTTGTCATCTCCGACGTCACCGAGACGGTCGAGCGCGCGCGTGCCGAAGCCGACCAACGGGAGAACATGGTCATCTTCCGCGAGCTCATGCGCGACAGGCCCGCATTCCTCGAATTCTTCGCCGAGTGCCAGCGCCTCATCGAGTCGGTGGCGGCGGCCAAGGAATTTGACGGGGCGGAAGGTCGCGCCGCCGTCTTCCGGGCCGTGCATACCCTTAAGGCAAGTGCGGGCATGTGCGGCCTTTCCGCACTGACGTCGCTTTGCCACGAGCTTGAAACGCGGATGACCGAAACAGGCAGCGAGCTCGGCACCGCCGACCTCCAGCAATTAACGTCGGCCTGGGCCGCATTTTCCCATCGGGTGAGCGTCTTGACAGGCATCGCCGGCGATGACCAGGTCGCGGTGGTGCGCAGCGATCTGCGGGATTTGCGCGAGTCAATCGTGGCGGGCGTCAGCCCCGACCGGCTGCTCGGACAGCTGCGCGATCTGGAACGCGAGCTCGCCGAGAGTCGGTTCGAACGTCTGCGTGAGGAGGCCACAGCTTTGGCGCGACGCCTGGGCAAGGGCGCTGTGAAGGTCACCACGGAAGTGACGGGCAACGTCCGCTTCGACCGTCAGCGCTGGGCCCCATTCTGGGCTGCATTCACGCACACGATCCGCAATGCCCTGGACCACGGACTTGAACCCACGGCAGAGCGTGTGGCGGTGGGGAAGCCTGCCGAGGGCCAACTTTGGCTGCGCGCGCGGCGGGCGGATGAAGAAGTGGTCATCGAGCTTGCCGATGACGGACGGGGTATCGACTGGGAAGCCGTGCGCGCACGGGCGCATGCTCGCGGAATTGGGGCCGAGAGCAACGAAGAGCTTCTTCGGGCACTGTTTCACGGCGGCGTTTCCACCAACGCAACGACGACTGAGCTATCAGGGCGTGGGGTCGGTATCAGCGCTTCCTATCAGGCGTGCCTTGCACTCGGCGGACGAGTTGAAGTGACAACTGTGCGTGGCCAAGGAACAACTTTCTGTTTTCTGTTTCCGGCCGAGAACGCTTCGGAGTCAGAGGGAAAGGTATTGTCACAGACACCCGACATCCGACCAGAGTTATCGCCGAGCACTGCATGACCGACAACGGACTGGACCCGGGCCGGACCGCGGCGTCTGCGAATTCGACCCTTAAGGAAATCCCCGCAACCGACGAATAAACCAGGGCTGCGACACAAATTTGCATGCAGGGAGTTTGATGAGCACCTTCGTTCGCGTCCTCGCAAACACGCTCGTCATCTATTCTTGCGGCGCCGGCATCGCCTCCAACGCCTGGGCTCAAAGTCACGACGATGCGGCTGTAGCCGCCAAGGCTCGCTACAAGGACGGGCGCATCCATTACCAACTTGGCGAGTACCACGCGGCCATCAAGGAGTTCAAGGAAGCCTACCACCTGAAACCGGATGCCACGTTTCTCTTCAATATCGCTCAGTGCCACCGACAGCTGCAAGAATTCACGGAAGCATTGCGACTCTATCGAAACTACCTGCGCGACGCCCAGGACGCCCCAAATCGCGATGAGGTGGAGAAGCGTATTCGCGAGATTACGCCGATGGTCGCACAGGAAAAAGCATCGAAGTCGATAGTGACGCCCCAGCCTGCGTCTGGTGCGCCTTTTTTTTCACCTTCGGGGCCGACCCCGGGCGCAGACAACACACTGGCGGGTTTACAAGCCTTCGGATCGATCCCAAGCGCACGTGAACCCATGCACTCGGCTATACTGCGTGGCTCGTCGACTGAGACTTTGGTGACGCCGACCGTGGCTGCGGCTGCTTCCCAACCCAACGCCGACTCACGCCCCGTTTCACCCGGGCGCGCCGAGGGCGACGTTGAAGTGGTCACGCGTCCGAGCGACGCAACGATCAGCGTCAACAAGACAACGGTGGGATCGCAAAGTCCGGTGAAGCTGACCCTTTCGCCTGGGCTCTACTCGGTGGCGATCGAGCGCGACGGTTACCGCAGTGCCGAGGGCGGGTTTTCCCTGCTCGCGGGCGACCACTTCTCGGTGAACGTCGTTCTCAAGCCGGTGAAAAGCCACGGCTGGCGCGGTCTCGGCACCACCCTCGTTGTCGCCGCGATTCTGGGCGAGGGTGCTGGCATCGGCGGTCACATCATGGCGAACCGAAGAATGGCCGGTTCGCCGGAGCTCCACAGATTTTCGCAAATGGAGACAGTGGGACAAGCGGTGGCCATCTCGTCGGTGATTCTGGCGCTTGGCTGCTATGCGCTGGATTGGCTTGGAAATCGCAAAAATGTGGAATCCGGGCCGCCCTTCATCTTGAAGCCAGTGAGGGCGACGCCATGAAACGCATGGTGGCTTCGGCTTTCCTTCTGTCCCTTCTTGCTACGGGCTGTGCCAAGGGGAAGCCCGTACCGTGGACTTCCGTTACGTCGTCGGCAGACGGAACCAAGCTCGTCGCAGTCGGAGATGGCCACATCCACACGTCTGCGGATTCTGGCGCTACTTGGACCACGAGCGGCCCGTGGGGTTACTGGACCTCGGTTGCGTCGTCGGCGGATGGAAACAAGCTCGTCGCCGTAAGCAATGGCGCCCTTGCCTCCGAAGACCACGGCAACATTCTCGTCTCGACGGACTCCGGCATTTCCTGGACGCCGACGAGCAGCGTACAGTCGAATTGGGTTTCGCTTGCGTCGTCGGCAGATGGAAACAAGCTGGTCGTATTTGGAAAAGATAACCAGGGCCGTTCGAGCGTTTACACCTCGACGGACTCTGGCGTCGCCTGGACGCAGGTAAGAGAGGATCTGGGAGATTGGGCTTTGGTCGCGTCGTCGGCGGACGGCACCAAGCTCGTCGCAGGCGTCAAGGGCGGTCCTATTTACACGTCGGTAGATTCCGGCACTACGTGGAACCAGGAGCCTGCCAGCTCGCCAGGAAGCTCGTCGGAGAATTGGACTTCGGTTGCGTCGTCCGCGGACGGAAGCAAGCTGGTCGCAGTCGTCGCCGGTGGTCCTATTTACACGTCGGCGGACTCCGGCGGGACCTGGAGGCAGGAAGGTACATCAAACAGCTGGACCTCCGTGGCTTCATCGGCAGACGGGACCAACCTCGTCGCGGTGGCACAAGGAGGCTTCATCTACACATCAACGAATTCTGGCGCGGCCTGGACTCAGAGATGCGTGTCTGACAACTGGACCTCCGTGGCTTCGTCCGCCGACGGAGCTAGGCTCGTCGCCATCACATCTGCGGGCCACATCTACACATCGACGAGCTCCGGAGTGACGTGGACCAAAGCGGGCGCTGGTCAGCCGGATGTCACTCAAGTTGGTTCGGATGGCGCCGCTGGTAGCGTCGACGTGCGTACTGGCGGCGTGATCGGGGCAGATGGCGCGGACACGCCAGGATCCGATACGCCATCCCATGTCGCGGATAGCGGTAGCAACGGATCAGGGGGAACAGTGGCCGTGGGCGGAACGACAGCTGATGGTGGCGCCGGCGGCGGCGGAGCCCGCGGTAGTGGCGGCGCCGACGCAGCGGTTGGCCGATTCTTCGCAATCAGTGGCGCCGTGAGCGGCCTCTCGGGGACCGGCATGGTTATTACCGACAACGACAATGGTCATACTCTCACCGTCAACTCCAACGGACCATTCACACTCTCGACAAACGTCCCTGACGGCCAAAGCTATGACGTCCAGCTCTCGCCGCCCACGGCTCCGCAGCAGGTCTGCAGCGTCGCAAACGGGACTGGCCAGATAGGCGGCGCCAACGTCACCAACGTCACGGTCACCTGTCCACCTTTCGTCGTCGTCACCGGATGTCTTAACGGGGGTGCGGGCAATGCGATGGCCACCGATGGCGTGAATCTCTATTACGGACAGGGCCTACCCGCAGGTGGAAGTGCCAACGACCCAACTGGCGCCAACTCGCCCAGCACGGACGCGCTCATGCGTGTTCCAGTCGATGGCAGCGCTCTGCCCATCATGATGTCGTGGGCCGATCACTACGCCGGTAATGCTGGTATCTCGGGCATCGCCCTCGACGCCACCTACGTCTATTGGACCAGTTACGCTGACGCCACAGTACGGATGTTGCCCCTTCTCGCTGCTGGCAGTACGCCACCGCCCCCGATCGCCAACGGCGGCCAGTATGGCAAAGACATCGTCGTCGACGCGGCCAGCACCAATCTCTATTGGTATGAATACGGTGGTGGGTACATCTACCAGACGGCCATCAGCACCGGCGGATTCAGTCAGTTTACCGGCTACCAGGGCTACTGGTACACGGTCAACCTGGCAATCGATGCGAACAACCTCTACTTCACCGACTTCGACAATCAGAGTGCTGCCGGAGCCGCGACCGTCAACATGAAAACGCTGACGCCGCCCTACACCCAAACCAGGATTGCTTCTAACCAGATGGGAGCGATCCTGCCTAGAGCAAGCGCGAGCACGATCTACTGGCTCAACACGGGCAGCCTGACGAACAGCTATGCTGACGGAGCAGTAATGCAGTCCCCAATCGCCAGTCCGAAACCGACGCCTCTGGCGACGCCGATCCAGCAGCCCAACGGCATCGCTGTCGATCCGACCAACGTCTATGTCGCCAGCTTCGGCAGCTCAGCCAGCAACTATGTAGACGGCAAAATTTTGGAGATTCCGCTGGCAGGCGGTTTGCCTATTGTCATTGCCCAAGGTCTACACCAGCCGAGCAACGTGATCGTTGATGCGGAACATGTGTATTGGCTCAATGCCCCCAAGACGCCTGGCAACTCCGACGGAACGATCATGAGAGTCCGAAAGTGATCGCAGTGAGGCGACGACAGCCCAACTCGCCAATGTCAACGCGGAGCTCACTTTCTTGCAGGGCACGGTCCAGCACAAGGTGACGTCAACGACCTTCACATTCAGCACCTGTCCGCTGATCTCGTCGGGAAAATCATAGCGCGCTGCCGTGGTCTAGCTCGCGGCGTGGAGCTGCTCGATCGCTTCAACGATCCGGTCGGGGAGCTCTCTTGGCAGAAGCAGTCTTCGGCCGGGGAGCGCGCACGGTAGCGTGAGGAGCTTCGCCAATCTTCTTGCACAGGCGCAGCCGCTGAACCATCTCGTTCCGACAGCTGCCGCAAGCCCGCTTGCAGGTTGCGGCTGGCTGCTTGCCCGAATCCTTGTCCTCGCAAGCGCATGCTTGTGCACAGTGCGACTCCTCGTTGCCGACCTTTTCCACACAGCGCTGCACAAGGCTCATGCGATAGAGCGCATCTTCGGCTGTCGACAGATTGGGCAAGTACTCCGCGAAGCCCAGCAGATCGCTCCTGCCGTCGGTATTGCCCGGGTGGAGCGCCACGCAGGCCGTCAGAAGGTCCAGCCGAGCCGCTTCAGGCGTCGATTCCAACTTTGCTCGGCTACGGGCGCACTGCGACTCCGATGCCGCGGCGTCGCCGGCTTCGCGCAAAAGCTCAAGCCGACGCCGGATGACCACGACGGCCTTGGGGTGTGCGTGAGCGTAGTCGTCGATCAAGGTCTGCTCCTCCAGGGAGCGACCCGCCAGCCAGAGCAGCCGTCCCTTGGTCGCGACCAGTGGATCCATCTGCTCCGCCGCCAGGCCCGGAACATTCCCGAGCGCCTCGAGCATGGACAGAGCCTCTTCGATGATCGGCCAGTAGTGGACATCGAGCACCGAGCTCTGCTTGTACTTCACCGCCCCTTCCGCGCACGCTTCGCAACTCGTGTCAACCAGCGAAGCCAGACAGGCATCGGCCACGGCTTTCGCGTACGCGTAGACCGGATCGAAGCTCTGCGGCGAGGCATTGGCTGCCCGGTACTTCGCGGCCATTTCCGGGCTGCGGAACCTAACCTTGCTTTGCCCAAGCGTCGCATCCAGATTTGTCCCGACGTCGGATCCCTGGCGGTTGTCCAAGCCAGACGAGCAGCCGATTCCCAAGACGATGACCAGCGTCGGGCGCGCAAGCCGACGCCGCTTCAGGTTCAAGGCAAAACTGAGCATCTTCACCAAGCCCTCCATCGACACTTTGTTGCCTTGGCAGGAGTCACGATGCGTTTTCGGGCATCGCCACGTATATGCGAAAGCCCGGTGGCGTGATCATAGGCCGAAACAGCGTCGGCCCGCGCGGACGGTTCAATGAATCGGTGTTCGAGGCCGGTTTTGGCTAAAGGCCTTTCACCGTGACGGCCGACTCGTAGATCGAGTTGTGGGTCGGGCTATAGTTGCCGTCGCCGAGCTCGCCTGATCCGTCCTGCCCCCAGCACTTGATCGACCCGTCGGCGATCAGCGCGCAGCTGTGGCCACAGAAACTCGTGCTGCAGGTTGACAGCGCGACGGCGTTGCTGACGCCGGTCACAGTGCTCCACAGCGACGGCGCAGTCGGCGCCGAGCACTGGACGCTGCCGTCGGCGAAGATCGCACACGAATGATCCATCCCCAGCGCGACGAAGCTGGCCCCGTGCAGCTCGTTCACCGGAACCGGCGTCGGCGAAAAAGGGTTGGCCGTTGGCAGCCCCGCGCTGGCGGAGCCGAACTCCCAATGGGCGTCGTTCCCCCAGCACAGGACCGTCAGATCGGCCCGCAGTGCGCAGGCGTTCTC
>Ga0182027_10007642_pt1 | contig 15877 bp, 13 predicted proteins | sample 712E1DmetaG_FD_121300 | JGI IMG/M metagenome (GOLD analysis project Ga0182027, IMG submission 121300) | Permafrost microbial communities from Stordalen Mire, Sweden - 712E1D metaG (Illumina Assembly) | ecosystem: Environmental > Terrestrial > Soil > Wetlands > Permafrost | place: Sweden...
AACAATGTAGAGATTGTCAGGGTAGAAGGCAGCTGCACCGGCATCATGTTCGATCCGGATCTCGTACCCCGACTTCGTGAGCTTCTGAACCACCTCAGGTACCATCGCCACGCGCTGTTCCCCGGGGGTTTTTTCCCTTGAAACGGCAATCACGACCGGCATAGTTGCCGGGCTTTTCGGATCTTTCTGGATATTTCTTTTTCCCTCTTGTGCGGAAATGGTTGTGTTCATAATTCCCACCCTGCCGGTACGACATTTACGATAGAGTACAACTTATTCTCTCCCTGGATGATCTGCAATGTATCGTACTTGTTGAACCTATATCCTCTTTATTTTACGCACATGCACCGCTATCCCGCGGCGCGAGCGCTGCATTTCGTCAGCCGGAAGGGCTGCGCGGCCGGTCCCCAGCGCACGCGGACCAACGATCAGAACTTCGTCACCGTCACGGATTGCCGAGTCCGCTGATACTACTCCCGGGGCGAGGATATCCCCCTCCGGAATGAAATCATCAATATGTACCCGGTAACCCTCCGGAATAACCGTCCAGCCATCGAGCGTGGGTCGGAGCATGCCGGTACCTGTATCGATTGAGAAGATCTGGACATTGTTCCTGCTGTAAAATACTTCCGGGAAATGCCCACGGAGCGTGGTGCCCTTTGTGTCGGTATCGCAGTTGAACTGGTAGGAGATCATCCCATGGAGCCGGTCATCCCTGATCTTCCGTTCACCCGCAAGAGCAGCGTCAAGCGCATTGAGAGCGGTATTCCCGGCCGGGTGTTCAGTGCAGGAATATTCAAGGGTAATCCCGCACTGCCCTGCTGCCATCTGCGCCACCTTCAGCGCTCCCCCCTCTAGATGGGCAATGATGCGCCGGTAGGGATGTTTCCGGAGATAGCGGGTAAGAATGTCTGCTATAACTGCACATTCCTCGGCATCCCAGTAACCGGTGACCGGGACATCGTAATGCCCTGCCGGGTATACGGTCTCAAGTTCCCGGGGGACCAGTCCGAGCGGTGATGTGACAATCAGTTCATGGGCCCTCCCTCCAATAGCCTGCTGGAACTTCCGGTGGCTCTGCGAGAGGGAATAGGGTTTTTTTGCTGAGCAGGGGAGGAGCACCGCAACATCGGTCTTTGGCGGTACGTACCGCCCGATCACCCGCTCTGCAAACCTCTGCACTTCCGCCCTTTGCAAGGACTCTCCGGAGTTTGCCCGCATAACTCCTGCCCGTGCAATGGGCTGCACCCTTTCCATAAACGCGTAATTACGATCAAGATGGCGTACGATGGCCACCTGTGCTGCATCCATGCGACATCGGGATTCAACAAGGTCGCGAAGCTGCCCCATCGCAATAAACCGGGTGACAAGGGCAAGTTCCTGCCGTAATGCATGACGGTTGTGCTCCTGTAAATTTCCTGCGTTACAACCCGGACAGGAGCAGATCCCGCCAACAAGTGCATCTTTTTGGAAATCACCTTCCGGCGTACAGAACCGCCCCTGTGCCGATTTAAGGTCCACGCCCGTATAATCAAACAGGTCGAACCCGGAATAACAGAGTATTGCAGCTGTTGACGGGAGGGCTGATGCAGGAGCATACCAAGCGGTATCGACCGGGGTTTTCTCTTTCAGACCAATGAGCCAGTCGATATATGTGCGTGGATTTGTCATCGCAATGTGCCAGCCGGCAACCATAACGCAGTCGCCGCTTTGGGCCCGATTATCCAGTTGCGGGTGGATCAATACTGGCCGAATCCCTGCTTCCGGTGGAAACTGGTTCACGGTGGCTTTCGGGGCACAAAGCGGGAGGTTGGCGCCGGCAAGGGCAGCCAGTGCGGGAAAGAATTCCGTGCATTCAGTAACTGCAGGGAGCCTGACGGGGAGCATTCCCTCTGTTTCGAGGATCCCCGTACGGGCAAGACCGTCGCGTTTCTTAAAACTAACTCGGATCATGGGTCACCCCGATATCCCCCAGTACTTCGCGGATAACCGGTTCCCAGCGCGGGCTGCAGCACACCGTGATCCTGCTTTCCGGATGACTCTCCTGTATAAGACGGATGCCCCTGCAGCCCTGCCGGACCATGGCCTCGTCCCATTCCGGGATCTCGGAAGGCCCGATAGGGAATGTCTCTTTCAGTTCCCAGAGGTACGGTCCGAAGGGGGGCTTGAAGAGCAGGGTCGTGTCAAATACGTCTCGTTCCCCCCCATCAAATGCAACAAGGATATTCTTTCCAACGGGGAGCCGATCAAGCTGTTGCTGGTAGCGGAGCACTTCCGTGCGCCTGCAGCTCTCGTCACCCCGGTAAAAGAACCGCCGCTTTGAGACCCGGTCGCGCACTTCCAGCTCTGCAGCATGATCGAGCAATGCCCGATACCCCGAAAGGAGCTGCGGGTGACCCCGGCACCGTTCATCCACAAGCTCCCAGAGAGTACCATCAGAGATCGCCTGTCGTATCCGGGCGATCTCGGCAAGGGTAACATGGAGGTTGTGGAGCGCAAGGAGGCGCTCGCGGTCTGGAGCGGAACGGAGCTCTTCTGCGGTGTGGGACCGGCAGACTGCGCAGGCACAGGGAAGGTCGACGAGTTCACTGATCCGGTAACTGCCGTGCACAGTCAGATACCGGCCATCCTTTGCGTACAGCGCGTATGCCGCGGAGTCGAAGAGATCGCAGCCCATCGCGGTCGCAAGGGCAAACATGGATGGGTGGCCGGCACCAAAGAGGTGAATACAGGCAGAAGGGGAGAGTGTCCGCTTTGCGGCCATAACCACGGCGACAAGATCGCGGTACCGGTAGGATTCCAAGAGGGGGACAACCGCCCCGATCGGGCAGAAGGAGAAACCGAGATCGGTTACCTCGCGTCCGGCCCGTTCGCGGAGATCCTCAAAGATCCCGCCCTGCACCGGGCCGGCTATCGGTGCGTCCCTGCCAAAGATCTCTTTTGCCTCTCTGAGGCGCTGTATCGTAATGGCGAGTTCCTCTTCCGTTGTCTTTCGGTCGGAGGCGGGAGAGGTGGGAATATCGAGCGGCACCCAGATGTCACTTTTTATGTCCCGCTGGAACGAGAGCGTCTCGGTATTGGTGATCGAAACCTGCCCGTAAACCGAGAGCTGGAACGAGCCGGAGTCGGTCATAACAACGCCGTCAAAATCGAGGAGCCGGTGGAGCCCTTCGCACAGGGCGCGCTCCCGGAACTGTTTGCTCTGGGAAAATATGTAGGCATTCGTGATCAGGGCCTCGATGCCCATTGCCTGCAATTCTTTCGGGGTAACAAGCAGAAGGTGCGGGTTAATGACGGGAAGCAGTGCCGGTGTCTTTACGGTTTTTTTACCAACCGTAAGCCTGCCGCACCGGCCTGCGATGTCGCTTGAGAGACTCTCGAATGCAATTCCCATACCATACCCCTCATGTCCCGTTATATATGCTGCAATCAGGTTAAACGGTTACCCATTATGTCGACAATATATGCCCGGAAAAGATCTGTCCTTCAAACGTAAGGATCTCGACATTTTTACTGGTCCAGCACCGTTTCGACAGTCCGGCTTTCGTGCAGGTATGATCGAGAAAAGTTATTGCATCCCAGCCGTATTCAGTAGCCACCTGCGGGAGCAGAAGACCGCTCGTGCCCATGCCCCGCGCGATCAGTCCGTGTTTTCCCACGATAACCTGCTCCGGTCTTTTTGCCGGCTCTCCTTTGAGGGGTTCAGGAACCGTAAGAATTGTTACTTCGAGCGAGATAGCTGCCAGTTCATCCTTTGTTACCGGAGGGAACCGCGGGTCTTCCAGCGCGGCTGCCCCCGCTGCATGAACAATCGCTTCGCCAAGCGGCATTACCGGATACGGGAAACCGATACACCCGCGGAGGCTGCTTCTTTTTGTAAGGGTGACAAAGACCCCGCGTTTTTCGCTAAAGACCGGTGGCAGGTTAAAGGAAGTTCCCGGTCGTTTTGCTACTGCGTATTCGATGGCGGCACGTGCAGAGCGAACCGCCATGGCACCCTCATTGTCCGTGAGCAACTGCATTGCACTATTCCCCTTGCTTGTGTCTGTTTTAGCGTGCTCATCTTTAACAATCTATCGACCCTGCGGTTTTGCCATAGGCAGATGTTCCCTTGGCGCTGCGCTTATCTTCTCTCATGTCCTTGTACTATACGAGAGGGAGAGAGCGGCCGACGGTGACGTAACAGTCGCTGAGGAAAGTCCCCCCACCCCCCGGGCACGCAGCCGTACGCAAGTACGGGTGGCGAGAGTCACGGCAATGGAACAGAAACGACACGGCCTGTTTTCAGTCATGATGCGGTCGAGCCTATATGGCGAGAAGCATGGTCTCCATGCGAGTAACCCGCTGAGCGTCAACAGACAGGATACGGTGAAACGGCGAATCCCTGCGGGTGCAAGCCAGAACAGGACATTTGGACGCCCGGTCTCCGTCCGGGTTTGGCGCCGAGCTGAATGCCGCTAGAACAGAAGGAGGCTTACTCCTCCCACTCATCCTTTTACCCGGGATCTGTCAGGTATAATTTTTAAAGACGGTTTTCATCAGGTGCTGTCAAGGTTACCGGGTCTGTACTGTTGGATTACAGGTGCATCCATAGTGCTGAACGAGAGGGAGGTGTTAATTACCCCCTAAAAATTTTCCGAAGATAGTCTATCCCCACTCATATTTTTCCGGAAATGATATCCCCTGGCTGGCACGCCCGCATACTTTTGTAAAAAGATCTCAATTCCAAAGGAAGTTATTGCAGGAGGGAACTATGCAAAGACATACGAGAGGATCCGTGGATTATCAGCCGGGCTGGAAACAGATCTCCGGTCCTGCAGCTCATAAAATCGTGTTGCCCGGACAATATGCCCCTGCAGCAGATAACGAGAGTATATGGTATCATAAACAAGTTTTTCTTGCTGTACCCGGGAACATATACTACGGGAAGTATATCATGACCAAAAATTCGTTACGCTGGATCGCCAGTTGTATATGTTTACTCTTCATTGGCACTGCATTCATCGCTATACCCGCAAGTGCCGTCAATCTTGAAGCATCAGGATCTGCCTCATCGAATACCGTTACAATAGCCAACGGGGACTCCGTTTTTATCCATGGCATTGCAACCGGCCAGCCGCAGAACGGACTTCAGCTCTGGATCATCAGCCATAATTATCTCAAGGTTACCACCATTCCGGTAAACGATGACAACACATATGAATATGAACTCAAACCTGCCGACACGCGGAACCTCGCATCCGGCCAGTACTTCTTTCTTGTCCAGCATCCGATGATGAACGGTCAGTTCGATATTATCTATGATCGTGCTTCCGGAAAGATCATAAACAAACAACTCGGGGAGGGAGGTATGGAAATTTTCACGATCTCCGGCTCGGGAAGTCTCCAGGGGCCGGACAGTGCCCAGGCGCTGGTGAATGCCATAGAGAGCCAGAATATCGATGACACCTTTGCCACCTACTCGTTTTACATCTCTCCGCCAACCGTACTCATCAATCCCATCGGGGATCACTCTGTCGGGGACAAGTTCACCATCTCCGGTTCCACCAACCTTGCAGCCGGTGACGACCTCATGATCGATGTCACCTCTTCCTCGTTCGGGCCTACAACGAAAGCACAGAGCGGAGAATTCTCCGGCATCTCACAGGCCGTTAAAGTGGTCCAAGGCAGTGGCGGATACAATCACTGGTCTTACGATATGGATACAACAGCATTCAAGCCGGATGAATATATCGTAAAGGTTTCCGGTATTACCCAGGATGTGACCATTTCAACTTCCTTCAATATAATAGAAAGAATGGGCCTCCCGCCAACAACTACAACGGTAACGGTGCCGGACACAACAGTTGTCCCGACAACAACGCTCCCGCCCCTGACCGTTACAACCACCCCCCGATCGCCGGTCCCCTGCTGGATTGCCATCGGCGCACTTGTCGTTATGGCATGCCTGCGAAAGAGGGATTAATCGGTTATCCTTTACCAGCCGAGAAACAGGGTCCTGGTCCGGGAGTACTGGTCAACAGCATGATACCCGTTCTCCCGGCCGATACCGCTCTCCCGAATCCCGCCAAACGGTACTTCCGGGGGCACGGTCAGGTGCCGGTTCACCCAGATGATACCAGCCTGGACTTCATCAAACACCCTTCGTGCAGTATGGAGGTTCTGTGTCCAGACCGATGCCCCGAGCCCGTACCGTGACGTGTTTGCAAGAGCGATTGCTGCATCCAGATCCGGAACCGTCATCAACGGTAATACCGGCCCGAACAGTTCGTCGGTGACAAGGCAACTGCCTGGTGCAACGTCCGTTACCAGTGTCGGGTGGTAGAAGTGCCCGGACTCGTATGCCTTTCCCCTCAGGATACCCCCGCCGGTCAGGACGGTGCCGTCCCCGCGTTCCCGGGTCCTGTCGACCATCTGTACAATCCGTTCCCGCTGCTCTGCGCTGTTGAGAGGGCCCATATCCGTCTTCGGGCCAAGCCCGTTCCCGACGTTCAGGGCACTGATGCGGGCTTTGAGTTTCTGGACATATTCACCGGCAATCTTCTCGTGGACATAGAGACGCTTGACGGCCGTACAGACCTGCCCTGCATTATAGAACCGTCCCCGCAGCGCGCCCTCGACGGCCTTGTCAATGTCGGCATCGTCCATAACGATCATCGGATCGGAACCCCCGAGTTCCAGCGTGAGGTCCTTGACATGTGCCGATGCAAGCTCCCGGATTCTCTGTCCGGTAGCGCAGTTGCCGGTGAACGAGATCTTTTTTACCCCCGGATTTTTTACGAGAGCCTCGCCGACATCCCTGCCGCTGCCGGTAACCACGTTCAGGACCCCCGGCGGAAGACCGGCTTCGTCAAGGATTCCTGCAAGGCGGAGATTGGTAAGGGGGGTCGCGGACGCCGGCTTCAGGACCAGGGTATTTCCTGCAAGTAGCGGCGGCCCGGTCTTCCAGCCCATGATGAGGACGGGCATATTCCAGGGGATTATAGCGCCGCAGATACCAAGAGGTTCACGCACGACAAGGGCATCGCCCGCAACCCCCAGCCGTACCGTTTCCCCGGCAGGTTGTGCGGATATACCGGCATAATACTCGAGAATATTGGCATACCCGCGCACTTCGTCAATTGCTTCGCGGAGCGGTTTTCCCTGCTCGGTTGTCAGGAGATGGGCTAGGTCCTTGTGCTGCTCCCGCACTTTAAGAGCAGCATGGAACAGGATCATCCCCCGCTCGCGCATACCTTTCTTTTTCCAGCCTGTTAACGCAGCAGCAGCAGCTTCTACTGCTTCTGCCACATCGGCTGCAGATCCTGCAGGTACCCGGTCGATCAGTTCACCGGTTGCCGGGTTCTTTACCTCGATCCACGTATCATCCGGCGATGAAACGTTTTTTCCGCCGATTCTCATCTCCATGGTTCAGCCCCGTCCTTTTTTTATTTTTCTTTACTGTCCAGTACATGGTATTCTGATAAATACCAGATAGTTATAACGGTAGCAGTTTTGTAACAGCGCATCTGCCATGATCTGTTCAATCTCCACGTATCCAGTTATAAGTCCTGTACACATTCTGTTCCTTGATGGGAAAACCCCGGGAATATGAGTTCTTTTTGTGCCTTCCACTCTCCGCAGGAGTCATGCCCGTCCCACCGGAACGCGTACGAGATCTCGTTCCATGCCTTGTCAAGAAGCCCCCGGTAGTACGCGAGATCGAACCGTTCCGCTGCCCATTCAGGATCCACCCGGTACGTACGTGCATCACGCACAACGTAACTGATCTTCATGCCCGGCGCAATCTCCAGTCCGGCATCACGATATGCCTGAACAGCCGCACCCTCGATACAGCGATGGGAATACGTAGTACGGCTGATCCTGCGGCTGATCGCCAGCGCCGCTGGAGCGGTGCACGGGAGATTCCGGATTGCATTGCAATAGATCCGGTAAACCGGGTCACGGACCTGCCCCAGTCCGGCAGGTGTGCGGGCGGTTGCCATGATCGATAACATCTCCTGCTGCATGATGCGGATATACCCGGGGGTGTCGTGCCGGCGCGCGGCAATCCCGCGTACTTTCACGCTGCCGTCGGGCAGCCTCCCGTAATACCGGTTGTATGCCCCGAACCCGTCACTGAGGGGCAAAAAGACAATCCAGTCAAAATGCTCGTTCTCGGCAGAAAGTCCGATCTTCCGGTTCACCTCAGCGCACAGATCATCTACGCCAGTCCCCTGCACCCACAGGCAGTCAACAATTCCGTGCAGCACACAAAATCCCCTTGATTCGGCAATATCTTTTGTCTGTACCAGAATCTCACGCGACCGGCGGGTTATAGCCTCGTGGACCTCAATCCTCCCGAATTTTGCATTCTTGTATCCCGTATACCCAAAACAGGTGACGAGCATCCACTTCAGCAGGGAATCGATACCGGCATACCGTGAATTTGCTTTTTTTCCCCTTTTTGTCTCCCTGCGCAGGGCAACCACCGGCTCAAGTACTGATGCCAGAAACCCTTTGCGATCAGGGGGACCGGGGATCTCCGGAGAGAGGTTGAACTTCACGATGATGGACGGATACATGGAGGCAAAATCGATCTCGTCGACATTCCCGTACACTCCGGCCGCCGGCTGGAACATCATCCCACCGCGGTCCGCGGCCTGGAGACTGGCAAATTTCCGGACCGCTTCTACATCGGCTTTCCGAAACGGCACCACGATACCGCGCCTGACTGCTTCATACACTTCGTAACTGCTGATGAGCGTTCCCGGCGTGAACCGGGAAGCAAGATTGGGTGAAAGTCCGGAAAGCCGGGCTGCCATGAATACACCATCGAGTCCCCCTTCGCGGTACACGAATGACTGGTCGGTGTCGATGAGCACCCGCCCGTCCGGGATAAGTGCCGCATCCTTGTGCTCCACCCGGCCGTAACTCCAGTACGAGCGGGAGTCCATCTGCCGGTAGTTCCCGTTCCGGGAAAACGGCATGACAAGCCCCTTACCCCGGGCATAAACCCGGAACTTCGGCATCCACATGTCGGCTTGCGACATCAGAATCACGTCGGGATCGATAGCTTCCAGGAGCGAGAAGAGATCCGTTACCACCGTATGGCCCGTTCCCTGCAGGAGTTCGGTGCGTTCATGGACAAGTTCGACATCCGTACAGAGGGACGAGCGGGCCGGGGGGTCATGGATCCGGATCTCCACCTGCCGGAGATCATACTGAAAGTCCGGGCTGTACCGGGACTCATCGGCATTCCCGCAGGGAAAGATATCCTGCTCGGCCATGAACCGCTGGTCCCGCCTCACGTCTACGTTAAAGAGTTGTGCATCCCCCTTTGTCTGGAGCTCAATCAGTTCAGCAACTGCCCGGTCAGCATGTACGCTGAACCCGTCGAGATCCCCAAAAAGGGTCCTGAACGTGCAGGTTTCAGCACAGTAGCGTTCCTTAAGTTCATCGATCATCTCATGATACGCAGAGGGGTCGGGCAGGTACAGGTAGAACGGCGGGTCGTACTCATGGTGCCAGCACTTCGTACTGCCATTTCGGTACCAGAGATCCACCCCGTTATGCCAGGCAGAGTCAAGGATCCACACAGGTCATATCTCCACCCTGCAGTTTTCGTATCTCCAGGAGTGTCGGGAAGATCACCGATTCCAGCGGGTCATCACACCCGAAAAACGCCTTGCTTGAATGCTTCTTTCCTATCTCGGCGATCTGCATACCCGGCTGTCGTATCTGCGGGACAGAACATGACACACGAGCCCACCGGTCGGCGATCTCCTTTGCATGCTGACGGACGCTCTTAAAACTCCTTCCCATCAGAACACCTCCAGGGTTTTTTGTGCCGGGACCAGTGATCTGCCCTGCGGGTGCGATCTGTTGTCCTGGTACTGCCCGTTGTATGCCGGTTCCCCGGTATGCACAATCTCGATCAGCCGGTCGGCCTGGCAGGCCAGTGCGGCAAAGGATCGGTCCATGACCGGCGCGTACAGGATCACCAGTGCTTCGTGCCCGGCATCCCGTAATGCGGCAGCAACAGGGATCAGTAGCCGGTCTGCTCCGTCAAAAAGCGTGGGGTCATGCTCGATAAAAATAATCGTATGACCGGCCTCTTTTAAAGCGGTGAGGAGCTGATCAGCAGTGAATGGTCTGCGGATCTCGAAATTTGATGATGTCCGGTTGATCCGGGAGAGGATGCGGGAGTAGTTGCCGCAGAGAAAAAGAGACAGGAACCGCCCGAGATCGGGGTTGTCATTGAGTGCGGAAAGGATGACCGGCTCCGGGGCAATAACTGCAGTGAATGTACCCTGCCGGAGGGTGATGCCTTTGCGCAGCATGATCAGCATAGTACCAGATCCCTGCCGTACCGTGGGGGAAAAAGGCCCGGATTGCGTGGGGTGAAAGTGAGCTGCACGGCAGTCAGACAACCAATATGCGTGGAGACCGGTGGTGCGTTCCTGTTCCCGGAAAAACGGGTCTCATCCGGATTACCGGCAGGAAATGCGGTGACAGCCGGCACTGCCGCTACCCTTATCATAGCAATAAATTATATCACTCGTATTCTCTAACCACTACCCAGAGGGCACACAATGGCAGACAATGACAGGAATCCGGTACAACAGCCAGGATCAGAGAGACCGGAGCCGGTGGTCACGGATCCGCAGACCATACAGGAACTCCTTATCGAGTTAACGGACCTGAACTGGGAGAAGGACGTGGAAAAGAGCATGAGGCCGGTTGCGGTTATGTTCTATTCTCCTTCCCGTGTATTCTGTCACCAGATGGAACCATATTTCCGGAATTATGCCGGGGAATATAAGGGGGGCCCTTCAGTTTGCGCGGCTCAATATCATGACCAGCCCTTGGACTGCTGAGCGGTTGGGTGTCCGGAGCACGCCCACGTTCAAGTTTTTCTGTGGCGGCAAACCGGTGCAGGAAATGGTGGGGGCAGTATACCCGGCGCTCTTGAAAAAGATGGTGGATGAAGTCCTTGTCCATGGCAGGGAATGTGCAAAGAACTCAACGGCAATCGATTACGAGATTACCGGGTAGGGTGAGCCGATCCGTTAACGGATTGTGGAGATCGCCAATGAACCTCCTATGATGGTTCCACGTGCAGATATCAGGTCTCTTTCCCATTCAGAAGTGCCGGCTGCATCCGCACTTCCTGGCTGCATCAGTAACAGCTTTTGCCACGGCTTTTGTAACTTCCCTGTCAAGGATATTGGGAAGGATACGTTCACGCTGCGGACGGGGTACATAATCTGCTATTGCGTGCGCTGCGGCAATTTTCATTTCGTCGGTTATCTTTGCCGCACGGGCATCGAGCGCTCCGCGGAATATCCCCGGGAACACGAGCACGTTATTGATCTGGTTGGGGAAATCACTTCGGCCGGTCCCGACAACCGCCGCTCCTGCCCGCTTTGCCGCATCCGGCCAGATCTCCGGGACCGGGTTTGCCATCGCAAAGACAATGGGGTCTTTGTTCATCAACCGGATCATTTCCTCGTTCACTACCCCGGGGGAGGAGACACCAATAAACACATCTGCACCGGTCATTGCATCGGCAAGGGATCCTGCAAGTGCCGGGCGGTTGGTCTCTTCGGCAATGATGAACTTGTATTTGTTCTGGTAGAGTCCTTCCCGTCCGCGGAATATGGTGCCTCTGGTATCGCAGACAATTATCTCATTGACGGTTGTGCAGACATCCGGGTTATACCCGATACATTTCAGCAGGCGTGTGATCGCATAGCCTGCCGCACCGGCCCCGCAGATGACGATGTTTAAGTCCTCGAATTTTCTGCCGGTGACCCTGCAGGCATTGATGAGTGCAGCGAGAACGACAACGGCGGTTCCGTGCTGGTCATCGTGCATCACCGGGATGCCGATATCCTGGAGCGCATCTTCAACTTCAAAACACTTGGGAGCGGCAATGTCCTCGAGATTGATCCCTCCGAAGACCGGTGCAATGTTCCGGATCTGGTCGGTGAAATCTGTCTGGTAGCTCTCAAAGCAGAGAGGAAATGCGTTAATACCGGCGAATTCCTTGAACAGGATGGCTTTCCCTTCCATCACCGGGATTGCGGCGTTCCCCCCGATGTTCCCCAGTCCAAGAACGGCCGATCCATCGGTCACGATCGCGATCGTGTTGGCCTTCATGGTATACCGGTAGGCAAGGGTTTTGTCTTTGGCAATTTCCCGGCAGACTTCAGCGACACCGGGTGTGTATGCAAGGGAGAGATCGTGCTTGGTTTTTAAGGGAACTTTTGACCTGATCCCGAGTTTCCCCTTGTTTTTTTCGTGCAGCGCCAGTGCTTCTGTATAGATCTCGTTGCTCCCCGGTGAAAACAGCATTATGCCTCCTCCTTGTACGAGAGAGCGCCGGTTCAGATAATGAATGTTATCATAATTTTCCTTGGATGAAGAAGCGGATTGATTTTTTTGGTAAAGTGGGGGAATCAAGTTACATTTTAATACATAAATGTATAAAGTTATACATCAAGGTATAAGTTAGCCAATTTACTGTCTTGTGTGACTGCTTGCCTTTGAATGATTACTCAGTTACGATGATGTGATTTACCATGAAGTCAAAAGATATTGCCATAGTCGGAATCCTGCTTGCTATCGGTGCGATCCTCCGGTTTTTCCTAACAATGCTCCATACGCCGCTCACGCCGAACATGATCATTGCGTTCTACTGCTTAGCGATTATCCTCATCCGGCCAAAGATTCTCGAAGCGCTCGGGATCGGTCTTGTTGCCGGGGCACTCTCGATGATGATATCCAGTTCGATGTTTCCGCCAGCAAACCTGATCAGCGAACCGATCGGTGCCCTTGTCTGTTTTGTGCTTTATGCAATAGCAGTCAAATTCAGTTCAATGAAATCCGGCATAATGCAGTTCAAGCCACAACTCTCGGGAATAATTATTTTTTGTATGATACTCTATGTTATCGGTTATCTTTCGATCATCACCCTGCCGCAATATCTCCCGGTTATGGCGGGTTATTTGGAGATCAAGATTATTATTGGAATTATCCTGAGTGCTCTTTGTGGATATCTGACCTATAAGACCGTGGAAAAGGGTTCAGCGGTCGGAGCAGCATTAGTCACATTTTTAAGCACTCTTGCAAGCGGATTTTCGTTTGCTGCAGTCGCGATCTTCTTCGTAGGTGCGACTGTCCTCACTAAGTACAATGGTGATATGATGGCCTTCGTTGCGGTCTTTGTCCCTATCGTTGTCGTAACAGCAGTTTTTAATGCAATCGTAGTCCAGTTCCTCTACAAACCCTCCAGCAGGGTGCTTCTTAGAGGACAGGAATGATCGAATTAAAAAATGTCAGTTACACGTATCCCAACACGGTGCAACCGGCTCTGCACCAGATCACCCTTTCTCTTGAAAAAGGCCGGTGTATGATGGTTACCGGCCCCTCGGGGGCCGGTAAGACCTCGCTGTGCCTTGCGGCCTCCGGGATCCTGCACCACGAGTATGGCGGGAAGAAGGAAGGTTCTGTCATAATTGACGGGAAGAATGTCACTGATTACAGCAGCCTCTCGGATCTTGGGCAGAATGTTGGTGTTGTCTTTGACGATCCCGAAGCGCAGATGATCTTCACCACGGTTGAGGAGGAGATCCTTTCCGCACTCGAACACCGCGGGCTTTCTGCTGCAGTTATTGAGGAGCGGCTGGCCGGGATAATGAAGACGACCTACATCGAGGAACTCAGGGACCGGTCGCCGCACAACCTTTCTGGGGGCCAGAAGCAGCGCGTTGCCCTTGCCGCAACGCTTGCGCTCGGGAACGATATCCTGATCCTTGACGAGCCAACCTCAGAGCTTGACGAACATGCAACAAAACGTATCGCCGATATCCTGAAGGAACTCAAAAGTCAGGGAAAAACTATCCTCCTTATTGAACATAAGTTCGGTCAGTTCCGGGAGATGGTTGATACCCTTATTGTCATGGAAAACGGCCGGATTACATCAGGAGGGATTCCTGATACCGTTTTAACAGACGACCGTATCCGGGGCATGGTGCTGCCCGATTTCTCAATGATTAAAAAAAATGCCAAGGCTGCTGTTACCAGTGAACCGGTCATTTCCGTGCAGAACCTGACGTATCGGTATGGGGATGTCCAGGCACTGTCCGGCATCAGTCTCACCATCAGAAAAGGAGAATTCGTTGCAATCGGGGGTGAGAACGGTTCGGGAAAAACGACCCTTGTCAAGCACTTCAACCGGCTCCTCTCGCCGACAAGCGGCAACGTTATCGTAAACGGGAAGAACACGAAGGAATGCAGTATTGCCGCACTCGCCGGTGACGTCGGCCTTGTCTTTCAGAACCCGGACCATATGTTCTTTGCCGATTCGGTCCGGGAAGAGATTGCCTATGGGGTGAAGAACCTTGGCATTGAACATGGCGATGTGATCATCGATGCTGCGCTCCGCGATGCCGGGCTGACCGAATCGGCAGGCCTGTACCCGCGCTGGCTCTCACGGGGGGAGCGGCAGCGGCTGGGGATTGCCTGCATTGTCGCCATGCAGCCCAGCGTGATCGTGCTGGATGAACCGACAACGGGGCTTGATGGGTACGAGGCACTCCTTGTCATTGATATCCTCAAGAAACTCCAGAAGAAAGGACATACCATCATTATCATCACCCACAACCGGGATATCGCAGAGCACTGCGCGGACCGCATTATCAGGATGGAGAGCGGGAAGATCGTTTCCGATACAGGAGATGCATGAGAATGGCCGAGATCCTCCAGTACGTGCACAAGGATACATTCCTGCACCGGCTCCACCCGTACACCAAGATCGCATCCATTATCGTTGTGAGCGTTATGTGTATCATCGCGACCGATATGGTCTTTCTCACCCTCATGGTTCTTGCCATGCTCGCGGTTGCGGCATACAGCAGACTTCTTGCCGAGTCGCTCCAGCAGCTCAAACTGATCATTGTCATGAGTGTCATCTTCATCCTCGTTACGATCATCACGATGCCGAATGGCGATATTATTGGATACGTCATCCCTCGGGGAGTACCGCTCATCGGGGGTCTCATTCCCATTACTGCCGGGGGGGTTACGATCGGGATCGTCCTCACGCTCCGGTTCATGATCCTTATCTTTGCGTTCCAGCTCTTCCTGATCTCGACACAGCCACGGGATCTTGTTAATGCTATGGAAAAGGTCGGGCTTCCTATCGATTACATCCTGATGTTCATCATCGCGCTCCGGTTTATCCCCACGCTCCAGATCGAGGGGCAGCGTATCCACGAGGCCCAGCTGGCCAGGGGCTTTAATCCCGGCACCGGTTTTGTTGGCAAGATCCGGAGTGTTGCTCCCATCGCAATCCCCCTCGTCTCCAATGCACTGCTCCGTTCCAATGTGCTCGGGCTCACGATCGATATGCGGGGGTACCGGACCGGGAAGAAGACGCTTGTGCGCGAACGTGTCCTTGCAACGCGGGACTATGCTGTCATGGGGATACTTGCGGTTGCTATGTGCGGTTTTGTTGCGCTCATCGTGGCGCAGATGGTATAAGACCCATTAATACGGTTTGATCAGAGATATTATCGAAAAAAATTAATAAGTAAAACCTTTTTTTTGGGTTCCTGTGCTTTAAAGTGATGCCGGTAATACTATGATGCGGACAAGGTGTATTTCTTAACCGGGTTCCCGGATGCCGTGAGAAAAAACCGTAAAAATTTTTTATATATTAAAGTGGTAAAGAAATCAGTATCAGATTCATCGGGGTTAACCTAAAGAGTGAGTTATTTAAGCGATAACAGTGACTTAAGTAAGGCAGGCAGTAAACGCGTCCCGGTGGGGTAGTGGACATCCTAGAAGCCTGCGGAGCTTTTGACCCGGGTTCAAGTCCCGGCCGGGGCGT
>Ga0182027_10007644_pt1 | contig 15875 bp, 12 predicted proteins | sample 712E1DmetaG_FD_121300 | JGI IMG/M metagenome (GOLD analysis project Ga0182027, IMG submission 121300) | Permafrost microbial communities from Stordalen Mire, Sweden - 712E1D metaG (Illumina Assembly) | ecosystem: Environmental > Terrestrial > Soil > Wetlands > Permafrost | place: Sweden...
GCCGGCGTTATCGATTGTAAACGATTGCCCGTTCTCAAAAACGATGCGATCAAGCCCGTGCGCAAGCACGCCATTGAACGACTCGAATGTACTAATGAGGCCTTCATCAAAAAGGTCGCTGTCACGTTGACCAGAGAGCGCGTCCTTGAAGCCCTCGGCAAACAGGGCCAATGCCGAGCGGTGGGGATCAACCACGGGAAAAAACTCGGTCTGCTTGAAGCGGTCGGGGATGGTCTCAAGGAGTGACGCTGCCTCCAAACATACGACCGTAGAACCTTCTTCTGTGCCGACAAAATCAAATTGCCCCGCAATATCAACCCAGGCCGGAGGCGATCCCCTGGACTGACTTCTGCCCTCTAGGCGCAGGCGAACCGTGCGGCGCACGCCCTCTACGAGTGAATCCAGCAGGTCGTGCAGGAGTAGGGCGGAGACCCGCGTTCCCTTTGTGACAGAGCCGGATAGCCGGATTTTGGCCTTGTCCATGGCACGCTCCTCCGATTCGTCTCTGTACCTTAACCCTAAATGTCGGCGTCGGCATCTTCTCGGCGTTCGGCAGTCAGGTCAACCAAAATCTTGCTCACGTGCACGCCGGCACGTGCAGTGACGAATCGCGTCGTCCATGCTGCAGGGCGCGGTTGCGCCGGGGGTCCAACCTGATCACCGAATCAAGATCCGAGAACGTACGGAGCCCACCCCTGGGGTGATGTGCGTTGCGCCGTTTTCACGTCGACCTGTGGGTGTGAGAGGAACTGCGGTACCTTGCCCTCAAAATTTCGGACGCCAATAGGCTCAAAATTCAGGCCATCAAATTTTTTGACCCCAATGATCGGAGTCCCGGCTACGGGCGGGCAGTGGTGGGAGCAGCGGCATTCAGTACCCTGTCCGCGAATCTCTCCGCCCTGGGGGGGTACTGGCTAGGCATAGTTGACCTGGGCCGGCGGCGCCGTCACGGTCATGCTCCCCCAGGGCGCGGTTCTGGCGCTGCGGTATGGGCGCTCGGGGCTGCCGGTAGGCGCACCTATGACGCCCTTTTTCACGCATCCACTACAGTCTTGGGACGAGATCCCTGTACACGATCGCGCCTTCGATAGCTGGTTGTCCCCCAGCCGTGGTCCCACGCGCATGGGCTCCGGCAAGGATTCCACGACGTACTCGCTGGCTCCGGTAGCCCGCCCCAAAGCACCGTCGACAGCCCAGCGCCGTTCCGCAGATCAAGAGGTCCCGCCGCCGCGACTGGCAGACAGGACAAACCAGCCAGCAACGCCGTCCCCCGCGATGCAGACAGCTTGTTGCAATAGACACCGTCGTCGTGACCTGCTCGCCGCAGTTGACCGTCACATCAATCGCCGTCGGCCGTGGCTGCGTGATCATTCGGTTCAACACGGCAACCGACAGCCGGCCAAAGCTCTCGACCAGCGGTTTGGGAGGCGATGATGCCGAAATCATTGCGCTGACCGTGGTGCGGCCTGCACGAGCTGCGGTCCCAGGGCGACATTGCTTGCCTCGTGGATCCTCACGCTCACCGAACTCGGGCCCGGCCGAGCTAGGGCTTCCAGCGCCGCCATCAGGACCTTGCTCGAGCGATTCGCCAGTCCCGCATACCGCTCGACCGCACGGGATACCGCATCGAGCGAAGGCCCACCGGCGTGGTACCGATGCCGAGCAGCTCGCGCATAATGCATGCTATCCACCAGCGCGGCAGTTGCCGTCTCAATCAACAATCGCTTTGCCGGTGTCAACGGCTCGTACTGCTCGGCCAGCGCATCGGCGGTTTCGCGGCTTGCATCGAGGTACATGTTGCTCACGACGTCATTGTCGTTGATGAAGTTGGCGATCTTGAATGTAGGTGTGTGGCCACTCATGAACTTCTTCGTGTGCTCGGAATAGGTCGAGACTTGTGCCGCGTGCCGAGCGACAAGCTCGCCAGCGACCCTTCTCTCGTCGACGCCGACATCGGCGGTGGCAAGGGCTCGTTCGGGGTGGATGTGCGTGAGTTGGCTTTTCATGATGCTTCTCCTCGAAAAAAAGACAGATTGAGACCCAAAACTCTGGCATTGGGTCTTCCCGCTTTTCCTCACCCGCTGTGTGGCCAACAACAGTGGGTATTGAGGGTCGTGGCCTTGGGACCGTCGTCCCAGGGCACTGACGGCGTCAGGTCAATGCCAACAACCAGATCTTACTGGTGCGCGATCGCAGAGTCTATTGAGAAGTGCGGTGGCACGTACGTCCAACCGTCTCCACCGCGAGTCCATCGAGACCGCGGCTGAATTCCTCCCGCCACGCGTCAGACCCGGAACACTGGGTCGGCCAGAAACCGGTCGACACTGTCATAGCGGCCCTCATCATTCCAACAATGCGGCATCGAGCAGTTTACGGTCACCTTGGGGTGGAGCTCAGGCACCACGGTCCGCATGGCTTCGATCATAGCCTCCTTCGCGGCAGCCATGATTTCTTCAAACCGGTCGAGCGGCCCTTCAATGACAATAGAGTCGTATACCGGAATCAAAATATAGCCACCCAATGGCCGGATGGCGTGGTCGACGGCGACCAAGGCCAAGCACAAGATGTCTGCGCTCGTTCCTTGGATTACGTGATTGCCGTACGCCCGCGCGTCATGCAGCGTCCAGCCTCTCCGTCTGTCATGCCAGCGGGCAAACCCTGTTGCCGTGCGGGCTGCGCCCCTCGACCGAGCGATCTCGCCTGCACGCTCGAGTCCGTGCACAACGCGAGGAAACCGCCGTCTGAAGTCCGCCACCCATGCCCCGGCGACCTCGACAGGCACACCAAGTTCTTGCGCCAGTGACCACGCGTCTCGACCGTAGAGGGTTGATAGCCAGATCCCCTTGGCGCGACGGCGAATCGGGGCGGTACTGGCGTGATTCTTGAAGACATCGTCCGTCCAGCGCTGTTGCTCGGCCGAGATTTCTGAGCGGAACATGTCTTTGGCCAGGCCGACGTACACCGAGCCCCTGCTCCATAGTCGCAGCAGGGTATCGTCGTGAAACAACGCCGCGGCAATACCAGGTTCTTGCTCCCCGTAATCGAGATCTCCGATTCCAAAGCCCTCTGTTGCGATTACGAGTGGCCGGAATATCTTGGCCAGGCCGGCAATGTTCGGATTGACCGAGCAGATCCTGCCGGAGCACGAGCTCATTGCCGGAAAATGCGCATGACACCGACCATCGCCGCCGACCTGTAGAGGACCTACGCTGGCATACGCCAGGCGCGAGAATTTGCTGTACGTCCGCAACCATTCCAGCGGGCCCCATTCCCCGACCGGCAACTCGATTCGAGCGGCCCGTTTCAATGTGCTCGCCGTGAACGCTGTCGTGTGTGTGCGAGAGGCCCCTGCCACCGCGGCCATTCGCTCCAAGGCGCGGCGACCTTCGACGGTTTCGCACAGCACGCGGGCGGCAACCTCCAGTTTGTCCGGGCGCGAAACACGGTAGGTCGCGGCAAGTTGTTCTGCCGCATGGCGGGCGATTTGGCGGCAGTGATGGTGCACCCGTCTTGCCGCTTCAATGTCCACCCGCACTCCGCGGCGCTCGAGCTGATGAAGAATTGGCAAGACCGGCCGGCGGACCTCGTCAAAGTGAACGTCGAGCTCGTGCTCCCGCGTCGCATTTGCCATCCGGGGATAGAGATCGGCCAAAGCCACGGCGTCAACCGCGACCGTGCGTGCCAAAACTCGTTGCACCCACGGTTGATCAATATCAGCGGTGTCGAGTTTTCGAATCTGGTTCCGCAGCAGCCCGGCAGGATGCACGGCACCGTGCCTCCGACACACCTCGGCAAGCGCCAGCGCCGAGCGCTCCCGGTCCTTGGCCTGGCGAGCTGTCGCAATATCGGCCAGCGTGCTGACTTGAACTCGTTGCTTCGATTCCAGCCCATTTCTCAGCAGCTGCTCAGCGAGTTTGGTGTCCCAGGGTGGTGAGCTCATGCTGATGTTGAGACTGGCCAGGCAGGCAAACGTCGGCCAAGCTCCATGGACGATGACCGGCACATTTAGCGTCTCGATCATCTGTTTGACGTGGAGCACAACTTCCGGCCGCGCAACGTTGACCGAGTAGGTCCTGACCACGCCGGACGTCGCCGTTGCTGCCAGCCCCAACCGCAGGGGAAAAATGGCGTGAGGATCGAGCCAACCATGCCTCTTGATGTCCTCGGGATGCTGCGGTGACAGCGATCCACCGAATGCGAACGCCGGCACTATCGCAATGTGCTTCAGCGGCACGGCGGAGAGCTCCATCGACATAGCCTTCGCCGCCTCGATCGTATCGATGTTCACGATGGCAAGAGGGGTGGCCGTGATCGACCCCGCTGACTCGGTCAGGGGGATTTTGAGCGATTCTTGAATTTCTTTTCCTTTTGCCTGTGTTTTCATCGCGTTATCCCTGGCTGCTGGAAAGATGTTCAGCGGACACGAAGCCTTTATAGATATTATTGCGAAGCGTTGGTGTCCGGACGAAGGTGCCGGCGGACCGTGCGGACATCTACATTCATGGCGTTCGCAATGGTCTGTTGAGATTCGCCACACTCATGTCGGGCTACAATTTCGGCGTGACGCTGCCCGGCCTCGTACTCGCGGCGAGTAACGAGCCCAAGGTCATGCCGGAGGCTCTCCAGGTTGTCCCATTCCCGATCTGGCTTGAACGGTAGCGCTCCTTGCATGAACAGAACTCTTCGTGGTTGCGTAAATGGCCGGACGCGGCCCAGGGCCTGAACAGCCTCGTACTCGAGAAACCTCAGGGCATGCTGGGCCATGCGGTCATTGAATCGCCGGCTGGGCAGGCCACTGAATGTCCCTGCTGCACGACGGCCGTCGTTGGCGTGCGCGAGGATTCGATAGGGCAGATGGCGGTCCACCTCCACCACCTCGTTGAGAAACTTCTCGAGCACGTCGGAGCTCATGTTGTAGGAGCACATGGCAAATGCCGCGCCGAAATCCGAGTAGGTGTTGATGCCGCGCAGGCCGTAATGAATGACCGGAACCACCATGGGATCTGCAATGGCAGCATCGTTCGGGTTGGCAACGGCGCGCAGGTCCGGCCGACCAAACGCACGCAATCCAGCCTGCAGGTGCTCTACAGACGTCCCCAGCTTGTCGAGCTTCGTGACCGCAATGCTGCGAATCCCTGCGGCTGCTTCGCGGATGACGAGCTGGGCAACCACGTCTGCCAGTTGTCGGGCGTTGTGATCGAAGTAGCGCATGGCGCTGATGGGTGACCGCAGATTCAATATCTCAGTCCCCATCGGCCTAAACTCAAATCCGGCGCCCCATTCGACATAGCGGGAATCACCCCAGCGCCAAGCCAGTATTTGTGGCGTGAGGCCCGCACCAAGCACGAGCACGTGTGCCGCGGCCGGAAATCGCGGCCGGAAGACGTAGGTCACGCCGCGCGTATCGTACCGCCGCAGCCGCACCGGCGACCTGGCCAGCGCCATCAGGTCGTAAACGACGTATCGGAAACTGTCGCCGAAACGGGAGTCGCCAGCCTCCTGGATGGCCAATGCCAGATCCGTGCTGACGCGGAACGCCGGGCGCAGGTTCGTCAGCGCTGCCTGGTTCTGGTTAAGCAATCCATCAATCTCGGCTCGAAGCTCGTCGAGGACGACACGATCATAAGTGCAGAGTCCAGCGACGTTGACTCGGCTAAGCGTGGCGGTGAACACCGTGAGGGATGTGTAATCAATCGCGCGTAGCAAAGACGAGGTAACCAACGATGGTTCGTCGAGCACGAAGAGCGTCGCCGGTGACACCGTGAGCTTCGTGGTCAGATCCGGAATCGCCGAAAGATATGCCTGCATGCCCAATACGAGTCGTTGACCCTCGAGGCGCTCGGCGGCGAGCTGTGTGGGCCAGCTACATTTGTCTGGACAATTTGCGCAGAGCTCCTGCCGGGCGAGAACTCCGAGCCCGCGGCGCTCAGCGCTCTTCCAGCGTGCGGCCGCGGGCCCGCAGCGTCTGCCATCACGAGGGTATAGGCGATAAGCAGGCAGATGAGCGCAGTTCATCAGCTCCGGCGTCCGTGTTATGAATTCATCCAAGATGTTGTTGGCCGATGGCAGCAGGACAATCCGCGTGTAGCGCTCGTAGCTAGCTTCGTCTCGCAATAGCATACGGGCGAGGTGAGTCTTGCCCGCACCGGGGGGAAGCGCGGCCAGCACGCGCTTGTGGTATCCCAGCAGCTCGAACAAGGCGGGAAGCCGGGTGTGTTGTGCCCGAAAGGCTGCAAGCGCACCCGGCTCGTTGATGACCAGCATCGAGGTCTCCCAACCACGCTCTACTGGCCGCTACTTGCGCGAGCGGCGCCGTTTCGGAAAAGTCCACTGGAACGCAGGTACGTCGCCAAGAAGCGCGGTCAGTTCGCCGTCATTAAGAGTTGCCCGCGACATCAGGGCGATGGCAATCCTACCAATGGCAGTTTTCGCCGCCTTTGTTCGCAAAAAGGTCTTTGCTTGCACCGCGGTCTCCAAAAGGCACTCGAAGCCATTGTAGTCCGAGGACAACGTGCTCAGCGCGTCCGTGACGGTCCCGACCTCAGTTCCGGGATGTTCCTCATCCGCAAGGAATTCCGCGAGGTCGTAGCCATTCGGGTGACGGAGCCACTGTTCAACGACACCACCAACAGCCACAACCGCCGCGTACTCAGCCTGGGTGCCTAGTAGTTTCTCTGCAAGCCGCGGGTTCGCCCCAACAACGGCATCAGGGTTCTTCGGCAAAAAGGCGGTAGCGGGTTCCGGGATAAATTCCCATAAGGATTTCTTAAAACAGGCGATGCCGACAGACGGCGCTGTGACACCGTAGATGGCGTGTGCCAGCACGACGTGCGCCGCTTGATGAAACGCCGCGGTTTCGACCATGTCGCGAGCATGATCCAAGGTTGGCAGCATGCCAGTGTGTCTTCCAATTGCCTGGGCGAGGTCTGTCCCGAGTCCCCACAGCCTGCTGCGGTTGCAGTAATCCGAGGGAACGTGCTTGCTGCCCGTGGCAGATGGATTCGCGGTTGGTGTGTTGGATATGCTGTTGGCCTGTTGCTGCTGAGTTTCCATGTTTTTTCCTGCTGCACCTGCCATCAGGCGCGATTGGGAGTTGCGTTCACTTAGACACCGTCGCAGTTTCAAGCTGGGTCAGGTATTCCGGATCCAGCGCTTCCAGCTGCGCGCGCAGCTCGGGAAACCGCTTGACCATTTCCAGGTTGGGCAACCGCGTGATGACGCCCTCTAGCGGCAGCGGTTTGCCTCCCCAACGGGCTTCAAATTCAAGAACAAGCGGGTCCGTCTCATGGTCTCGCGACGACAACGGCTCCGACGTCAGGATGTAGTTGTTTCGTCGACCACGAATAAAAATCTTCCGATCGTGAAAATCTGGTTCGTCCATAAGAGCGCAGAGCTGATCGAGCAGACCACCGGAAAAAAAAGAAACAGGGATTCTCCAAAGAGCGGGCACCTTGGCTACGAGATCGACCACAGGCCAATAGATGTTGATCGTCGACCCCAGCTCGGCGTGATGGCATACGCACCCATCGCCGTTGCAGACAACGGCCGTAACCGGCGCTTCGCCGAACCAATGGATGGCCACTTCTACGGGCGCGACGCTCGTGGGGCGCACAACGAGAGTCTTGTCTCCGCTGACTCTCAACAACCCGATCACGTCGTCCATGGTGACCTCGGTCGAAGTGTCTCCGAAATAGCGCTCACGAAGATGGCGGAAGACAGTCATTTTGCCGACCGCCGCAACCTGCTCCTGCGACAAGTCTTGCGCGGGCTTATTTTTCCCAAACGGTACCTGCGGCACAGAATCGCCCGCCGCCGCTAAGGGCCTGGCCTGGCCAATCGGTGGCAACGCATTAGCCCTGGCCGATCCCGCCGGCTTCGCGGCTTTCCTCATCGGGGGCGGCACCTCAGGCAGTGCCGTGAATATCTCTGCCTCAGTAGCGGAAGAGGGAGGCGAGCCAGTCTCGCCAGCGATTGACTGAGAACTTGGTACAGGTGCGGTCATCGCCGGAAGAGCTGGTGTGGTCGAGCGAATGCTCGGACGGCCGGCCAAAGGCGGCCGCGCGAGGTTGGGAGGTGCCACCGTTCGAGAGGTCACTTGGCCACTGGTCGTGGGAGGCAGAGGGGTTGCTAACGGGGTCGGGGGTGTTGGTTTCATGACAGGCTCCTTCAGTTTTGTGCGCGGCTCGATGCCGCGTTTATGACCTAAGGGGGCTTGGATCAGGTCCCGTTGGCGGCTGTTGAACGGACTAGCCTGGATTTTGAAGGACTTGGGTTGCGATTGACGTCGTCAGGGGATACCTGTGGGTATTGCTATGGCCGAGACTGCGACTAAAGAGGCGTGGGTCGAAGGGACGCTGCCTTTCAGACCCCACACCAACTATCGTCAGCTATTGCTCCGCCGCCGCTATGCTCTCGGCGGGAATCGGGCAACGCTTGTCTGGGCGCCTGAGCGTTCCGATGGGCTGCTCACTGGCCTAAAGGAGGCTCTGCTCGCGCCAGCATTGCGTACGGGGGAGGTCAGTCGTGAGCAGGCAATTACAACCGTTGCACTCTATCTGCCACCGACGAGCGGTGATCGAAAGCGACCGATGCAGCCCAGGCTCGTACCTGATCCTGACAAGCTACTGAAGCAAAAGGGGCTCAAGTCTTTCTGGAACGCGCTTGGTTTCGCCGCCAATCCAAGAGGGCAACTCTGGCCAAAAAGGACCTTGGATGAAATCAGGCTGAGAGTCATGAAGCGATGGGGGACGTCGCTAGTCGGGCAGCAGCCGGACGATGTCATTGCTTTCAAACTTACGGGGAAGGTCGAGCATCGGCTGCCGTTAAATGACCAGGCGCGGATTGATCACGCCGACGCGCAACGACAGTTGGTGCTTCACGTTTTCGATCAAGTGCGCCAATGGCTCGTCAAGCAACCGGACGCATTGCCGGCAATAACAAATGGAACGCGCTGGGTTCGAACCGAGGTGCGCCGGTTGATTGAGCGCCTGGCAAAAAAGGAGAGCACAGAGAATTGGCGGGATTTCGTCTCGACGGTACGAGCCGTTGCGGCCACCCAGCTAGGTGCAATGGCGAAATACTACATCCGCGACGTCAGAGACCGCATGAATGAGGCTCTTCTGTTTGGAAATGAGGGCGAGGCGCGGCTGTTTCGTCTGCTGTTCGGTCGGTACAGGCAATACGACAACGGCTACGTCCTCGGCCCCATTGAGCATGAGCCAATTCTGGCTGCACTGTTTCACAGGTTTCTTTCCGAACGAGCTCAGCGTGGGTGGATTACGCATATCCTGGATGTCGGTTTCGACCCCCCTGATGACGTCGCCAGGGAATGGCTCGGCTGGTTGAATTTCTATGTTGAGGTTGTGCTGGCGCAGAGGGTACCTGAAGACGCCATATCCCACGTGACAAAATCAGTGGCCACATTGCCTGGCCTCGACGCGCTCAAGACGCTGGCGGACCCGGAGAGCTTCAAGCCGGGGGCGCTCGGGGATTTTGAAAACCAAATTGCAGACCCGCTCAACCTCAACGCCGTCTTCGACCAGATTTTGAACCCACGCGAGAAGCACTTTCTCCTGTGCTACGCGGACCCCAAAGCGGTGAGCTTTGCGAGCGCAGCACGGATCGCGGGGGTCGATTCCTCTCACTTCCGCAAAACTGTCCTTTCGGCGGATGCCAAGCTGCTGAAATACGCCCGTACGCTTTTACCTGCAAGTAGGGGCGACTGACGCCGCCGGAGGGCGCGAAAGTCGCCTGATCCATACCCCCCTAGCATTGTGGAGCACATGCCCACGGCTGGAGGGTTGACGATGCTTTCTCACGATGACCACCGTCGGCGACGGTTACTGACCCCAAAAGAGGCGGCAAATCGCCTCAACATCACTGTGGAGTCCCTTCGCTATTACGCCCTGCGGGCGAGGACATTGCCGTACATAGCGATCGGTCGCAAAATCCTGTTTCTTGAAGGCGACCTCGACCTGTTCGTCACCAAACGTCGCAAGCCCAACGCCCCAGACGTTCTCGTGGAGCTTGAGAATCAGCAGGGTGTCACGAATTCAAGCCCCGCGGCCCCAGCAAGTCCAGGCAGCACAGAAGCCATGCTGCCCGATGTCCTTGCCGCTGGGATTCGATAGTGCTGACCGTGGTTGAATCGCCACCGCTGGCCACCCTACCGGCGGTTGTTGACAACGCCGGCATTGATGACATTTCGGTCCAGCGGAACGATGGATCGTCATTGACTCGTCAGATCGCGGCGGTAGTATCAGAGCTGGCTCAGATCCGCCGGCTCTTTGAAAACCGAATAAACGAAACACCGTTTCTGGACATCGAGGCGGCTGCGAGCTTCGTGCGGATCACACCGGCGTCTCTGATCTACTACGCCAAGAGAGCCAGGCTGGTGGCCTATCACGTTGTTGGCAAGACGCTCGTCTTCCATCGCGACGACCTCATTGCGTTCATGAAGCGGAACAGAAGGCCGGGAGTCGACGGGTAAGGGAGACCACCAATGACCCGTCTACCACCCGACTACGACCCGAGGATTCGGGTCGAGCCCAAAAACAAGGGCAGCAGTATTCAGTATCTGTTTTTTTATTTGCCCGACGGCACTCGTTTGAATCAGTCCACCGGAACGTCGAGCAAGATGCTCGCTCGCCAGATAGCAAAGGAGAAGGAGAAAAAGCTGCTCGACGGCCAGTTTGCCGATCATGAGCTGAAGATTCTTGGCGCAGCCTACGGCTCGCCAGAGCTCACAGTTGTTCAGGCAATCAGGCGGTACAGGCGGCTGACCAAGGGCTTCAAGACGCCCAAGACCAGAAAAGACGAGCGTCCCGAGCTCGTGAGGATCTTTTTTACGTACTTTATTAGGGAGCGCGGTGCCCACTACCTTCGGGAAATCACAACCGCGATGGTGAACGACTATCTCCAGTCAGAGGTGGCTCACCTGAGCCCGGTGACGCGCAATCGCTATCGCCAAGCCATCAAGAAGGTTTTCAACGCGCTCAAGAAGGAGAAGACCTTCCGCGGTGAGAATCCAGTTGACGACGCCGTGAAGATCCCACTCACCAAGAAAGCGGCACAGCGAAAGGTTTGGATCCTGCAGGAACACTACGAGCGCCTGCTGACGGTAGCAGGGAAGGGCAGAACGTCGTTGCCCATCCACGACATGCTGGAGCTCGACTGGGAGATTGCTCTGCGGATCGACGAGATGCTCACATTGGAGTGGTCGCAGATCGATTTCGAAAAGCGTCTGCTTTCGATTGAGTGCAAGCCAAATTTTCCAACGAAGTTTGGGATCGGCTGGGCACCCAAGTGGAAGCAGGAGCGCAAGATCCCTCTCACCGACAAGGCTATCGAGATCTTGCGGCGTCAGCCTCGGCGCTTGACGGCCGGTGCTGTTGGCAAGAGCGGTCAACTACTGCCGACCAATCTCGTGTTTCCCAAGAGAGCAAACTGGCACGGCGAGGTGCGCTACCTGCGCTGCAACTGCATCAGCACTGCCTGGCGTACGCTGCAGAGAAAATCTGGCCTGACGCAATTCGGCTACCACTGGCATGACTTGCGTCGGTCGTGGAATCGCAGAGCAGCAGAGCGAGGCATTCCCGTTGCCTATCGTGCGGCGTTCCTCGGTCACCGAGAGGACGTGAACGAGGGCAACTACGAGACTGAGATGGCCGTCGAGTTCATGCGCGAGCGCATGGGCAACAGCATGGCTACTGGGGCTTCGGATTCGAGCGGAGCTGTTCGAGTTTTGTTCGAGTTGCCTAAAAACGCTGAGGCCCAATCGGCCTGATGAAAAAAAAGATCAACATTTTCCGAAGGAAAATGGTCGGGGCGACTGGACTTGAACCAGCGGCCTCTTGGTCCCGAACCAAGCGCTCTACCAGGCTGAGCTACGCCCCGACAGTCTGCTCTTGCTACCGGATTTGCATTTCGCTGTCAATTTGATTCCGTTTTCGGAAATCTTTTTCGATCCCCGCGCGTTTCTCTTCCCAAAACCTTTTGGTTTGATCTATAGAGCGCCAAAGAAGAACGCTCTACGGAAGGGAAATGCGTATGGTACAAAGCACAGGCCAACCCATGGTTGAGGCCCGTGGCCTCAAAAAGCACTTCGGACAGACGCGCGCAGTCGATGGCGTCTCCTTCACCGTTTCGCGCGGCGAAGTTGTGGGATTTCTCGGGCCCAACGCGGCCGGAAAAACCACGACGATGCGCCTGCTGACCGGGTTCCTCAGACCCACTGACGGTCAGGCGTTTGTCTCGGGCATCGACGTAGCCCGCGAACGCCAGCTCGCTCAGACCAAAGTCGGCTACCTGCCCGAGAATGCTCCGCTCTACGACGATATGATGGTCCTGGACTTCCTCAATTTCGTCGCCGACCTGCGGGGCGTGCCCGCCCCGGGCCGCAACAATCGACTGCGCCAGATCTGCGAGCGCTGTGGCTTGATGACCCGGCTGGGCACGGACATCGGTACTCTGTCCAAGGGCTATCGCCAGCGCGTAGGTCTTGCCCAGGCCATGGTGCATGAGCCGGATCTGCTCATCCTGGACGAGCCCACGAGCGGTCTCGACCCCAACCAGATCGTGGAGATCCGCGAGCTGATCAAGGATTTGGGGCGGGAGAAGACAGTCATTTTGTCCACGCACATCCTGCAGGAAGTTACGGCCACCTGCAGTCGCGTCATTATCATCAACGACGGCCGGCTGGTAGCCGACGATACGCCCGAGGCTCTGACGGATCGCGACGCTACCGCAGTCATTCGGCTGGTCGTGCGCGGCAAAAACGGGGCCGTGCTCGATGCTTTGAAGCTCCAGCAGGCTTTTGCCGGCTTGCGCGGCGTCCGGGCGGTGGAGCCCATCGACGGCGAGGGCGAAGGAACCCTCGGCTTCAGACTGCGCGCGAGCGGCCCGGAGGATCCTCGCGCGGACGTATTTTCGACCGCCGTGGCCCAGAATATCGTCTTGCTCGATTTGCACCGCGAGCGCGTTTCTCTCGAAGACACCTTCCGGCGCCTGACGCGCGGTCATGGAGTGCCCAATGCATAACGTCATGACCATCGCCCGCCGCGAGCTGCGGGGCTATTTTGATTCACCGATTGCTTACATCGTCATCGTCACATTTCTGCTGGTTGCGGGCTGGATGTATTTTAGCGCCCTGTTCCTGATGGACCGGGCCGACATGCGGGCTTTTTTCTCGCCGTCGCCGTTTTCGCCTTCCATGCTCCTCGTGATCCTGGCGCCGGCCATCACCATGCGGCTGATTGCAGAAGAGCGCAAAAGCGGCACGATCGAGCTCTTGACCACGTTGCCGATTCGCGACATCGAGGTGGTCTTGGGTAAGTTCGCGGCCGCATTGGGCCTCGTGTGCACGGCGCTCGCTTTGACGCTGGTCTATGCGATCTCGGTTGCACTCATGGGCTCGCTCGATTGGGGACCGGTGGTGGCAGGCTATGTGGGGACCTTGTTGTTCTCGGCCACGCTGCTGGGCGCGGGGCTCTGGATTTCCGCGATGACCAAGAACCAGATTATCGCCTTCATCGTGGGCTTCATCATCTGCGCAGTGCTCTATTTCGTCTATTGGCTGCAGTTTTTCATGCCCCAGGCTTTAGCTCCTCTCGTCGAATTCATCTCGGTGAGCTCGCACCTGGACAATCTGGCGCGCGGCGTCATCGACAGCCGCGACGTAATCTTTTACCTGACTCTGACAGCCGGTAGCCTCATCCTGGCCACCCGTGCGCTGTCCAGGCAACACGCATAAAGAAGGCTCAACATGGACAGCAAAAAAAGAAACGACGCTGCGGTCTTGGCGGCTGCTGTGATCGGCAGCCTGGTTCTGGTTAATATCATCGGCATCAAGGTGTTCGGTCGTTTGGATTTGACCCACGACAAGCAGTTCACCCTGAGCGCGGCGACCCGCGCCACGCTGCGCTCTCTGACCGATCCGCTCACGGTGCGGGCGTATTTCACCAAGGATCTGCCGCCGCCTTACTCAAACCAGGCCCGGTATGTGCACGACCTGCTCGACGAATACGTGGCCAAGGGCCATGGCAATTTCAGCTACGAGTTCATCGACCCCCTGAGCGAAGAAACGGATGCGGACAAAGAAAAGAAGAAGGACGTCCGGACCAATATCTTCGGCCAGGCCGTGCGGGAAGCGACTACGGTGGAGCGTGAGCTGCAGAAGTTGGGCATTCCGCCGGTGCAGGTGCGCGTCAACGAAGAAGACAAGATGGAGGTCAAGCGGGCCTACATGGGCCTGGCCGTCAATTACGGCGACAAAACCGAAGTGCTGCCGGTGGTGCAGGAGACGGCCGGCCTCGAGTACGACCTGACGACCCTGATTCGCAAGGTCAGCCGCACCGAGCGGCCCAAGCTGGCCCTGGTCGTCAGTGGCATGGACGACAAGCAGCAACAGGCGTTCGGCCGGGTCAAATCGCTCTGGACCCAGTTGTACGACGTCAGCACGATCGACCTGGCGTCGGCGGCCTCGATCCCGGCTGACGTCAAGGCGATCATCGTGATCGGCTCGAAGGCGCCCTATTCGGATGCGGCCAAGAAGTCGATTGACGAATATGTCATGTCGGGCCGATCGGCCGCGTTTCTGGTGGACGCCGTCAAACCCGATCTGACGACGCTGCAATCGGAAGATGCGAGCTCGGGCCTGACCGACCTTCTGACCTCCTACGGGGTCACGATCAAGCCAGGCCTCGTGCTGGATGAAAAATGCGCGACCGTGAACGTGACGCAGCAGCGCGGTTTTATGCGCATCAGCCAGCCGGTGCGCTATCCGTTTTTGCCTTTGGTCAACGCGCTCTCGGACAAGAGTCCCGTAACGCGCGGCCTGTCGCAAGTGGCTTTTCCGTTTGTCAGCCCGCTGACGGTTTCCCTGGCCGAAGGCAGCGCGGTCAAATCCGAGGTGCTCGTGCGCTCTTCCGAGCATGCCTGGACGCAGGCGCCCCCATACAATCTCGATCCGATGCAGGAATGGACGCTCGATCGGGTTCAGGACCCGGGCGTAAAGAACCTGGTCGTAGCATTAAACGGCGTCCTAAAGAGCCCCTACAACGCCGCGAGCGGGGCCGATGGGAGCGGCGCGAACGCGCGCGTGTTGGTCATCGGCGGCTCCGCCTTCATGACCGATCAGTTTCTGCAAAAGGCCAACGAAGCCCTGGTGCTCAACATGACCGATTGGCTGGTGCTGGACGACGACTTGTTGTCGGTGCGGGCCCGCGGCCTCTCCGCGGCTCCCCTGAAGGAGCTGTCGGCGAGCGGCAAGAGCGGCGTGAAATACGCCAACATCGTCGGTGTGCCTCTGGCGTTTGTATCTTTGGGCCTGTGGCGGTGGCGCCGGCGCGAGACCCTGCGCAAAGACGTCCGCCTCTAGTCTTGCTGATAAGGAGAAGATCATGAATCGCAGTACCATCATTGCGAGTCTAATTTTTGCTGTTTTGCTGGTCGGCGCGGCCTTGGTTTTGATGCAGAAACCCGAAAGCGGCATGTCGCGTCTCTCTCTTGCCGGAGCCAAGAAGGACGCGGTGACGCGTGTGGAGCTCAGCGGCAATCAAGCGGCCGAGCTCAACAAAGACAAAGGGAGCTGGCTCCTTGGCGACGGTAAGCAGGCCGATCAAGCCGCGGTCGAGCGGCTCATCGACAGCTCGTTGGCCATGGCTTCGAGCAATCTGGTCACCCGGGACGCCGGCCGCTATGCCGACCTGGAGGTGGACGACACCAAGGGCGAGCACGTGCGCCTGCTGGCCGGCAAGCACCCCGTGGCGGATTTCGTGGTGGGCAAGGCGGCCACATCCGGTGCTTCGTACGTGCGGGTCGACAAAGCCGTGTACCTGGTGCCCTCGACCAATCGTGCGAGCTTTGCCCGCGCGAGC
>Ga0182027_10007645_pt1 | contig 15873 bp, 19 predicted proteins | sample 712E1DmetaG_FD_121300 | JGI IMG/M metagenome (GOLD analysis project Ga0182027, IMG submission 121300) | Permafrost microbial communities from Stordalen Mire, Sweden - 712E1D metaG (Illumina Assembly) | ecosystem: Environmental > Terrestrial > Soil > Wetlands > Permafrost | place: Sweden...
GCACTCGCGATCGCCAGCGCCTGGGTGCGCGGGAAGCTGGCGCCGGGGACGGACATCGCGACGTATGTAGCGCCGCCTGAGGCGCGATAATGCCGCCGATGCTACTCGCTGACGGCGTCTACAAAGTCGATGGCCTGAGGGCGGCCAATGTCTACCTCGTGGCGATAGATGATGGCCTCCTGCTGGTTGATGCCGGCATGCCTGGGAACGCGAAGCGGATCGTGGCCTTCATCGAGAGCATCGGCTGTCACGCGGCCGACCTGCGCTACATCGTCCTTACGCACTGCGACATCGACCATATCGGCAGCGTCGGGCGGCTCAAGGAGCTGACAGGCGCCAAGGTCGCCATCCACCAACTCGATGGCCCTGTCCTGGCGGGGGAGCAGAGGTCCCAGAAGGGCGGGCCTCTTATGGCCGTGTTCGGTCGGCTGTTCAGAGTTCGGCACGTGGTGCCAGACCTTCTCCTCAAGGATGGCGATGTCGTCGGTGGCCTGACGGTCATCCACGTGCCAGGTCACACCGCCGGGAGCATCGTCCTGGTCCGCGAGGACGGTGTGGTTTTCTCCGGCGATGCGCTACTCAGTGACAACGATGGGCAGGTTCGCGCGCCAAAGCCGCGTCTCGCGCTCGATCGAGTTCAGGCGCAGGCCTCTGCCGAGCGGATCAAGGCGCTGCCGATCAAGCTGCTATGCACGGGCCACGGGGCACCGGTTCACATGTAGGTCCCGCCGGCCATGGGCCAACGGTGTCGGGTCGAGGTTCGACGGCCTCCGTTCGGCCGACACGATGGAACGATCGTGAGTGCCACGATCCGAGTGAACCGAAGCAGGCCTCGTGGAGCCGGCTAGCTCGACTGCTCAGCGAGCATGGGCGAAGACGCGGCTGCGCTCAGCCTCGCTGCCGGGCTGGGTGCCGAGCACATGGGAGCAAGTGATCGAAACCGAGCCGACGCACCCCCAGAGTCGGTTGGCCAAGGCTCATAATCGTCCTGTCAGACTGCGGTTCGACAGAATGGAGGCTTCGGGATGGCTGCGTCGGTCGGCGCTCAAACAGCGGCGCTATCTGCCGCAGACTTCCTCATTCGGGCTCGTACGCGTCTTGAGGCGTCCGGCTTTCGCTGCACCCGCGACGCTGCTCCGTTCCTCCTCGCGGCCCACCGCTCTCGGTTTGAACTGACCAAGTTCGGCAACCTCGACACGTCGTTCCTATTCGCCTGTTTTCCGGCCATCGACCGTGTGCAACTCGACGCATTCTCAGCTGCTTCCTTCAAGGCGGCGTTAGCCGATCGAGGCCCTCGCCTCCCGCGAGGGTTCGGGGAGGCCGTGTTCTCGTACGCGGTGGCCGTGGTCGAGTCCACGCCGCCAGATGTGCTTGAGTACGTGCGACGAGACATGGGGCCGAAGCACTGGGCGGCCTCCGAGAACCGGATCGTGTTCGACATCGCGACGCAGCAACTCGCGGTCTGCGAACGGACCCCTCTGTGGGGAGCGGCCTACGCGAGCAGTCAACGCAATCTGATCCGCTCCCTCCTGGGTTGATGGCCCTCTCTGTCCCCGATAAGCGCGTCGCTATGACACCATCGTGGCTGTCAGCGGTGCGGCTGACCGGTGTGAGCGGCAGAGGGTGGACGGGCGCTCGGCATCGCGACCGCGTGGCCACTGGGATGGGCCAGCCTCCGGCTGCGCAAGCCGCGAGGGCACGGCGCCGAGAATGGCCCGACGCCCTTCTGAGGTCCGGCGATGTGGAGCTGCAACGGCAGCGCCTCGCCAGCGGTACTCCCGGAGCGCCGGGTCCACCCCATTGTGACTCTATGGGCGGCCGCTGACGAGCGTTTCTCGGCTCGTATTGGGCGGGTGTACCTCAGGGCGGCACGTCCAGGCAGCGTCTGGAGGGACGGCCGGGTCAGCCTCCGTCGCGGCCCGATCCCGCCTCAGCAGGTGACATGGAGGACCGCAGCCGTATCGTGGACGTCCGCGGCCGAGAGCCGGGCGCATGCCTCCGCGGTGGGGAGGATGAGTAGCTCGACCCCTCGGCGGCGGGCTTCCTCGATCACCTCCGGTGCAACCGGGAGGCGGCCCTCGGCTCCCGTCCCGACGATCAACTGACGGCAGCGCCAGGGCAGGGGCTCCAAGGTCGTCAGCGGGGTGTGGCCGTACTGGTCGCGCTGCGGCTTCGAAGCCTTCTTGCGGCGACGAGAGACCCGGCCGCGCTCGACCAAGACATCGTAGTCGTAGGTCTGACCGTCGAGTTCCACGAGTCCGAAGGCGACCAGGCGGGCCTTCATGATGCCCTCGCTATGCTGCTCCGCCATCCCTGCCAAGCACACGACCCGACGAACAGCTCGCGTTCGTCCTCCGCGCGCGGCCGATCTCAACATCGGTAGCATCCGGCGGAATATGGCAGACAGGCCGGCCACCAGTCAGGACTATGCTCCAATCACCGCTGGGATGTCGCACGGACGACCGCAGCGTCCGTGGACACAGCGCTCGGGATGGGTGGGAAGGAGATCAGGGATGGCGGAGAAGCTGGTGATCGAGCTGACGCGGGAGAAGGAGACGCCCGGCACGATCCGGTTCCAGGAGCAGGACCCCGACGAGGACCCAAAGGTCGGGATGCTGTATGTCAAGAAGGCGGCCAGCAAGCGGCTCGGCCACCCGACGCGCATCCGGGTGACCATCGAGGCGATCGAGTCCTGAGGCGGTTCGCGATCGGCGCGACGCGATCGGCGCAGGACACGCGCAGCGAGAAGGCCTGTCGACGATCTCTGCTCGAGCCCAGGAGGAGGAAGTCATGGCGAGCAATGAAGGGGACTGGCAGCGCTACGGCGGCACGCTCACGCGGGCGATGGCCGAGGTCCTGCTCGAGTTTCCCGACGAGGTCCGGGCGCAAGCCCTCGAGGTGGCCGACTACTGGATCAGCGTCGGGCTCACGATCGGCTTCGAGCGTCCGCACCAGGCTCGGGAGCTGTTGGAGTTGATCGAGGCCGACGAGTCCGAGCGAGCCGCCCTCGTGGAGGACGCGGCAGCGTTCATCGAGGAGGCCCTCGCATGAGGCGGCGCGGACTCGTCTCGAACCTCTATCGGGCCGCGCGCCTCAGCAACGACGTCTCCGTCCTCACCTCGGGCAACCCGAACCGGATGGCTCGACGGGCGAAGAACAAGATCGTCGGTCGCGCCATGGCCCGCTCCGGCCTGTGGCGCCTCCTGTGGGGTCACTGACGGTCCGCCCATAGGCGGGCGCCAGGTCTGCCGCGGCGCCGTCGCCGTGGCCACGACGTCGCCAGTCTGAGCGATCCCGATCGCGCTCGCGGCGGCACCACTCAGGACCCTCGCACTGATCGTCGACGATCCCGCCTGAAATTGCCCCTGCTGCGCGCCCGGGACCCCTACGCTCTGAACGGATCGTGTGGGGATGGTCGTGGCGAAAGGACTTGAAGCCGCCGTTCCCACATGCCGGATAGTTGTGCCGAGCAAGATCACAGATGCGCTAAGACGCCGTCGTCGGAGCAGTCCGCCCGGCTAGTTGGGCCCGCGCCGCTCGTAGAGTCGCTGCTCCGCGACGGTCCGCTCGGCAAGGGGTTCTACCTCGAGTCGATCGTCCGGGATCGGTATCCCGCTTTCGACCGACCTGCCATAGGTGCCCCGCGCGATGCGCTCCTCGGCGCGCCCGACGGCGGCGAGCTGCTCGCGGAGGTCGGCTGTCAGGGCGACGGTGACCGACTCCGTTTCGAGAGCCCTACCGGCGTCGCCGCTATCTCCGGTCTGCTGGCGCTGGAGGGATCCTTCGGCACGGATCTCGCCGACCTGCTCTACCAGCAGGGCTTCGATGCGCGTTCGCTCGCGGGCAACGAGTTCACGGACGCGAAATTCATTCACGATCGCCTCCAGGTGAGGCCAGCGGCTCCGGCACGATGAGGACCGAACAAGATGCGTGATAGAGAACAGCGCGAGCCACGCTCCCAACGAGTAACCGCTCGAGACCGCTCTGGCCGCGCGAGCCGACGACGATCAGGTCGGCGTCCCAGTCGGCCGCTGCCTCGATAAGCCGGTGTGCGGGGCTGCCGTCCTCCACGTGGGCTTCGGCTTGCATGCCCGCTCCGCGAAGTGTGGAGGCAGTCGCCTGAGCTAGAGCCTCACGGGTTGCGTGTGCCTGTACGGCGGCGGCGCGGTCGGATTCCTGCCGGGCCGCGCCTCGCAGCCATGGACTCCATCGTGCTTCGTCGTCGCCGACGCTCAAAACCCGAACGCTGCCGCCGTGAAAGACGGACCAGCGGCGAAGGAGTTCCACACCTGCCGCGGCGCATTTCGATCCATCTTCGCCGACGAGGATGCGGTCCATTCGGTCGCGGCGGACGATGAGCACAGGTCGGTGGCTCTGGTCGACAACCTCGAGGCAGGTCGATCCGAGAACCGCCGATTCGATCGCTCCATGGCCACGGTTGCCCAGGACGATCAGATCGATGTCGAATCGAGCCGCTTCATCGAGGATAGCCTTGGAGGCGCGATCGCACACGAGGCGTGTTTCGACCGTGAGATCCGGTGATGCGAACTTCCGCGCGGCATCGTCCGCTATGCCCTGGGCCGCAACTTCGACGGCGTTCTCGCGCTCCTGAGCCAGATCCACCGGCAGCATCATGCCCACGTTTTCCAGTCTGTCGGCTGAGCCCGGGTATGCTGTGAGGACGTCGATCGTGCTGCCGACCGGCCATGCCAGATTCGCCACCAGCGACGCCGCGCGGCCGGACGCCTGGGAGCCATCGACTCCCAGAGATCGTGCTCTACGGCGACGAGGAGCCGGCCTGCCTTATCCACGCCCCGAACGAAAGCGTGGACCCCTCCGAGATCGAGCACCTAGCCCTGGCAGAGGCTCTGTTCCTTCGCAAGTACGGAGTGTCGGACCACTGACCCGGAGCGCCAACGGGGCGACGCGAATGAGCGGTGGGGGGCGGGCCCGTCCGACCGACCCTGGCCGCCATGACGGCACCTCGCCCAGGCAGGACACTTCGAGGCCATGCCACATCAGCCAGCCGATTCGCACCAACACGCAGCTCCGAGGCGGTCGTGACCGTGCTACCAGGTCGTTTGCCTGAACCTTCCCACGCCAATTCAGCCGCAGGTCTGTCACGGCGGCGGCACGTCGGTTACACGAACTGGTGGGGTCAAATCGTCCGTCGTGTCGGACTGGAACGAGACCTGAACAGGCCGTGAACACACCCGAAATCCCGGACGACCGGACCACGCGTCGAAACGTGTTCCTCTCCCTTGGCGTAAACGGCATTGAGACACTCGCCCTCGGGTCGGCGGCATGGATGACGGGTTCGGTCGGACTCCGGGCTCAGACCGCAGCCAATGCCGCCGATCTGGCCGTCGTGGTCTTCCTGCTCATCGGCGTCCTCAGCAGCGCTCGTCCCGCCGACGACAGCCATCCATTGGGCTACGGACGGGAGCGGTTCTTCTGGTCGTTGTTCGCGGCCCTGGGGATCTTCGTCGGAGGCGCCGGACTGGCGCTCGCGGGAGCCGTCGATTCCGCTCTTCACCCCTCGACCGTCGACCATTACGCGATCGCCTACTTCGTCCTGGCCACGACCGTGGCTCTCGACATGTTCGCTCTGGTCGTTGCGCTAAAGCCAATCCGCAAACAGGCGGCAACCAGAGGCATCTCGCTGCGCGCCCAAGCGCAGAGGAGTACGGATCCGGCCGCCATTACCGTCGTAGTCGGCGGGGCGTGCGCCGTGCTGGGGGCGATCACGGCTGCCGCGGGTCTGGTCGCGAGCCAGCTGACCGGAAGCGTTGCGCCCGACACCGCCGCGAGCGCCTTCATCGGGCTCGTACTCCTCGTCGCGTCGATCGTGTTGCTCAGAGCGAACCGCGCTCTCCTATCGGGTCGCGGTGTCCCGATTTCTGTTCTGCGCGAGATGCACCGGGTTGTCGCTGCGCAGCCGGGGATCATCGCGGTTCCAGATCTGTTCGCGGTCGTCGTCGGACCATCGAGCTTGATCGTAGACGGCGATGTCACCTTCGCCGACGAATTGACCGTGCCGGACGTGGAGCAGGCAATCATTGGCGCTACCGCCGCCCTGCGCGCACGCTGGCCGTCCGTGGACTACGTCTACTTGACGCCTGTGCCTAAGGCAAGGTCACGTCGTGCCGCGCGCGCCTCGAGATCTCGGGTTGCGGTTGCCGGCCACGCCTCGGTGGCCGGCCAGCCGGTCGCAGTTCCGCCCATGACGGACCGTCATGACACCTCGGCTCGCGGTAAACACACTGCCTGAGGGTCCGAGCACGTTGCCCGTATGCCCAGGTCCCACCCGTATCCCACGGGAACCAGGGCCCACCAAATCGTTCGCATGGCCGGCTTTTGAGCCCGCAGGACGGAGCTATTAGATGGCAGATGGTGTGGATCTTGTCGTCATCGGCTACTCCGATGAGGCCACAGCAGAGAAGGCCTACGAGGTCGTCGTCCAGCTCGAGCACGACCTCATCATGCAGGTCGCCGGGGCCGCAGTGGTGGCCAAGGACGCCGACGGCAAGGCAAAGATGGTGACCAAGACCGGGGCCACCAGGTCGGGTGCCCTGATGGGCGGCTTCTTCGGCCTGCTATTCGGTCTTCTGTTCCTCATCCCCGTCGGTGGCCTGATCCTTGGCGGGATCATGGGCGCAGTGATGGGCACCTTGACCGGCTGGGGAATCAAGGACGACTTCCGCCAACGGGTACAGGACGTCCTCAAGCCGGGTTCTGCAGCGCTGGTCCTCTTCATCAAGAAGTGGACCGAGGACAAGGCCCTCGCGGCACTCGCGCCTCTGGGAGGCGAGGTCCTCAAGACATCACTGTCAGATGAGGCCACCAAAGAGATCAACGAAGCCCTCGAAACCGACTGATGCCTCGCGGCGGCGGCTCAAGAGTCAATGCGAATCTCCCGGGGAACCAATCAGGAGGGCCATTTCCGTGGCTACAGCGCGGCGCCTGGTAACACCCATCGCGGCCCTAGCTGCGATCGTGCTCTTTTATCTATACAACCCCTGGGTCGTGGCTCCAGATTCGATTCGCCCGGCCCTGACCGTCGTCTTCTGGGTAGCGTCGATCGTCTTGCTGGTCCTGCTCTTCGCCGACCGGAACCAACCTCAGGCGGAGGTCGTAGAGGTAGAAGGCCCGGCATTCTCCCGATACCTGTTTGGTAACACTCGAGCCGGCCTCTTCTGGCTGCCGATCCGCATCTTCGTCGGCTTTGAATGGCTCCTCGCGGGCTGGGAGAAGGTCAGCGGCGCTGGTTGGACCTCCGGTGGCGGCTCAGCTCTTGAGGGCTTCTGGAAGAGCGCCGTGGCCATTCCCCAGACCGGCAAGCCGTCGATCACATTTGAGTGGTACCGCTCATTTCTGCAGATGCTCATCGACAACCACGCCGCGAATTGGTTCGGCTGGCTGATCGCTTTCGGCGAGCTCGCCGTCGGTATTGGCATCCTCGTCGGCGCCCTCGTCGGCATCACGGCTTTCTTCGGGGCGACCATGAACATGTCCTACATGCTGGCCGGCTCAGCCTCGACCAACCCGGTCCTCTTCGCCCTAACCATCGGCCTGATCCTGGCCTGGCGCGTCGCCGGCTATTACGGGGTCGATCGGTTCCTGCTGCCACGCCTGGGTGTGCCCTGGACCAAGCGGGGAGTGGTCGTGGCCGCGCCCGACGGAGCGCCCGGTGCGAGCTGAGATAGCGAGCCGGCGCGAAACGTAGCCCTGCCGGTCCCGCAGGTTCTGCGCGTGTCTGCGCCGCAACCGTTCCTTCGTGGCCCTCGCGAGGAGGAACCAGGCGATGTCTCGTGCGATGTCTGATCCGCTCGCGACCATGCTTGCGGTGGTCTCCGCGATCCTCATCGTGGTCGGCCGAGTCAATCACGACAGGTGGTGGGGCAACTGGATCGCGGTCGCCGGATTCGCGGTGCTCGTGGCCGCCGGCCTTGTCTTCCTCGTAGGGAGGTGATCGAAACGACCTCGTCTTGGCCGATGCAGCACCCAACATTGGCCCACCACGGCGCCAGCCGTTGAGCTGATCTTCCCTCTTTGGATGCGGCTCCCTCTGACCGGGTCGACAGTCCGGGTGACCCGGGATCCGGCGGGGGTCCAGAGCGCAAATCCGCGGCTGGTGGTCGCCCCGTGCCGACGCCCCCAAAGGGAGCGCACGGCGGACGCTCCGCGTCAGGCGCCGCCCAGGATCTCCGGCGCGGCGTCAGGATCGCGGGCCCCCATGCCCGGCGGATCGTCGAGCCGGTCCTCCTTCTCCCAGGCGGGCTCGCCGGTCTCCTGGTGCCGCTCGCGACCCGCTTCGCGTCGCTCGCGGCGCGGCGGCGGCTCCGCCGCCGACGCATCCGGCGCGCCCGTCAGGATCGACTTGATCCAAGACACCAGCGACATCAGCGTCTCCTCTGCGACGATCGAACAGCGTGGCTCGACCCCATTGTGCGTCACCGCGTCAACTGGCCGCCGTCAGGCTTCGGGTCGCTGAGGGGACCGTTGTCCCCTCCCCAAGATTGGCTATGCGGCGAGAAGAGCCTGGACCATCTGGTCCAAGCCCTCGATCACGATGGTTGGTGGAGTGCGTCCGAATCCCTCCGGGCGCGCCACTTTCTGAGCGTGAGATCGGCCCGCCGAGCGCCCGGTAGTGTCTCCACGCGCGCCAAGGGTGGCCGGCACCGGGCGCAGCGCAGGCGCCTCCCGAGCCGACCTTATGGTGAGAGCGTCACGCTAATCGCGTCCGACGGCCCCCGCACCGATGCCTTTCGCGCCGTCACCATGAAACCATCGTGCATCGGTCTTGATCTCGGCCTTCACACTTCGTCGGGGCTGGTCGCCGACGATCCCGGCTTAGGTGCCGGCCAGTCAAGCGGCTGCGTCCGCGGCCTAACGTGTTCGAGCGAAGGCCACCACGGGCGATCGCTGGCGGTGCGGCGCCCGTTTCAGCGCATCTGATCCGGCCTGCTGGCAACGGACGGCCCGCGGCTGTGGCCTGCGCAGGCGCGAGGGCACGGCGGCGAGAGAATGGCCCGACGCCCGGTGAGGTCCGGCGATGTGGAGCTGCAAACGGCAGCGCCTCGCCGGCATGCTCGGACCGCCGGCATGCCCGGAGCGCCGGGTCCTTCCTATTGTGACTCTGTGGGCGGCCCCTGACCAGTGAACGGTCAGTACGCCCCGTCGTCGAGAGTCCGCCCGCCCGCCCCGGCATACGGACCGCCCCACTGGTGGAGCGAGAAGCCGATCCCTGCTGCGGCCGCCCGGTCGCGCAAGTCCCGGGCCCAGAGGAGGGCAACCGGCTTCGGCACCCAGCCGGTCCCGCCGCAGCGCTTGTCGCGGGCGTGCGGATCGTACCCGTGGGTTGGATGGCGGCACGGCTCGACGAGCCGGCGCGCGGGCGGGCCACCTGACTCGCCCCCGACCGAGATCGCGTCGAAGCCGGCGAACACGAGCGAGGGCAGCGGCCCGAGGAGCGGCTCGGCCACGACGACCCGCCGGCTGGCCGGCGTCGCACGCAGGGCGTCCACGCGCCCCACGTAGCGGTCGTTCTCGACCGTAACGCACAGGGTGAGGTTCGCGATCACCCGGTCGCGCAGAATGCCGGAGAGGCGGTCGGGTGACCCGGCGCGGGCGGTCGCCGCGGCCGCGACGAGCTCCCAGAAGGAGGCCGAGCCAAGCAGCCCGGCCATCCGGTCGGCCCGCTTCGTGATGATCGTGAAGGTCGAGCCCGGGGCCAGGGCAATGACGGTCAGGACCTCCGCGATGAAGGCGTCGGGCACGAACTCGCCGAAGAGGTCGGTCATCGAGCCGGCTAAGACGTCGCGCGGCCGCCGCCAGTGCAGCGGCGCCTCGAGCCGCCCTGCGTGGAGCGCGACGTTGGCCGCCACGTTCCCGGGCGTCCAGGGCAGCGCCGTCATGCCGTAGCGGTGCGAGATCCGCTCGGCGTAGCAGAAGGCGCAGCCGGGCGAGGTCTTCACGCACCCGGTGACCGGGTTCCAGGTGACGCTTCTCGCTTCGGCCATCAGCGCACCTCGAACGCCCCGCCCACCCGGTCTGGGCGAGGGGCCCCGACTAGTGAGAGGCGCTCAGCATCCGGCCCGACGGCGGCCGTCACCGCAACGCTACGGCGGCGTAGTGCGAAGGCACGGCGGGCCAAAGCAGTTCCTGGTGACGGATTCAATGTTGAGGGCGGACTCGAATGGAGTCCTGGCCGTGCTCGTCCGCGGGCTAAGTCATTGCAGGGCCCGCTGTCAATGGGGGCGAATGCCGCAGGTGCAGGGTTGACCGACCGGCATTTGTTTGACATCATAGAACACATGAGAACTATCGGTGGGTTGGAGCTGGATGTGCTCCTGGCCGTCGCCAGATCGCAGGGCCCGGCCTACGGGCTCAGCGTGCGCGACGAGGTGGGGCGGGCGCGGGGCCGCGAGTACTCGGTCGGCGCCATCTACACGACGTTGGCCAGGCTCGAGGACAAGGGTCTGATCGCGGGCCGGTCCACCGAACCGCTGGCCGTGCGGGGCGGACGCTCTCGCCGCGAGTACGGCCTGACCACCACGGCACGCGAGGTGCTCGCCGCGGAGCGGGAGCGATCGGCCAGGCGATGGGACACCGAGCCGCATTCGGGTCAGGCGTGACTGCGGGGCATGGCGCCCGTCGCGACGGATCGGCACCCGCGGCTGGGCCCAAGCCCGCGGCCGACGCCCGCAAGGGGGGGCTCGCGGAGCTGGTCCTGGCCGGGCTGGTCGTGGACGAGGACGAGCTGCTCGGCGATCTGACCGAGGAGCGCGCCCACCGGGAGGCGACCTACGGCGGCGGCGCCGCGCGGAGCTGGTACCGCCGCCAGGCGGTGCGCGCCGTGCCACACCTGCTGTGGCGCGGGTTGCGGACCAGGTTCGGCTGGGTGGCGCTCGGCGTCGTGGGGGCATGGGCGGTCAACCTTGCGGTCCTCGCCTCGCTGGGTCCGACGGGCTTGTTCGACACCCGGTACGCGCCGACGACGCAGGAAGTCCTCGGCGACACCATCGTTCACGGCGTCGCGATCCTGCTGGGCGGGTTGCTGGCAGGGGCGGTCGCCGCGCTGCTGAGCCGGGGTGCCCGCCTCGTGCCGGTGGTGATCGTAGCCGCCTTCTGCTCCCTGTGGGCGTGGGAGGGACCGTTCTACGCGGTCTACGACCCCGGCCGCCTGACCGGGGACGGGCCGTACGCGATCGAGCTCGGAGCATGGTCCCACGACCTGCTGCTCCCCGCCGTCTGGCAGCTGCCGACGATGTCGATCCTGATGCCGACGGTGACCCTCCTCGGTGGCCTCGCCGCGGTGGCGTGGACGCGGCGTCGCGCGTCGCGGGACGGGTCAGATCCCGCGTGAGCCGGGGCCAGGGCGTCGGCTGAGTAGCCCTATGTCAAGCCGCCTTCGCGAGGACGACCTCCTGTAGAGCGCGATACTTGGCCGGGTCGTATGGGACGCGGTCCTGCCAGCACCGCCAGATCACGTACACCCAGGCCCGGGCGAGGATCCGCCCACCCCCGATCCCATCGATCCCGACGCTCGGCTGGTCGCGCCAGGCCGCCGACGCCGCAAGGATGATCGACAGGGCACGCAACAGGTCACTGGGCGAGGCCGACGTGCGCGGTCCTTGCGGCGGCTGAAATCACCACGAAGTCCACCTCCTGCCGGACTGGAGCCTCCTGTCGTGCCGCACCGACACCATGCCCCTGATCGCGCGCGGTTGTCTCTCTTGTCGACCTCGGCCGCTGCCAATCACGACAAACCCTGGGCGCAGCTCGTGCTCGATCGCGTGTCCGCTACGCGACGGGCTTCTTCGACGGCTTCGAGGACTCCCCGACCGGGCGACCACTGGCGGCGCTCGATCTCACGCATAGCGCGGGCTTCCATCCTCGCGCGAGCGGGCAGCCCTCGCTATGCTGGGGCTTGATGGGTCCCGCCCGGACGGCGGCGCGCCACGGCAGGAGCTACGCGATGCCCAGAACCGCCTACGTCTCGACCTATGCGCCGCACCGCTGCGGCATCGCGACCTTCACCTACGATCTCGCCACGACGGTCGGAGATCGGGAGATCGTCGCCCTCCACCCGGCCGATGAGCCGGGCCCATATCCGGCGGAAGTCCACCACCGCATCCGGCGCGACGTGCAGGCCGACTACGTGGCCGTCGCCCGGGCCCTCAACGACTGCGGCGTGGACGTCGTCTCGATCCAGCACGAGTACGGCATCTGGGGCGGTAACGACGGCGCGTACGTGCTCGACTTCGTCCGGGCGCTCCGAGTGCCTGCCGTTGCGACGCTCCATACGGTGCTCCGGCACCCCACCCTCTCGCAGCGGCGGATCCTTAAGGACCTGATCGACGCGTCCGCCGCGACCGTGGTCATGTCCCAAACGGCTGCATCGCTGCTGACTCACGCCTATGCCGTCGACCCGACCCGCGTCGAGATCGTCCCTCACGGCGTCCCGGATCTGCCGCTCGTCGCGCCGGACACCGTGAAACCTCGCCTGCGCCTGCAGGGTCGTTCGGTGATCCTGAGCTTCGGGTTGCTGGGACCCGGCAAGGGCTATGAGTCGGCGATCGCGGCGATGCCTGCGGTCGTGAAGGCCGTGCCGTCAGTGTCCTACGTGATCCTCGGCGCGACACACCCGGACCTGCTCCACCGTGAGGGCGAGGCGTACCGTCGGAGCCTCGAGGCCAAGGCAGCAGCTCTCGGTGTGACCGACCATGTCCAGTTCGTCGATCGTTTCGTCGGTCGAGTCGAACTCGGGACCTGGCTCGAGGCTGCCGACGTCTTCGTCACGCCATACCCGAACCTCGATCAGATCGTGTCGGGCACGCTCTCGTATGCCATGGGCGCCGGCAAGGCTATCGTCTCGACACCCTACGCATACGCCCGCGAACGGCTGGCCCACGGGCGCGGCAGGCTCGTTCCGGCGGCCTCCTCCAACGCGCTCGCAGAGACCTTCATCGAGCTCCTGCGAGATCCAGCGCTGCGCGCCTCGCTCGGCCGTCGGGCCTACGAGTACAGCCGTCCGATGGTCTGGCGAGAGGTCGGGGCGGCGTACGCGCGCGTGTTCGCGCGGGTCGCGCGAGCGGCGCCTGTTGCCGCGATCCCCCTGGTCTCGATGCCCCCGATCCGTGTCTGACCTCGAGCCGCTGTACCCCGTCAGTCGGCGGCATCTCGAGACGCTCACCGACGCCACCGGGATCATGCAGCATGCGGTGGGGCGTCGGCCGAACCCGGAGCATGGGTACTGCACGGACGACGTGTCCCGGTCCCTCACCGTCGACCTGCTGCACCGCCGCGAGCTGGGCTGGGCGGCCGTCAGCGCCAGCGCGTGGCGCTCATACCGGTTCCTCGTGGATGCGTTCGAGACCTCGACCGGCCGCTTCAGGAACGTCCGGGCCGTCGACGGTACCTGGCTCGACTCGCCCGGGTCGGAGGACGCACACGCGCGAGCCGTTCTGGCGCTCGCTGAGTCGATGGTGGATGCACCAGACGGGGGGTTTCGCGAAGCCGTGTCCGCCCTGTTCGCGCGGGCACTCCCGGCGACGCTCGAGTTGCGGGCGTTACGTCCCCGATCATCGGCCCTGCTGGCATGCGATGCTGCGCTCAAGGCCGGCCGCACGGGCGAGATCGTGGAGACGTACCAGCGACTGGCGGTGGGCCTGCGGGAGGCGTTCGAGGGAGGGGCCGTGACTGCCGGGTGGCCGTGGCCGGAAGCCGTGCTCACCTATGAGAATGCCCTCGTGGCGCGAGCCATGCTCACGGGCGGGACGTGCCTGGGCGCACCAGAGATGGTGCGCGTCGGCTGCCGCGTGCTCGATTGGCTGATCGAGGCCCAGACGGCGTCCGACGGACACCTGACGACCATTGGCAACCAGGGATGGTGGCCACGAGATGGGATGCGAGCTCGCTTCGATCAGCAGCCCATCGAGGCGACCGCGCTGCTGCTCGCAGCCGAGGCCGCCTGGGGAGCCACGCACGAGGATCGCTACCGCCGAGCCGCGGAAGCCGCCTACGCCTGGTTCCTGGGCGCGAACGACCTGGGCTTGGCGATCGCCGATCCGCACGAAGGGGGCTGCCGCGATGGCCTGAACCCGGCCGGCGTGAACCACAACCAGGGGGCCGAGTCGACGCTCATGTGGCTGATCGCCCTGGAGCACGTGCGCGGCATGCGCGGTCGTGTCGACCTCGAGGTCGCATCTCCGGGCTCCGTGGCGGCGTCGGCGATAGGAGTGTGACAGGCATGGTCCAGCTCCTCCACCGGGCAGCGAACAACCCCATCATCACGGCCGCGGACCTGCCGTACCCGGCCAATGCAGTCTTCAATCCCGGCGCGGCGCGGCGAGGGTGGGAGAGGAGACGGTCCTCCTGCTGCGAGTGGAGGACCTGCGGGGCATCTCGGATGGGCTGGGAGGTGCAGGACAGGCTACGACGCGCGAATCCAGGCCCGCTCGACGCCCCGGACGCGACGATCAGGACGAGGCCGATGCACCCGACCCCCGCACACGACGACCTGATCGCGCGAGTCTGGTCGGAGCGAGAGGGGACTTTGAGGCAGGGGTGGCAAGCGAGCTAGCGAGAACAGGGGTGTATTGACTGCCCCGCGTCCATAACGGGAGGCGGCGTCGCGGGTGCTGGCACTCCGCACCTAGGAGGGGATAGCGCCGGGATATCGCGGTCAGTCCGAGCCTACGGGAGAGAGACCTATGGGGCACTTCTCTCTTCGCGCTGAGTCGCATAAATGGCCTCAGCTTGATCGGCCGCTTCGGCCAGGACCTCTTCCGGCGTAGCCTCTGGGTCGGCCGCTCGAATCGCGGCGGTGACCGTGACGAGGTCAACACCCTCAACTTCTTGAACGGCTTGCACATTGATGACGTAGTTGGCCAGGATGGAAATGACTGCCGCCACCGGCAGTCCAAAAATGGCGCCCCAAATCCCAGCCAACTGCGCTCCGACCAAAACGGAGACGATGGTAATGATTGGATGGACCCCAGAAGTCCTCTTCATCAGCCGGGGCGTGACGAGATGCATGATGAGTGCCTGTCCAACAAAGACCACAAGGGCGACCGGGACGACTGCGTCGGGCACGAAGGCCGCGGCGACAAAGATCGGCGGAGCCAGAGCCAAGCCGGAGCCGACGAATGGGATCGGCATGCACAGCGCAGCAAAGAGACAGATGAGGAACAAGTACGGCAGGCCGAAGATAAGTCCGACAACGACCGTCAGCACGACCTGGATGCCGATGAGGATGACCTGCATCCAGAGAAATCCCCTGAAGGCTCGACCAACCGAGCGATCGAAGAGATCGAGCTGGGTCTCGAAACGATTTGGAATCACCCGGCGCCATTTAGCCTGCAAGCCTGAAGCATCAGAGACTATGAAGATCGATAACGCTAGGGTGATTGAGAGTGCCCCGACGACCGAGATCACGGTCCCGGCGATGGCCCCAGATTGATCTGCCAGAGTGGTTTTGATCTCGGGCAGGATTCTGGCTTCCCCCTGACGAAAGAGGGCGGCCAGATCAATCGTGTCGGTGCCTATTCCCAGATGCTGCTGGAGCGAGGCTAGACTGGCGCTGATAGTCGCGGTTGCCTCGTCGGTTCTATTTATGAGATTCGTCCCCTCACTCATGCCGACCGATGCGGCAACGAGAACAAAGGCGACAAAGCCGAGGGCTATGCAACCGTAGACCAGACCGACCGCCTTGCTCCGTCCCATATGCAGACGACTGGCGGTACTGTCGACGAGTGGGCTGACCACAAACGCCAGGAGCCAAGCCAGAAAGCAGATCATGAAGATCTCGCTGAAGGCTCCAACGACCGGCACGACCAGCTCGAGGATGAGCAGAACAAAGACCGCCGA
>Ga0182027_10007646_pt1 | contig 15873 bp, 12 predicted proteins | sample 712E1DmetaG_FD_121300 | JGI IMG/M metagenome (GOLD analysis project Ga0182027, IMG submission 121300) | Permafrost microbial communities from Stordalen Mire, Sweden - 712E1D metaG (Illumina Assembly) | ecosystem: Environmental > Terrestrial > Soil > Wetlands > Permafrost | place: Sweden...
CAATCGCGCAGGACGAACGTTCCGCTGGCCTCATATAGCGAGTTGTAGCGGACGATCGCGTCGAGGGCGGCAGGCACGCTGCCGCTGGCCAGGACCGGGAACCAGAGAACGAAGGTGACCGCCACTGCTCCGAGAATCGCCGGCGCCAGGCGCCGGTCCAGCAACCGCCGCCGCAGCCATGTCCGCGAGGTCGAGCGAGTGAGTGGGAGCGGTGCGCCGTCGATCGGCAACGCCACCCACAACAACGCCAGTGCCGGAACGGTGGCGATGGCAAGCGCTGACATGTTCACGGACCACGCGAACCCCACGCCCGCGACCGCGGGCCAGATCCAGTGCCGACGTCCCTTTCCCATGCCCACTACCGCGGCGAATGCCACTGCCAGCCCTGCAGACGCGAAAGTCTCGGTCATGCCGCCGCCGTTCGACAGCGCAGGCAGCGAGAGACCTCCCACGACCACCACGACCGTGGATACGCCCACCCAGAACCGCTCCGATGCCTCGGCAACGAGCCAGCCGCACGCCATTGCAGCGACGCCGATCATGACCGCCGTGATCGCCTGCAGGGAGACACTGACGTCACCAGGGTCGAGCAACCAGGCCAAGGAGCCGACCATGTATATGCCCGGCGGCTTGTTGTCGAACAACTCGGTGTAGGGCGCATGCCCTTCCACGATTCCCCTGCCGAATACGGTGAAGCCGGCCGGGTCGATGTAGAACGGCCTGGGCTGGATGGCGAAAATCGCGGCCGCGACACCGATGGCCAACAACCCAACCAGACCCCAGCGCAGTTGGGGACGAGAGATTGACATCGTTCTCCAGGGATGTTCTGAGGGGTGGTGGATGGCAGTGCGATCCGCGCGGCCGGCATAGTAGCACGCGATGATCTATGGGCACGGCCTCCGCCGTCGTGTGTCCCCGGCCGTGGAGCCCATCCACCCGCGCAGGACGAAGCCCCTCAAGAAAGGCAGATTTGCGCCGCCGCATGGTCGAAGGGCACTGCCTCGTCGACGACGCGTACCCAAGTCGACCCATGTCTGGAGTAGCCGATCTCACGGACCGAGCCTACCGTGCCATCAGCCGCCACGGTCCCCGAGAGCATGAACATCTCCGACCCGGCCGAGTCGAGTGCCAGGGCCCAAACTACTTGGGCCTCACCCAAGGTCGCCACCGATTCAGGCTGAGCAGTCGATCCGATCGAACTGGCCGGACTGACGAAGATCGCGGCTCCCGTCGCCATCGCGACCGTCTGACGATCACCGGAGACCGCGAACTCTCGCACACCTGCCAGCGACCTCCACGCCTCCAGCGAGTGGCCTCGGACGTCCAGGACGGCCAGCCGCGAGATCAGCTCCTGGTCCGTCGTCAGGACGAGTAGTCGCGACGCGTCGAGCCATGCCACCAGCGGCGTGAAGGGCTGGACGGGCGCCGGAGTCACCGGCGTCACGGTTCCGTCGGCGCCGGCGGTGGCATAGGCCACGCTCGTCTCGTCCGCGGTGACGAAAGCGATCGCCGGGCCCGTGGCGTCCAGATCGACGATCGGGGCGGAGGGAGCCTGTCCGGGCCACTTGAGCGCCGTTACGGTGCCGGTGTGCGACGGGTCGCCGGCCGCCCGAACATCCACGCTGTGCCCCGACGCAATTGCGAGGCCGCTTCCCGCCCGACTCAACGCCGTGGCGCCCGGGACGCCTCCAGCGTCCTGCCATATCCCGGCGGCGGTCAGTATCCACAACTCCTTCGCAGAGCCTTGTCCGTCGGCCAGGACGGCCACGCCCGGGCCTGAGCCGAGTTGACTCGCAGCGATGGTCGGGCCGGGGGCCGTGGCCAAGGCCGGTGCGGAAGTCCGCGGGCTCGGCGTCTCGACCGGCCCGGAAGCCACCGGTGAAGCCGCCCCTCCCGCCGTGCACGCGAAGCTCACAAGCGCGACCACCGAGGCTGTCGTCGCAAACCGGATCCGTGGACCAATTCTGGACATCGTCCTCCCCTTCCTCTAGGAGCCCGTGGCCGCCGGAAACGACCACGGGCCCAGAACTCCCGGCGGATGCCGGATTTGCTACTCCACTACGTCGCCACCAATGACCGAACCGTCGGCGGCATCGACATAGAGCGTGACCAGCCGAAGTGAGTCGGCCGCCCGACCCGACGGCTTGACATTGGCGACCCATGCGAGCCGGTACGGTTCCGTCGCCAAGTCCATCTTTGCTGGGTCGAACGCCGCGTTCGGGCCGACCCACTCCAGCTCCATGGACTGGACGCTGAAGCCGGAGTCGTTGCCCTGGAACCAGGAGCCGCAGCGGGTCGTGACGACGCTCCGCGCCTGATCCTGGGCGATGGTCCGGGCCGGGGCAGCGGCGAGTTCGTGTTCAACCCGAGCGACGCTCTGGATCCGGCCGTCTTGCCAGACATGAACGCTGAGCTCGTCTCCGCGAACCCTGAAGCCACCTTGGGCCCGGTCCCAGTGCACGTCCCAGCCGCCGGCTGCCTCGTTCGCCTGCGCCCTTGCTCGACCGTTCGGCGCATAGCCGGCCGAAGTCAGCCCTCGCTGGGCCGTCTTGACTGCTTCGTCGCCTGAAATTCCCGATCCGTTCCGCGAAGGCGCATCGAAACGAACCGCGGCCAGCAGGCGGCCGCTGCCGTCGAACTGCGCCAGCGACAGCGGCTGACCCGCGGCGTCGACCTCGGCAACCTCGTCGTACGTGGAGTTCTGCAGGCCATCGGCGACGTGCCGGCCCTTCCGAGTCGCGCCCTTGGCGAAGCCGAGAGCATCGCGCATGGACGCTGCCCTGGCGAACACGTCCGGACGATCGTCGGCGTATATGGCCATTTCGCTCACGGCGGATCGGCCGGTAACCATGGCCGCAACACGGTTCGACTGGAGAGCCGCCGATCGGCTCGAACCGGCCGCCGCGATTGCGCCGCCGGAGGCCGCCAATCCGCCGACCACGATCGTCACTGCAATTGCCGCCTTTGCGGCTCCGTTGGTAGTCATCGCCGACATAGCGCTCACCCGGGCCTTCCGTTGTAGTTCGGGTTGCCCCACCAGTTCGCCTGGAATGGATCCGACGCATCGGGCGCGCTGTAGCCACCGATGCCGCTGGCGTAGGCGAATGCCTGCGATACCGTCCTGGATCCACCGCTGAGATAGCTCCAGAACGCCTTCTCGAAGCGCAGCATCGAGCTGTCATAGGTGCTGTACACGTAGCCGAGGTAGAACTCGTTCTCCGTGCTGTTCTTGACCTTCTCGACGTTGAACGCCCCCGGCATCGTGCTAGAGCTCGAGCCGAGGTAGCAGGTGGACATCACGATCAAGTTGTAGGGCGCGGTCCAGGCGGCCGCCTTGACGGCGCTCGACCTGACCACATCCCTGGAGAAGCTGGAGCACGATGTGGAGCCGGGGTCCTGGAGGAACGCCGAGTCGATGTTCGGTCGACCCGACGCAGCCCAGTAGTTGTCACCGTGGCTGTGCACGTATACGGCCCAGTCGGGCCAGACGGCGTTGAGGAATGCCGTTCGGGTGAACGAGGGCCCGATGGCCCCGCCGATCGGGCTGTACCCCAGTGCCGCCAGCTGAGTTCGGGCCAGCGAGTTGAGCTGACTCGGATAGCTGTCCGAGAACCCGAGACAGCGCGTGGTGAAGCTGTCCGAGTTCGTCCAGGCGGCGGCGTCGTACGCCATCACGCTTGGCGCCAGGGCTCCGAGCGACGTCACCGCAAGCAGAAAGGAAACGAGCAAGACCTGCGCTCGCTTCATGAGACCTCCTTCGAGGCGGGCAAAGAGCTTCTTGCGGCGGGCGGAATGAACGGGCACCGGCGGTCGATTGCCCAGGTTGTGGCTGCGCTTGTAGGCGGCGGCTCCCTCCTCTTCTTGGAGCGTCGTTCGGCGGCAGATGACTGCGGTGGTTCGGCCGCCCTCTCGTCCAGCGGACCGACGGCCGAAACACCAACGTGTCCGACCCTACGCGTCGCCGCTTATCTGCCGCTTATCTGGCGGCTTCCGAGGCGCCCGCGGCCGGGTCCCCTGCCCCATCGTGGTCCATCTTCACGTAGCGGATCGGGCCACGCCGCATCGCCAGGTCGGCCAGGGCACGGGGCACGACGAACAGCCACAGGCCGTTGAACATCGAGACACGCAAAGCGCGGCCCAGTCGTTCCGCGGCGCCAAGCGGCCGGCCGTCCGGACCGGTTTCCCAGCGCAGCGAATCCCAGCCCAGCACGGCGCTGATGCCCAGGTAGCCGGCAACTATTGAAGCGAGGCTCCGCCGGCGGCCGGTAACGACTGCCGCCGCCGCGGCTCCGAGCACAACCGGGGGCACGGCCAGCTGGCAGACGTATGTGGCGAAGTCCAGCCGAGCGGCGATGGGAAGTTCGGAACTGGTCATCACCGCTGGTCCATGTTCGAAGGCTCGCCGAAAGGCGCCCTCGGCCCAGCGCAGGCGCTGCCGCCAAAGGTTGCCGACCGTGCGGACCGGCTCCTCCCAGACCTCGGCGTCGAGGGCCCAGGCCACTCTCTCGCCTGCCGCGGCCGCGATCCTGCTCGAAAGGTCGATGTCCTCGCACAGCGCTTCCGCGCGCCAGCCCCCGACCCGGCTCAGCAGTTCGCGCCTGACCATGATGCCGTTGCCCCGGAACTCCGAGCAGCCGCCCATGGCCCACCGTCCACGGTTCAGCTCGCCGTCGAGGGTCTGCTCGTCGGCCTGGGCCCCGGCCAGCCAGCCGCTGGCTGAGTCGAGGATGCGGCGGCGTGCCGTGACGGCGTTCGCGCCGGCTGCGAAATACCCCGCCGCGCGACGGAGGAACCACGGTTCGAGGCGAGCGTCGGCGTCGAGAACCAGAACCACGTCGCCCTTGCATATATCGGGCTGCGCGGCCGTGAGAGCGGCACCCTTTCCGTCGGGCAGGTTGTCCCCGCGCCGCTCCACGACGCGGGTGACGGCCGCTATCCCCTGCTCCGCCGCCGCGGCCACTACAGCTTCGGCCGTCCCGTCGGTAGAGCGGTCGTCAACGACGATCAGCTCGTATAGCGGCGTCGACCCAGCAGCCCGGTAGTCCTGGCAGCTGACGTCGATCACGAGCCGGCGCATGACGGCGGCTTCGTCACGGGCGCCGACCACGATGCTGAAAGTCGGTTTGGCCCGGGCCCGGGTCAACGCCGCGGCGGCGGCTTCCGGACTGATCGGCGGCCGGCGGGACGCCAGTGCCACGGGCACGGCGCAACCAACGGCGATTCCCGCGGTGATGATCGGCACAGCGCCGCCGAGACGTTTATGGCCAGACAGTACGCCAACTGCGAAACCGCCGGCCAGCAGACCCAGCGCCGCGGCCCGCCAGGCGTCCGGCGTGGTCTGCGGCGTAGCGCCGGGTCTGGCCCCGGGCCGGGCGGCGGCGGGCATCAGAGAGTCTCGCCGTCCTCGAGCGCGCGGTCTCTCCGGCCGCGGTCCCTGCCACCAGGCTTCGGCGCCACCGCGACTGCCGCCAGGACCGCGGCCGCGACCGGGGCAGCTGAACCGTCGCCGCCGCCGAGGTCGCTGGGCGGAATTGCTGCCGTCATTGGGTCGACCGGGGCGCCGCTCGGAGTCGACGGCGCGCGGGCACCATCGCCGCTCGGCGTCCGTCTATGGCTCAGGACACTCGCCAGGCCCCACAGGCAGACGAATCCGCCCACGACGAAGATGACCGGCTCACGTCCGAATATGTCGGCCACTGGAGCCACGATGATGATCGGCGCCAGGCTGGCGACGGACACGAGCATGTTCAGCACGCCGAAGACCCGGCCCCGAACGTCTTCCGGGAGTTCTTCCTGCAGCTGGGTCTGGGCGGAGATTGCCACTACGGCGTAGCCGGCCCCGACGAAGAAGGCGATGCCCATCACCAGCGAGAGCAGCGAAACGACGCGGCTCGCCTCCTGGAGGCCAGTCGAGCTGGCCCGGTCCTGGAGGAAGTGCGATATCGGGCCGGAGCAGGCAAGGACCGCCAGCAAGATTCCGGTCGCGATCATGCCGGTCTCGATCGTCCGCCGCCGGGGCAGGTAGCGGCCGTAGGAATTGAGGAAGAGGATGCCCATCGCGATGCCAAGCCCGAGCGGCAGGACGATGAGAGCGAAGTCCTTCTCGCCCAGGGCCAGCGTCGTCTTGGCGAAACCGGGCCCCAAAACTCCCAGGATCCCGACAAGCGCGCCGGTGATGCCGAGGTACGACAGCGACCAGCCGACGTTGCGGTGGTCCCGGATATACCGGATCCCCTCGGTGAACTGCCCGAGCATCGTTCCGACCGCGCGCTCGGCGTCGGCAACCGTCTGTCCCGCGGTAACCGACTCCGCGGCGGCCTTCGGCGAGGACGGCAGCGTGAAGCAGAAGACCGCGGCGACAAAGTAGAGCACGGCGACGATCACGATCAGGAGTTCCGCACTTGCGATCGCCACGACGAACGGCCCGAACAGCGCAAACCCCAGGGCGAAGGCGACGTTCATAGTCAGCGTGAAGAGCCCGTTGGCGGCCAGGAGCTGCTTCTTGGGCACGAGCGAAGGGATCATCGAGGCCTCGGCCGGCCCGAAGAAGGTCGTCACAGTCGACACGAACACCATCAGCAAGTACAGCATCAACAGGTTGTTGCCGACGAGGACGATCGCCATGAAAGCGAAGCCACGCATGATGTTCGTAACCACCAGCAGGTGCCGCTTGTCGACCCGATCGACGAAGACCCCGGCGATGGCCGAGAACACGATGGCCGGGAGCAGGAAGCTCAACAGCAGAGCGCCGACGGCGCTGCTCGACGCGTACGAAGCCGTAATGATGATCGTCAGGCCGTAGATGACCATGTTGCCGCCGACCTGCGTGGACAGCTGAGCCAGCCAGAGCAGCAGGAAGGGGCGGTTGTGCAGGACGGCCAGAGCCGACGTGTCCTCAGGCTGCACGTCCGGCGTCTCGGTCGAGAGCACGTTGGCCTTGGGAGTCCGCCGTGGCGGCGTCGGCAGATTCAACGCTCAACCTCGTGGAGGGCTGCGTCGCGGGCAACGGGCGCCACGGCCCGGCTCATCGCCAGATCGCCCCGCTCAACGAATTGAGTCATGCGTCGCTCCACGGTTCTGCGGTCCAGCATGACGTGCCGGTCGCATTTCCGGCACCGCAGCCCCAGGTCGGCCCCCAGACGATCGATCAACCATTCGCTCCCGCCGCAGGGATGTATGCGCCTAAGTGTCAAGACGTCGCCCAGGCGGAACTCAACGACGGAAGGCTGCGGCTCGGGCACTACCGGGGCCCTGGTTGAGGGGACACGTTTGAGGCATACATAACGGCCGCAGAATCTATCAGAGCCGAGGCCACGCGTGGCAGCGTTTCCTCCCTACGGCTGCCCTCAACCAACTGAAACCCCGACGAGAGGTCTCAAGCGGCCCGGCCCCGGGCCGACACAACCATGGCCAGAGCGACGCCCATGAGCACGACACCCAGGACGGCCATGACGCCGGCCAGCAGGTAGATCGGGGCTCGATTCTGCGGCGTCGGGGACGACGTCTGGCCCGAGGTGCCGGAAGGCGGCGTAGTGCCCGAAGGCGTCACGGCCCCTCCCGGTGCGCTCGTGGCTTCCGGCTGAGGCCCGTACCTGGTAGCAGTGGCGTTGTTTGCGGCCATGAACGCGGAGTCGAACGTGGCCACGTCCACGCCGAACGCGGCCTGGAACGCCTGGTCATCCGAACTGCCGGCCGCGTACGCCTGGACCAGCTTGAGGATGTCGGCCTTGCCGTACTTGCCGACAATCATGTCTACCGCGGCGACAGACTCCGCGTACGCCAGGTAGATCCTGTCCGAGTCCAGCGGGAAGTAGTTGGTCAGGGCCAGGAGTGAGGGCATGCTGCCGCTCTGGACGCTCTGGGTCACGATGCTCCGGCTGTCCGGGTCGTAACCCTGGGCGATGTACTGCGCGAAGCCTTCATTGAGCCAGCGCGGCGGCTCGTGGTAGGGATTCTTGGTGGCGTCGGAGAAGACGATGTGTGTGGGCTCGTGCGGCATGACCTGGGCGGCGTAATTCGCATCGCCGGGCGCGACGACGGCGAAGCAGGTACGGTATGAGGGCAGCGCCACTCCACCCACCGTCCCGGGTTCACTCAGGCCATCCTGGAACGCCGACTGGCTCGGATAGACGTAGTAGTCGATCGGCTGCGTCTCGGTCACGCCGAACATCGCCGCCGCCTTGCTGACTCCCGCGTCGGCCAGACTCAGCATCTGTTGGGCGAACGAGTCGGATCCCTGGATGTAGTGGAGCCGGACGACGGTGCCGATCTTGGTCTTCCACGTGAACCGGTCGTCGTTGTAGGTCACGTCGATCTTCGGGCCGTCGACCGTGGTCCCGTCCTGGAGGACGACCTCGAATTGACCCACGACCGGAGCGAAGGGCGACACCAGGCCGCTCGACGTATCCAGCGAGAAGGTCAGCGACGAGCTTCCGATTGAGGTGACGGCGCCAACTTCCGGTCCGACGATGCCCGGCAACGTGACCGAGTCGTTCGGGATCGATATCAGGATGCTGGCAGACTCGATCGTCGCGCCGCTGTACGGCTGGGTGAAGTCGATGGACTGGCCGAATTGCGATGTCGCCGACGGAGTACCGAAGGTCAGCGAGGCCGCAGCGACGGGACTCGCCAGACATATCAGCACGACCGGCACGCAGGCCAGGGCCGCCGCCAGGCGACGTGCCGAGCGGGGCATGTCAGTCAGTGTCACGACCCGGCCGCCCACGACATGCCCGCATAGCGGACGAGTCCCTGGCTATTGGGCAGCGCGCCCAGCAGGCCGGTGGCAACCAGCGAGTAGCCCGATCCGTAGTCGACCGGTATCACCGGTGCCTGGTCCTTAACGATGGATTGAGCGTCATCGAACGCCTTCTGGGTCGTGGCAGCGTCCGTTCCAGACAGGGCCCGACTGATCGCCGCATCGAAGTCGGTGTTGGACCAGCGGCCATAGTTGTTGGGCTGGGAGGTACCGAGCAGCAGTCCGAGGAAGTCGTTGGCACCCGGATAGTCGGCGACCCAGTCCATCTCGTAAAAATCCGGCGGATTTGTGAGCAGTTGGGCGTTGTATGTCGTCCAATCCTCGACCCTGAAGGAGATGTCGATACCAAGGTTGTCGTGGAGCTGATGCATGATGGCGCCTTCCATCTGGCCGTCATCGCCGCCGGTGGTGATCAGCGTCACGCTCGGGAACCCTGCACCTCCCGGGAATCCGGCCGCCGCGAGCTCCGCCTTCGCAGTCTGCAGATCGAACGCCGGGCCGAAGTCGGTCGTCCCGTGCCCGGGCACTCCGATCGGGACCATGCCCGTGGCCGAGACCATTCCGGGCACCGCCTCGAGCGAGACGATCCGGCGCCAGTCGACGCCCAGCTGGAACGCGCGTCGGACGTGAACGTCGTTGAACGGCGCCCTGGTCGTATTGAAGCCGTAGTACTCCACCGACGGGGAAGGCTCCAGGCGCAACGAAGGGCCGAGCGTCTTGTCGTAGGCGATCCAGGTCGCGTCGTTGCCGGCGATCGGGGTGTAGTCGATGTTGCCGGCCTGGAACTCGTCGACGATACCGTTGGATCCGGGGCTGTTGAGGATGTGGACGGTCGTGATCGAGGGCGAGCCTGCCCAGTAGTTCGGGTTGGCGATCAGAGTCGTCTCGGTTGCGCTGACGTCGTACAGGACGTACGCGCCGCTGCCGACGAACGTGCCCGGCTCGAGCAGCTTCGGGTTGGACGAGAGGCCGGCCGGAACCACGGCCAGCGTCGGGCTCGAGACGATAGCCGGGAAGTCGGAGGCGGCGCTATCCATGTCTACTTCCACGTCCGTGTCACTTGTCGCATGGATGCCGACGGCCGACTTTGGGCCGCTGCCGTCGCGATATGCCCGTGCACCGGTCACTCCGTCGAGCAACGACGCCAGCTGGCTCGGATTGGTGGGCGACAGGACCCGCATCCAGCTGCCGACGACATCGCTCCCCTTGAGGTCCGTCCCGTCGGAGAACTTCAGACCCGCACGCAGGTGGAAAACGATCTTCTTACCGCCGTTGGTGGCGTCCCAGGACGACGCCAGGGCCGGCCGAACCTGAGCGGCGGAATCTATGGAAGTCAGTGACTCGAAGAGCTGCGTGACCACCTGGGCGCTGCCGGCGTCCGACTGGACAGCCGGGTCCAGCGACGCGGCCGCAGGCCCGTAGACCGTGGCGCTGTCGCGCGAGGCGGCGCTCGTCAGGGGATGCCAGGCCGCGACCGTCCCAAAGACCAACGCGATCAACAGCACCGATCCCGCGACCATCAGGCGTCGAAGCCGGTCTCGACCGCCGCGGTCGAAACGGACTGGATACGAGCTGTTCATCGGCCGTCTTGCTTTGGCATGGGTCGGAGTATAGGAGTGTCGCGCCGCGATCGCCGCCGGCGCAATACGCCGGACCGCTCAGTCGGTCTCGCCCGCCAGCCGTTCCAGCGCCGTGGAACCCAGGTCGGCCACAAGCGCGATCTCACTGGCGTGACCGAGTTGCTTGGCCCGGCTCGGTTCGGCCACACCCAGGATCCCCACCACCCGGCCGCCCACGAGCAGCGGCGCGCCGGTACGCACGGCGTTGCCGTCGTCCTCGGCCGCGAGCCTGGCGCTCTCCCAGACCCGGCCCCACAGGCCTCCACCACGCCGAATCGACTGGGACCGGCCCAGGAATGCGCCGCTGGCCGCGATCTGCACGAGGCCGGGCCCCTTCGTCGAGACCGACCTTGCCGCCCCGCCCGCGACCGCGAGCGCCGGCTGCTCGAACGCGTCCATCTCGTCGCTCAGCGCCACGAAAGCGTCCGAGCCGGCACATATGGTGGTCACCGCACACACCATCGCCGCCGCGACGGCCTCGGTCGAATCGGCCCTGATCAGGTCGCGCGCGGCGTCCACCCACGATGTCGAGGCCGGTTCCGGAGCCCGCATTCGGGTCGCGGAGCCCATCGCGGGCGCTTCCGTCCGCTGCCGTTTCGCGCGGTAGAGCGCGGCGTCCGCGGCCTCCACGAGCGCCGCTTGAGATCGCCCGTCGGCCGGCCAGTGGGCGGCCCCGACCGAGGCCGTGACCACGACATCGGTGCTTTCGAACGAACTGCCCACGCCGGCACTCACCGCCGCCCGGACACGCCCGGCAACCTCCTCGGCGTGGACTCTGGACGCCCCGGGCAGAAGCAGCGCGAATTCGTCGCCGCCGTACCGATACGCCGTGTCTCGCTGCCGCGTGGCGCTGACGATCGCTTTGGCAACCGCCCGCAGCAGAGTGTCGCCGGCCGGATGGCCGTAGGTGTCGTTGAAGACCTTGAACGAGTCGAGGTCCATCATCAGCAGCGAGAACGGCTGGTCAGCTTCGATCATGGCGGCCAGATCGCGCTCGAAAGTGCCATGGTTTCGCAGCCCCGTCAGGGCATCCAGATCGGCCCGTGTCGAGACGGTCACGTGGGCCTCGGCGTTCTGGAGTGCGATCGACGCCTGGCTCGCGAACAGCTTGCTGAGTTCGAATTCGTGCTCGCCGAAGTGCGCTTCGGGGCCGCCGAAGCGGATCAGATTCAGGCTGCCGACCACCTCGCCGTGAACCCTGAGCGGCACGACGATGACGCTCCGGGTCGTCACGCGGGCGTCCTTGATCCCCGGCGCGCCTGGAGCCGGCTCCGAGACCTCGCCCGCAGGAGTCGCCACTTCCGCTCCTGGACCGACCGACAGAAGCTCATCCCCCACGTCGTTGGCGCAGACCGCGTCGCCGCGGCCGATGACCCAGCTGGTCAGCCCTTCGTCAAATGACTTGTCCCAGGTTGCCGCGTCGCCTCCGTCCGCCGATCTCGTTCGCGTCAGGACCGGCTCAATGCCGCCCGTGGCGGCCCGGCAGCTGTATATGGTCAGGCGGTCGTACGGCACGACGGTACCCATCGTCTCGGCGATCTGCTCCAGGACCCGGCGCGGATCGAGAGTCGAAACCAGCTGCTCACTGAGCTCGAGCAGCCGCCGGCCGGCGGCAACCTGCTGCTCGAGCAGAACGTGCTGGCGTTCCAACTCCTCGATGTTGTCGGCATTGACGATTGCCTGGGCGGCATACCGCCCGAAGATCGAGAGGGCCCGTTCGTCGTCCGGGCCGTACTTGCCGACGCCCTGCTTGGACACGACCAAAACGCCCTGAACGTTGTCGCCGTAGGACATCGGCACCAGCAGCAGCGACTCCGGCCCGAATGTCGAGCGGAAGATCGAACGGCGCTCGACAGAGGCGTCGGGGATGATCAACGGCTCGTTGCGCTTGGCCACCCAGCCCGGCAGCGTCTCACCGTGGCCGCTGGCAAGGGCCTCGAGGGGCGGCGCCTCGATACCGACAAAGGTTCCCGAGGCCGCCACGGGGCGGAAGTCGCCCTCGGGATCGAGGCGGTAGACGCGCACCGTGTCGCAGTCGACCAGGCGCCCGACTTCGCCCACGATCGCCTCGCCGATGGCCTCGACGTCGCGCAGCTGATTCAGCCGCAGGCTCAGTTCGTGGATCGCGGCCAGCCTGTTGGCGAGGGATCGAACCGACGAGTAGAGACGCGCATTCTGCATCGCCGTGGCCAGCTGCCCGGCCAGACCCGTGGCCAGACCGAGGTCGCGGACCGTCCAGGGATGCGGCCTGCGATGGACGACCAGCAGCATTCCCAGCATCTCGCCGGGGATACGGCAAGGGACGCCGGCGAGGCCGACGATGCCTTCGCGGTCGGTGATCTGCCTGATCTCCTCGGCGATCGGGTTGGTCGGGTCGTTGAGCGGCACGGCCACGAGCGGGCTCTCCGGCCAGCGCTGCATGATCGACTGGAGCGGCGCGGTGACGTGCCGGTCGAACGACTCGAGCACGTCGTGCGCGATGGAGCGGCTGGCCGTCAGAACCAGCGAATGGTCGACCCCCTCGCGCCAGAAAGCGGCCCCATCAGCCACGAGGACGAGTTCGACAGAGGCCAGAACCTCATCGAAGAGGCGCTCGCGGGCGGATCGCTCGGCTTCGGTGTCCAGTAGCTCCGGTGTCGCTCGGCCGATGCCTTCAATGCCGTCGGCGCCGGTCTCGCTGGCCTCGTCGGCCGCGGTCCGGGTCGGTCGACCGGACTCTTGTCCGGAGTGTCGGCTCTCCATTGCTGGCCCATTGTCTCGCGTCGGAATGCCGATAACATCGCCCTCTTGTGTGGGGGTCCTATAGGACCGACCCCGCGGCTTCGTGGTGGCCGTCCCACGCGTCGTGAGGGTGCGAGTGCGCCACCACGCCGTGCTCGTGGAGATGCTCGTGAATGAGGTTCGCGCTCACGAGCAGGTCTCGATCGGCGAGAACCGCCGCCGGCGTACCGTCGGCCACGACCCTACCCTGCTCGCTGAGGACCACGACCCGGTCGGCGATGAGCGGGACGATGTCCAGCTCGTGCGTCGCCACGATCAAGGTCCGGCCGGCTGCGGCGAGGCGCTGGATGAGGTCGACCAGAACCCACTTGGTGCGCGGGTCGAGTGACGCGGTTGGTTCGTCGAGCAGGACGACCTGGGGACGCAGCGACAGCACCGAGGCGATGGCGGCCCGCTTCTTCTCCCCGCCCGACAACTCGAACGGCGCCCGATCGGCCAGATGGGCGATACCCATCTCGGCCAGTGCATCGGCGCACCGCCGGCCGACTTCGTCGCGCTCGAGACCGAGCTGCAGCGGCCCGAAGGCAACGTCGTCGAGAACCGTGGCGCTGAACAACTGGATGTCCGGGTCCTGGAACACGAGGCCGACTTCACGGTGGAAGTGGAAGCCGTCCTCGCCGGCCGCGACCGCAGCGACGTCCAGACCGAGGGCCCTGATGGAGCCACTTGTAGGTCCGACGATGCCGTCCAGAAGCTTGAGCAGCGTGGACTTGCCGCTGCCGTTGGCACCGAGCAGCACCACTCGCTCGCCCGGCCAGATCGCCAGGTTGACACCGTCGAGGGCGATCTGGCGCCCGGAGTACTTGTACCCGACGTCGTGCAGAGCGAAGAGCGGCTCGCCGGGGCCGACCGCGAGCGGGGTCCCGGGGGCGGCCGCGTGGGCCGTTTCGATCGTCATGGCAGCACCTTTCCGGCGAGGATCGCGGCCGCGGCAACTCCGACCGTGAGCGCCAGCATGGCCCAGTCCGACGGACGGACCCGATAGGTTGAGAAGGTTCGCACCTCGCCTCCGAAACCGCGGGCCAGCATGGCCGCGTAGACGTCGTTGCTCATCTTGAACGCCCGGCTCATCAGGTTGCCCATGGTGCCGGTAATCCAGCGGCGCTGCTCGCCGCCGGTGGATCGGCCCACCACCCGGCTCTTGCGGGCGAGCAGGATGCCGTTGGTGGTATGCAGAAACAGGAAGATGTAGCGATATGTCATCGACAGAACCAGGACGAAGACCTGCGGCACCTTAAGCGCGCGGAGGCTTTTGAGGACGTCGGCCCAGGGCGTCGTCACCACCAGCAAGACGGCCAGCGAAACGGATACTCCGACACGGCTGATGAAGAGCGCGGCTCCGAACAGGCCGTTGATCGATGGCGCGATGTGCGCCGGCCCGATGCCGATATCGAAGAGCCTGGGCCCCGGAACGAAGAAGATCGCCGGGACCACGACGATGCCGGCGAAGAATGGGATGCCGAGCCAGACGCGCTTGACGAAGAAGCCGAACGGGACGCGGCTGGCAGCCGCGGCGGCCAGGGTCGCGGCATAGAGAATCGCCAATCCGGAGATGGAGGTAGAGAGGCTCGCCGCCAGGATGGCCACCAGTCCGGCGACCATCTTGATCCGTGGATCCCGGCGCTGGAGCCAGCCGGCCGACCTGGCGTGATGCTCCGTGAAGATGGCATGCTCGATGTTGCCGGTGATGCCGGCGACCGTTTGCTCGAGCCAGCCGATCCGGCCTTCACCTGGGTGTGGCGCCCTGATCGGCTGTGCGGCGGTCGTCATATCGCCGATCCTTCCGAGTTGGCTTCGACGGGCACGCCGCGTCGAAGCAGTCTCGCGATGGCGTACACCGCGCCGCCGACAGCCAGGATCCCGACGATGCCCGAGATCTCATACCCGACGGCGGCGTGCCAGAGCGGAGCGCTGGCACGCGAGAAGAACGGGAGCGGCACGTCGTAGCCTGCGAGCGGCGCGCTGAAGACACCGGACAGGGACCGCAGCCCGGGCGGCACGTAGCCGAACGCCGCATTGACGTCCGCGGTGGAGCCTTCGCCGTAGGCAATCCCGGGAGCGATCAGGCCCAGCGGGGCCACCACGGCGATCGCCACGAATGAAGTTCCGAGGCGCTTGATGCCGCGCGGCAGCAGCAGATAGGCCACCGGGATGAGAACCGCCGCCACGACGGCTGTGACCAGCAGCATCGCCCCGACCGAGGGCCAGCTGACACGCGACCAGTCGGCACCAAAGATGTGCCCCGGATCGCCGCGGCCCTCGACCAGACCGATGATGGCGAGCACGGTGACGACGGCGGCGACCGAAGCGGCCACGAGCTGCCAGAGCGGCCGGCGGGCCACGGTGCCTTCGGCTGCCGCGTCCGGTGCGAAGATCCGCTGCAGGCTGGTCAGGTATTCGGGGTGCCGCCGCTGCAGATATGCGACGCCAAGTCCGGTAACCAGCGCCTCCACGATCGAGGCCCCGAATGCGTGGGCGATCACCATCGCCGGGATCGCTTCCGAGAGCCCGTACGGGCTGTAGAGGGCGTGGCCGTTCGACGAGAAGAGGATCGGCTCGATGCCCAGTTCGATGCCGACCGCCAGAGCCGCGACGGTGATCCCCGCGTAGGCCCCGATGCCCGCGGCGACGGCGCGTCTGGTGGAGAGCACGGGCGAGCCGGCCCCGATCACGCGATACGTCCCGTAGCCCACGAACGGCAGGATGATCCCCATG
>Ga0182027_10007648_pt1 | contig 15870 bp, 15 predicted proteins | sample 712E1DmetaG_FD_121300 | JGI IMG/M metagenome (GOLD analysis project Ga0182027, IMG submission 121300) | Permafrost microbial communities from Stordalen Mire, Sweden - 712E1D metaG (Illumina Assembly) | ecosystem: Environmental > Terrestrial > Soil > Wetlands > Permafrost | place: Sweden...
AAGAAAATTGATATTTATAACCTCTATCCTTGGGATTGTAAAAAAGCCTATGAAATGTTGGCCAGAGGCGAGACCGTCGGCGTGTTCCAGCTGTCCGGCTCGGGCATGACTCGCTATTTAAAAGAGCTGAAGCCGGCATCCATTTTTGATATCATGGCCATGGTAGCCTTGTTTCGCCCGGGCCCGATGGAATCAATCCCAGAATATATCCGCCGTAAAAATAATCCGGAAACCATTGATTATCTGGACCCCAGGATGAAAGATTATTTGGATCAATCTTTGGGCATCATAGTTTATCAGGACGATGTGCTTTTAACCGCCATCAATTTGGCCGGCTATAATTGGGAAGAAGCGGATAAATTCAGGAAAGCCATGGGCAAGAAGATCCCTGAGGAAATGGCTAAACAAAAAGATAAATTTTTTAAAGGAGCCAAAGAAATCGGCAAACTCTCCGATGAAGTCATTAATAAATTATGGGAAAGAATTGAACCGTTCGCGGCTTATGGGTTTAACAAGGCGCACGCGGCTAGTTATGCCGTAGTGGCTTACCAGACGGCCTACATGAAGGCTAATTATCCGATTCAGTACATGACGGAGGTATTAATAGCGGAAAGCGGGGATGTTGAAAAGGTGCCGGAAATTATTCATGAATGCGGCCGCATGGGTATAAAAGTTTTGCCTCCCGATGTCAATGAAAGCTTCAAAAGTTTTGCCATGGTCACTCCGGAAAACGGCGGCGAATCACATATCCGTTTTGGTTTGAACGGGATAAAAAATTTAGGCGAGCATATTGCCGAAGAAATTTACCGCGAACGTAAAACTAACGGTAAATTTAAAGATCTGGAAGAATTTTTGAAGAGAGTTAAACACAAAGATCTTAATAAAAAATCATTGGAGAGTTTGATAAAGTGCGGTGCTATGGATAGCTTTGGTTATGACCGGGGAGTACTGCTCGCCAATATGGAAAATTTTCTTTCTTTTGTCAGGCATAATCAGGAAAAAGCCGCGCCGCAAAATTCTTTGTTTGCCGGCACAACTATTGATCTTTCGGCCAAAGTTCGTTTGGATCCGGGAATGCCAGCCGTTGAAGCCGATAAATTGACTTGGGAAAAAGAACTTTTGGGCCTCTATGTCACCGCGCACCCGTTCACATATTTTGAAAAAGTGATGAGCAAGTGTTTAATACCGATCAAGGATTTAAGCGCCCAGCCCAGAAGCCAGTGGGTGATAGTCGGCGGAGTAATTGACAGCACTAAGAAAAAAATAACCAGGGGCGGAAAACCCATGATGTTCGTGACTATTCAGGATACGACCAGCAGCTTGGAATTATTAGTTTTCCCTCGCACTTATGAAACTACTAAAGAAGTTTGGCAGGAAGGGAATATTGTTTGCGTGGTTGGTAAAACCGGCGATGAAGAAGGGGATGATAAGATGTTTGTGGAAAAAGCCTATACCTTAACCAAAGAAAACGCTGCCGGCATTGCCGGACAAATGGCGATGGGACAAGTGGCTGGCGCCAGACATGAAAAAGAGGTGGAGGACATTCCGGAAGATAGATTTGAACTTAGTTTGACCAAAGAAAAAGTAAAACTTAAAGCCGATAAATTGAAAGAGATTTTTGCTAAATATCCGGGAGATAAAGTGGTATATCTGAATGTGGAAGGGAAAGTGATTAAAACTTCCTATCAGGTCAATGGAGATTCTAATATGTTGAGCGAAATCAACGATATAGTTTCCGACTGATGAATTTGTTTAGGGTTTCTCTGATTGTCATTCCCGCGAAAGCGGGAATCCCATTAAGACAACCACAATAGATTCCTGCTTTCGCAGGAATGACAGGTGAGAATGGCGTTTCTTTTAGGTAATTTTCCAATTCGGATCGGGTTTAATATTTTTCCAATCAGTATATTTCTCCTTTTTCGCCTTATAAAACCCAGCTATGGCAATCATGGCCGCGTTGTCCATGGCGTAGGCAATTTGCGGTAATAGCAATTTAGGCGGGTGAAGTAAAGAAGAAATTTTTTGCTGAAGCGTGTCGCGAAGTTTTTGATTGGCGCTAACTCCGCCGCCAACGATGACAGTCTTTGGTTTATATTCTTCCACAGATCGAATAGTTTTTGTACTCAACACATCTACAATCGCTTCTTCAAAAGAAGCACAAAAATCATTTATGCTTATGTCATTGCGAGGAGCCGAAGGCGACGCGGCAATCCTTCTGTTTACTTGTAAAGTATGGGATTGCTTCGTCGTTTCACTCCTCGCAATGACAGAATTATCCCTCAACCAATACAAGGCGGAAGTTTTTAATCCGGAAAAGCTGAAATCATAATTTTCTTGGTCCAACATTGGGCGGGGAAATTTGATGGCATTGACATTTCCAGTCACAGCCAATTTGGATATTTGCGGACCGCCGGGGTAGGGGAGATCCAACAGCTTAGCCACTTTATCAAAACATTCTCCGGCAGCATCGTCTTTGGTAGCCCCTAGCATTTTATAACTTCCTTCTTTTTTGATGAGTATCAGTTCGGTATGTCCGCCGCTGGCTATAAGCGAAATTGCAGGATATAGAATATTATTTGATATTGGATATTTGATATTGTCCAGATTTTGACTTCGAGTCAAAATCGTGGATCCTCTATTTTGCGCCAAAGCAAAATCGGGAGATATTTCGGTCGAGTGTATATGTCCTTCAATATGGTTAACTGCGACCAAGGGAATATTCAGAGAATAAGATAAGGTGCGGGCGGCTTCCACTCCGACGATTAGACCGGTAATAAGCCCCGGTCCGGCAGTAACGGCGATAACTTCTGGCGCGGGTTGGTTTTTTAATACTTCTTCAATCAAGGGCACGATTTTTTCCGCGTGCATCCGGCCGGCAATTTCCGGAACTACGCCGCCATATTTTTTGTGGATATCTATTTGTGAAGAAGTTTTTTCAGATAATACAAAATGACCGTTTTTGGAGCAGTCCATTAACGCGATCGATGTGTCATCACAGGAAGATTCTATACCTAAAATTATCATAAATAGTGACTGGGGGCAGAATCGAACTGCCGACCTCGGGGTTATGAATCCCGTGCTCTAACCATCTGAGCTACCCAGCCATTGTATTTGTTAATCGCCCAGTCATTCGACTGGGTCCGCCTATGGCGGAGACCCTCGACCTCGGGGTTATGAATCCCATGCTCTAACCTCCGCCATAGGCGGATGAGCTACCCTGACTTTTTTCTTTTAATGTCTATAATGATATTATGAAATTTGATAAAAGTCAAGGTTGTATTATTTGCTTAAATACCTTATCTGGTGTAATATAAACGCATAATTTACTAATTTATTACTATGAAAAAAGGGTTAAAATTTGCTTTATTCCTGCCAATTTTATTGATTTTTAGCGGGTGCGGTTCTGTGTCGAATTATTATAATTTTAATAATAGCAGCTCTACCAACCAAAACGTCACTTCAACTGCCGGCCAACAGGGGACTGTTTCGACCACTCCGGATAACACCGATCCCTTATTAAAACAACTTACTAATGATTGGAAGAATGATCAAGAACTAATGGCGAATAGTAGGGAGATTATGTATGCTTTTCCCCATAGTTTTGACAATGGAACGAACGATACTTCGACCTATGTTCCATCATATTTTCAACATATAATTTCTATCCCATTTCATAACAGCAATAAAATTTTACGTGTTTATTTGGGATGTCTTAGTGGTCAGGAAAATGTGTGTTTGAACTGGGAAGTTCGTTTAGTCACTTACGATCCGCAAAATAACTCCAATGAATTTTTAGGAAAAATACACGATGTGTCGATGACAGGTAATTCTGGCGCTCTATATTTGCCTTATGCTTTGACCAAGGATGATAGCAAAGTAATTTTGGACGCTTGGATGGGTAGTCCTGGCGCCGGCGGGGGAGATGTGGATTATGGCTATGCGGCTATCCCTGTAAAACAGGCTCCAAATAATGATTATGTCATCAGTGATTTTCCTCAGATAGCCACTCGCTCGGCGATTTTTTACGATTCTTTCGGCAAAGTGGTATATGTGGACGAGGGTAATAATACGCCGCATTATTCCATGCCGGGCCCGTCTAACGATGGCGCTATAGTATTTCAGAATTTGGTTGGAAACGTTCCTTTGCAGAAAATTCTTGAGGAAACTGATACTAGCTATTCATTAATCCGTTTAGACGAGAAGAAGGGAATTTTAAGTGTTAATGTTACTAAATATCAGTTCTCCACTAAATGTCCTAGGGAGGAAGATGGTCAGTTTTGCGCGGGGAAGACTGTCACTGTTCGTTCCATAATGGTGCCGTAAAAATGATTAAATAAAAAAATAGGGGCAATTCATGAATCGCCCCTATTTTTTTATTTTTTGCTTTTATTTTATTGCATGTTATCGTCAGCGGAGCTTCCCGAGTCATCGCCTGATTTGGCATTGCAAGATTTAGAAGTAGTCTTAAATTGTTTCCAAGCGGCACTGCTAGCTTTATTGTGATTTTTTATCGCCACTCTATGGGCATTGCGATAAGTTTTCCAAGCAGCCAAGATGGCTGTTTTTCTGGCTTTGAAATCGGTCATAGACCAAGCTGACTGCAAAGCGGTTTGTCGGCTGGTTAAGGCGGCGGTTTGAGCTTGTGAAAAAGCGGCAAAAGCTGATTGCACGGCTGTTTCACGGACTCCGACAGCTGTGGCCATACAACTAACATCCAGTTTCGGCGCGTTTACTACGGCCGGTACGGTAGTGGTAGCCTGACTATTGTCGTCAGCTAACGCTGGAGCGCTCATCCCAACTAAGGCCGCCAACATCAAGGAAACCAAGAGAATTTTTTTAGACATAGTTTATTAAAAAAATTATTGATTAATATTTCGACCTTTGTTAAAATTATTTTAATAAAAATAATTAGGCTGAATTTACAAGCCTTCACCCCCCTGAATATACATTATAATATATAGACAGAAGAGTCAATATAATAAGGTGGTCTTCAGACTTTAGTCTATAGACAATCGATGATAATCCAAAGACCATCAGACTGTATGCATTGAAATCAGCCTTGAAATATGGTATAAATTGAACAATTGAATTATTTATGATTTTTGAAGATACTTCTCAAAATAGATGGAAAATTACTTTGCTGGTGTTTATATCCACTGTTATTGTTGGTTTGGTTATTGTTGGAGTGAGTATAGCGAGTATTATCGTTAATCCTCCTTTGCCAAATATTGCACAGAAATCGGAAAATAGAGCTATGGCTGAAAAAATTAGTGCTAAAATAGCTGCCTCAGACATTAAAAATAGTATTAATAATAATTCGGCTTCAAAGTTTTTTTCAACTCGCAACAAAAACACCAATATAAATACCAACCCTGTCATTATTAACACTCTGCTTAATTCCAGTACTGTCAGTCTAGCTTTTTTACAGCAATATGAGGATTACAGCATTGATTCCTTTAAAGAGCACGCTTCTTCGCTTGATGCGGTAATTCCGGATTGGTATTTTGTCACCAGTTCTACTTGCGCTGTTGATGAACGGGCAGATCAAGATATCACCGATATTATACAGTCTAAACATGTAGCCATCATTCCACGAGTCACCAATGGCGATCGCGACAAATGGCATGTACGGGAGTTGGAAACTCTGTTGCATTCTTATAATGACAGTTCGTGTTTGTCTGATACTTTGGCAACGCTCGCTTTAAAAGCCAAAGTGGCCGGTTTGAATATAGACTTTGAAGGTTTGAACGTCGCAGACCGGGACGCCTATTCGGATTTTTTAAGCCAGCTTGCTAATAAATTACATTCCCAAAAACAATTATTGACTGTGGATGTCCCGGCCAGGGACCCGGCTTTTGATTTGGAATACATTGGATCGGTGGCTGATGCCGTGGTAGTCATGTCTTATGATGAACATTTCGCCGCGGGTCAACCCGGACCGATAGCCAGCCAAGGGTGGTTTGATGATACATTGGATGAAGTCACGGCTGCCATTCCCAAAGAAAAAGTCATTGTGGCCTTTGGCCAATATGCCTATGATTGGACTGCCGGCACGTCTACGCCGGCCTCCAGTTTAACTTTTAGCGAGACCATGTCTTTGGTTAATGATGTTGGAGCTGATCCGGAATTGGAACAAAACAGCCGGAATATGTTTTTCGGATACGTAGATGATAAAAATAAAGAACATCATGTTTGGTTTTTGAATGGGGTGACAGCTTGGAATGAAATACTTGAAACTAGAGTCAAGAAAGTTAAGGGCATTGCGCTGTGGCGTTTGGGTAGCGAGGATCCCTCGGTTTGGAATTTTTTTAGCCATCCCGAAGCTACCGGACAATCGGTTACAAAAGTACCTGAACTTCAAACTATAGAATATTTAAGCGAAGGTGAATTGTTCAAAATATCCACTTTGCCGCAAGAGGGCGCTATGGATGTAACTTTTGACGATGATGGCAGTGTTGATTCTGCTAGTTATTCAAAAATTCCCTCTGGTTACACTTTGGAAAGAGTGGGCGATGATATTCCCAAAAAAACATTGGTCTTGAGTTTTGACGATGGGCCTGATCCGGTTTGGACTCCACAAATTTTAAAAGTTTTATCGGATAATCAGGTTCCGGCAATATTTTTTATTGTGGGAGATCAAGCTCAGAAATACCCGGATTTATTAAATCAAATGGCTAAAAACAATCTCTTGGTCGGGAACCACACTTATTTGCATCCGGATATTTCCACAATATCGCCGGCTCGTCTTCGTCTGGAAGTTAATTCCACTCAAAGAGTAATAGAGTCGGCTTATGGACGCAAAACAATTCTTTTCAGAGCTCCCTATAATACCGATGCAAATCCCGAAAGTGCCGATCAATTAAAGGGCTTAGACACGGTGACTAAGCTTGGTTATATAATCGTAGGCGCCAATATTGATTCCAATGACTGGCAAAAGCCCGGAGTGGATAAAATCGTGCAAAATGTGGAGGAGCAGGTTTCTAATCCGCTTAATCATATAATAGTCATGCATGATGCCGGCGGAGACCGATCGGAAACTGTGGCCGCCTTAAAAATAATCATACCGGAATTAAAGAAACGGGGATACACTTTTGCCAGCTTGGATAAGGCTGCCAGAATTCCTCGCGACATGATGCTACCCAATTTGGATGGGCGAGAATACATGTTTGTTAAAATCACCGGCCTTGTTTCCTGGTTGCGCCGCTGGGGTTGGCTTACTATTGTCTGGCTCTTTTATTTTACTACCGGTTTGGCCATCATCAGAATCTCTTTTTTGGGATACAATGTTTTAAAATCCGAGCGGCTGTCCATACAAAATTCCAGTACTTTAAAATCAAATTTTAATCAATTTGTCAGTGTCATCATACCGGCTTATAATGAAGAAAAAACCATTAAAAAAACTCTGCTGTCCATCCTAAACAATAGTTATAAAAATTTGGAAATTTTGGTAATTAATGACGGCAGCATTGATCAAACCGCTGCAATAGTGGAAAAGATTGCGCAAGAAGAATCCAGAGTGCGTTTGTTTTCCCAACCTAATAAAGGAAAAGCTGTGGCGCTAAACACCGGCTTGAACTTGGCAAAAGGGGAGGTGGTAGTGACCATTGATGGTGATACAATTCTTTTCCCAGAGACGATTCATGAATTGGTCAAAGCCTTCGCCAATCCGGAAGTGGATGCTGTTTGCGGGAATGTGGAGGTGGGAAATGTCCATAATATTTTAACCGCCTTTCAAGCTTTGGAATATATTACCACGCAAAATTTTGATCGCCGCGCCTTTGATGTTTTGAATTGTATCAGCGTGGTTCCGGGGGCGACCGGCGCCTGGAGAAAAGAAAAAATATTGGCTTTGGGAGGTTATGAAAACGACACTCTGACCGAGGATGCCGATCTGACTCTCAAGCTTTTGCGTTCCGGCGGAAAAATCGTTTACGCGCCCAAAGCCAGATCAATCACTGAAGCGCCGGAAACTTTGAAGAATTTGGCTAAGCAGCGTTTTCGTTGGAGTTATGGCACTTATCAGTGTTTGTATAAGCATCGGGAGGCTTTTTTTCATGGAACCTTGGGCTGGATTGCCCTGCCCAATATGTTCTTTTTTCAAATTTTATTTCCCATCCTTTCTCCAATCGGCGATTTAGTATTTATTCTCTCCATTATTCGTGGCGACCTTTACGCGATATTGGCCGGATATTTGTTATTTTTACTGATGGATGTTTGCGGATCGCTGTTGGCTTTTACTTTGGAAAAGAAACCGAAAAAATTGATGTGGGTAATTTTGATTCAGAGATTTTTCTACCGCCAATTCATGTATATCATCGCTTACCGTTCCATAGTGGCGATTTTACAAGGCAAGCGCCACGGGTGGAATAAAATAAGCCGGGTCGGCACCATAAAAATGGAAACAAAAGTTTAAGAAATAAAAAATACTTCGACTAGTCGAAGTATTTTTAGCTGACCACTCTTATTGTAATCACATTTCCATATGAGCACAATGAGAGGAGTGGCCAGAATTGCGCCATTCCACTCTTTCTGCATCAGCGGTTCTAGGAGACGATGATCAAGGTGGCTCGATCGTCATACTCCTTAAGAACCAGTTTGGCGTCATTGAGAAAAACCCGGAGGAATTCTTTAAGGGTCGGGTTTATTATGTGCGGAATTTTTCGGCCAAGCTTTTCTAGCATCTCTTTTTGGGTTTTGAGCGCCAGGAAGCGCGGCGAGGCTTTGCCTCCCATCAATTCGAGAAAGGCGCCGCGGGTCTCCTCGTTGAGTTTTTTGACAGCCTCTTCGGGAAGCACCCAATCATCTTTGTAATTTTTGGCTTCAAGAATCCGGGCGCCGCTTTGAAGGGGTTTTAGAAACTGAACGCTCGGAGAAACTTGTACTCGGTACAACTCCTCAGGGCTGCCTGAGCCAGACCGTGTCGTTTTCGTTGCCGCGAAATTAATCCTCATCATGTTTGCCTCCGGAATTTTTTTCACTAAGATAAATTATCACATGCCTGATTAGTAGTCAATTTTTTGATATGAGAAAAAATAAAATCCCCTCAAATTGATGAGGGGATTTATGATTTTTTTATTTCTTAGCAATTTGGTATGTTTTTTTGACAGGTTTTTTAGCTATCTTTTTAGGTGTTTTTTTCACCACTTGCTTGGTTATTTTTTTATGTACAGTGACAGTAGAAATTGAATGAGAAAAATCGGCGTTGACAATGCGTTTGTTGAACATGCTGTCCGGCATGCCGTTGGCTTCGGCTATTTGTTTTAATGTTTTACCGGCCGCCAACTCGGCTTGAATTTCATCCTCGCTCAAGCCAATAGCTAAGGATAATCGGCCGATAGCTGAAAGTTGCACTAGAGGAACGGCGTTAGACGCGGCATGGGCCGTGGTGGTTGATAATAGCAGGAAAAATATTAATATTAGAGCAAAAAAAGACTTGCGCATATTTTGTGAAATATTAATTGGTTAATTGCACTATAAATACTATAGCACTTATAACAGGGGAAGACAATATTGAGAGGATAACGTTAAAAATGAGTTTCAGTTTTAATTTTTTCCAGCAGTTTGAAAGGATGCTCATTATGAAAATTTCCTTCGTAAACGCGCAGATTTTTTTGCAGAGCGGCCGGCAATGTCTGAACCAACTCTTTAGCCACTTCAGCCGGAGTAAACAGATAGGCTAAGGCTATTGGTTGTTTTTTAAGAATTATGGCCAAGTGCTCTTTAAATGTTTCTAAAAAATCCGCCTGGCGCATTTTTTTTAAGTGCTTGCGCCCGCCGGATTCGGCCACCACAAATCCCGCCGGTATGGCCGGGTCGGTCTTTTCCACGGTAAAAGTGTCAATTTTTTCTATCATGCCCTGGGCCGCTAGATAAAAATCAGCTTCGTGCGAACCGGTGGTAATACACAAAGCGATGCCATCGTTAAACTGCGGCAGATTTTCTGATATCTTCATAGGATAAATAATAAATTAATTCTTTATAAAATATGCTATGTAAAAATCATATCATCTTTATCTCCACTTTACAAGGTTGATTGTAGCTTGAATTTAAATTGTGTGATAAGATAAAATTAATCATTCATTTTATGTGTTTTGTGTATATCTAAGTTATGTAAAATAGTCAGAAATCTCATTATTATTTTTTTTAGATTTTTTGGCATTTTTTTAGATGGTCGACATAACTTGATATGGTGTAAATAAATAATAATTAACCAATAATATTATGAAATCTTCAGAAAAGGGGATGAATATCCCTGAAACATCCAGAGTGACAAATATGGATAAATATGAAAGAGAAAAAATAATGGCAACATTGGGAGATGCAGAGCATTTAGTCGCAGTAATAAAAAATTATCTTGCAACAGTAGATTATTGTAATGAAAATGGTATTAAATTGTCAAAAAGAAAGTCGCTTGAGGATATTCGAAGACCTGGTACACCAGTCGGCCCAGCTGGGACATTATTAATAGATTTAGCCATTTTATTTGAGAGTGGAATGTATGATATGTCAAAAAATATCAATATTTCACACAAAGACGAACTAGAGAAAAGAATGGAGAAAGAATAATAAATTTTTTTTACATCGTGTAGCAGTGTGTGTATTACTGTGGAAAATTGGCGTTAACTCAATCTTTAAGGAATGCTAATTTTCCTCGATCCAAATTTTTATCTTTTTATTTGATAAAAATTTGGATGGGGTTATATTAAAAATTGTTAATTTGATAATATATGAAAAAATTCTATTTAAGCCTTTTGATTATTTTTCTTTTTTCTGCCGTTCCGGTTTGGGCAAAAACCGCGGCGCCAAAAGTGTGGAAGCCGGCAACACCGGATGGCTATACGTTGATTACCTGGGCGAAAGCGCCAGGGATCGCCACCTTTTTTAAAGCTCCAGCCGGCAATGGTTCCATTGATTTTTTGACGCGTATTTATTTACCGCAGAATCAAATAGGGTACATTGCTTCATCAAGCGCGCCATTTGATTGGGGATTGGCTCATGCCAATTTCGCCTCTGATATGGTCATGGCGAGTCCCACTTCTTCTGACACGGAGGATCCCGATCCTTTTGCAGCTGACGCCGCTTTGGCTGATACAGTGGCCACCGGCACTGTTTCCACAAGCAGTTACCATAATTTCGCGTTCGCCCGACTGGTGGCGGAAGCGGCCAAACAAGTTGCTCCGGCTGTACAATTTATTTGGAACGCGCCATTTTTCAATATCACGAATCCGATCAGCGATTTAAGTTTGGCGCTTAAATTTACCTTCGGTACTACCACGTTAATTACCAGCGGCAGCCGTCCGGCCAACGATATGGCGCAGCAGCGCCGCATGTTAATTATCAATAATCAAACAGCGAGCGCCACGATTGAAGATTTTGATCCGGTGGTGTTTGTCAGTAGCAGTGTCGGCGACCAAGCTTTGGAGGGGTTTGCGCCCACAGTGGCTAAATCTGATAGTGCAGGTGGAATGGCAGCGCGTTTATTTTTGGGCGTCTCCACTAGCAGTAAGGAATTGGTAGTGTATTGCAGCCAGCAGGCGACAGTGCAAGAGGCGAGCGAGGCGCTAACAGCAGCGGGAGTTCCACCTGAACGCCAAATTGAAGCCGATGGCGGCGGCAGTGCCGCTTGCAGTTATAATCTACCTGGCCAGTTTTTTGTAGAACCGACGCGGGAGCTCCCACTCCTCATGGGAGCAGTGACGATTTTGGCGCGAGGAACTGCTACTACGAATGGGTTGAATGTACGTAGCGGTCCATCCACTAAAAATTCCATTGTCACCAAACTTCCCAAGGGTACTCTAGTGCGGGTGCTAGAAGAAAAAAACGGTTGGTATAGGATTAGCGATGGTGAATGGGTTCTGAAGACATTGATTAAAAAAATATAATGGTTGGTAGTTTAATCCTTCTTATCTTATTAACAATAATAGGGCCGCGCCCCCAAATTCAATATGAGGCGGGTCAGACTTCCCTAAATGGTGATTGTCATTGTCGAAAATTCCACCATCGCTGTGCACGATTCCAATATGCCTGGTTAAATCAAACACTTTTCCGGTTGAATCCACATGTCCTAACTTGTGGCCGTTGATGTCAAAGACCCCGCCGTCGCCGTGCACCTTGCCCAGGTGTCTTTCGCTGATGCTATATACTTCACCGTCGTCATTTACCTTGGCGACTTTTACTGAATTGGCATTAAAAATGTATCCCATATTTTTGTTATAAATTATTAAAATTTAACTAAAATTGATTATTTTTTGTTCACTTTCGCCCAGTTCAGCAGCCATTGTTTTTGGCTGCTATCAATACCGCCCCGGTATAACCGCGATTCGGCAATGGCCTGTGGCATGGTCCAGCCGTCAACCGTATAGCGATACAAGGCGATCAAGGTTCCGGTGCGGCCATAACCGCCGCGGCAATGGATATGAACCGGTTGGTTGTTGGGATCAGCGGCGAATTTGAGAAATTGGCGGGCTTGGCTTAAAGTGGGAACACCACCATCGCGTATGGGTAAAGATAAATATTTAAATCCTAAAACATTAAATCCTTTTAACTTTTGATCGTCGCCGACTTCTATATATTCTCCATCAACTCGTAAATCAACAATACTCTTCCAACCATTATTTTTCAACCATTGAAATTCTGACAGCAGCGGCTGGCCCGATCGGGAAATTTTATTTTTATCAACAATGGCAAACGACCAAAAACCATAAGCTTTGGGAGTGCTGGTGGATATATCGCTTCTGGGTCCGATCATAACCGGCTGGCTGGTGTCGGCCCGCGCCACTATGGCCGATCCTAAAAATATCAATATAGCCAAGATGATCGCGACTGTGAGTTTTTTGATTACAATCAATGTTCGCACAAATTAGATTTTTAGGTTATAATGGTACAACTTGGCCTTTTGGAACGCAAACTTTGCGCACCGGCTGGTTGGCAATTAGCGGTCCTTCCACCATGCACGAGGCGCCATTTTTACAATCGTTATTGGTGTTGCACCCGGTTTGAGGTTGAACCGCGGGACAGGGCGCGAAGGCACAATTTGGTCCGGTCCGGCCGACAGCTGAACCGTCAGGACAAATTTTGGCTTCTTGCGTGCAAGCCACTGCGTTGATTTTTTTATTGGTAGAAAGATAACAGCCGCCGAGGCCGAGCATTAAAATAACTATAATAACTAGCAGTATACTTTTTTTGTTCATATAGATTTATATTGAGAATAACATACCTATTATAGCATATTTTTATCTATCACACAGTTAAATGGACAGCAAGTCTTAAACAAACTATAATATAGGCACTTAACTTAAATACTATGTGTTTTTCCGCCACAGCCAGTTTTACCGCCAGCGCCACTCTTGGCGTTATCGGCGTGGCCACGTTAGTTAAAACCAAAAATAAAAAAGCCTGGCCGTTAGCTGCTATACCTTTATTATTCGCATTTCAACAATTTGTTGAGGGTCTGCTTTGGGTATTATTGGGCAGTCAATCAGTATATATAGTCCCATTGACGCATATATATTTATTTTTCGCTTTGCTATTTTGGCCCATCTATACGCCAATCGCGGTTTTGGTATTGGAGCCTCATAAAATCAGACGGTTAGTTCTGGCTATTTTTTGTGTTGTCGGGGTCGTAATCGGCGCGATTTTTTTTGTCAGTTTTTTACGGCAACCCGAGGCTGTGCAAGTGGTCAATAAATGCCTTTTTTATCCATTTCAGATGATCGATCCACTCCTTTTTGGCTGTCTGTATGTCTTGATCGTCGTTGGTTCGGGGGTGATCTCCAGCCGGCCAATTATTAAACTGCTTTCTTTACTCACTTTGGTCGGCGCTCTGGTCGCTTGGTTTTTTTATACCGTTAATTTTGTTTCAGTCTGGTGTTTCTTCGCGGCCATTATTAGCGTGGTTCTCTATTTTTATCCGCAAAAATCATAGGCATTTTTTACTCTTCAATTTTTATATCCAAGTTGTTTAAAAGCCCGACCACATCAGGCATGGAAAAAATAGTCTTCTTCAGTTTATTTTTGCCGGGATTAATTGAATAGTTAACTGCCTGTTTAAAATTTGATTCTGACAGGTCGGTATTATCAAAAATAGCCCCTTCAAAATCACAGTTAGAGAAATCACATTTGGTCATTTTGGTGCTAATAAAGCTGGCTTTTTTGAAAATTTACCCTTTAAAATTACAGCCGTTCATTTTTACGCCGCTGAAATTAGCTAATTCCAAAACGCAATTGATAAAATTCGGAGAAAAGCCGAAATCAAATTTACAAACTTCAAAATTGTCGCCCATTAGTTTGCAATTGGTAAAAGTTGTCTCGCTAAAATTTACCCCTGTCAATTTTACCAGGCTGAGATTGCAATTGACGAAAGAACATTTGGTAAAAGTGCTTCCGGATAAATTTGCTTCTGATAAGTTACAGTTCTTAAAAGTGCAATTAAAAAAATTACTGGAAATAATTTCTTGAGATGAATCATCCAGATTAGCAAAGGTTTCTTGTTCGTATTCTTGATGGGATTGGAGCATAATATTTTTATAGAATAAGCATATCATTTTTTAGAACGTTTGTCTCTAAAAAAATTATCGGTTGACAGTTTACTGTTAACTGTCAACTAAGATTTACAATTAAGACTGTGATTAAGGCTGTTTCACTAATATATAGAGTTTACAGTCCGTCATTTTTTTGTTATTCTTTGTCCATTATGGCTACACTTTTAAACATTGAGAAATTAGCTAAATCATACGACCAACGCGTTATTTTTAACGATGTAACTTTTTCTGTCAGTGAAAGGCAGAAAATTGGTCTGATCGGACGAAATGGCGCCGGTAAATCAACTCTGTTGAGGATAATTTTAGGACAGGAAGCAGCCGATTCTGGTGAGGTAATTTTGCATGATATCGTGAGATTGGGTTATGTTGAACAGCATGAAAAAATGGATCTTAATCAAACTGCTATAAAATATTTGGAATCACAGACTGGTCAACCGGCGTGGCAGTGCGCTAAAGTGGCCTATAAATTTGAATTAAGTCCGCATCATCTGGATATGCCGATTTCTGAGCTTTCCGGCGGTTATCGTATGCGTCTTAAATTATCATCCATGCTGTTGAAAAGTCCGAACTTGTTTTTGCTTGATGAACCAACCAATTTTCTTGATGTTCATACACAGATTTTGTTGGAAAAATTTTTACAAAGCTACAGTGGTGCCTTTATTATTGTCTCCCATGATCGGGAATTTCTCAAGCGTACTTGTGAACAGACTTTGGAAATTGAGCAGGGTGGTATCCTTTTTTATCCGCGTCCGATCGACGAATATCTGGAATATAAAAAAGAACGCGTGGCATTTGCTCAAAATTATAATAAAAAAATTGATCGTGAGCAAAAACATTTGCAGGAATTCGTTGATCGTTTTCGCTATAAGGCAACAAAAGCCAAACAGGCTCAGAGTAAACTTAAAGCGATTGATCGTTTAGAAAAAATTGAAATCAATGATCCGCTCGCGACCGTGTGCATTAGTATCCCGAATGTAGAAAATAAAAAGGGATTATTGTTTGGCACTAAAAATTTATCCATTGGTTATCCGGACAAAATCGTGGCTACGAACATAAATTTGGATATTGAACGCCAGGAAAAAGTGGCAGTTATCGGCGATAATGGCCAGGGTAAGACCACGTTGTTAAAAACTCTTGCGTCTGTTTTGCCTTCCGTTGGTGGTCATTATAAATGGGCGCCTGATACCAAAATTGCTTACTATGCTCAACATGTGCCGGCAGAATTGGATACAACTGAATTGGTCTGGACTTATCTGAGGCGTTTGGCGCCGCCTGAAATTTACGATGAGGATGTAAAGCGTATGGCTGGTAATTTTTTATTTGACAAGGA
>Ga0182027_10007650_pt1 | contig 15869 bp, 12 predicted proteins | sample 712E1DmetaG_FD_121300 | JGI IMG/M metagenome (GOLD analysis project Ga0182027, IMG submission 121300) | Permafrost microbial communities from Stordalen Mire, Sweden - 712E1D metaG (Illumina Assembly) | ecosystem: Environmental > Terrestrial > Soil > Wetlands > Permafrost | place: Sweden...
CAAGATCATCTTCACCGGCGACCCTTATCAAATAGACAATCCCTACGTGGATTCCACCTCCAACGGATTCAACTACATCATCAGCAAATTCCGCCAGCAGACCATTTCCGCCCACATCGAGCTGCAAAAGGGCGAGCGTTCCGAGCTGGCCGAACTGGCGGCCAACCTGTTGTAGAGGGCAACGCGCCGGTCTTGGCCGGCAGGGCGCGCAGGCTGTGCGCTCCGCCGCGGGTCCCGATGTATCGGAACCTGCCCTGCCTTTTCTTTTCCCCGCGCCACTGACGCAGGGCGCAGTAGGGTTGTTTTTATTTGACTTGGCCTTGAGCCGGGACCAACCGGATGGCGCTGCCGCCGGCCGGCGCCAGCTTCAACTTCAACACCGTCGCGGCATCCACGCGGCGTTTCTCGACCACCGAGTCCTTGGGCTGCACGGCCGCGTCAGGCCCGTCGGCGTAAATCTCCGCCTCGTAGGCCCCGCTGCCCAGGAAACTCAATGGCACATCCAGCTCGCGCGCGTCGGAGTCTGTGATGCTGCCGACGAACCAATCCTTGCCGCTGCGCCGCGCGATGGTGATGTAGTTGGGCGGCACGCCGTTGAGGACGCGGGTTTCGTCCCAAGTCGCCGGGACGGCCTTGAGGAATTCCAGTTCCTTCTGCCCGTCGTAGGCGTCCGGGGAATCCGCGACCATTTGCAGCTCGCTTTCAAAGACGACAAACAAGGCGGTGGCATGGGCCCGCGTGTGCATCACCATGGGATTGGTAGTGCGCGGCTTGAAATCCTTCTGGAGCACGTTGTTGAACCCGCCGGGCGTGTAATCCATCGGCCCCGCCAACATGCGGGTAAAAGCGACCGTCACGTTATGCTTGGGCGTGACGCGCGCGCTCCATCGGTTGTATTCGGCGCCCATGATGCCTTCGCGCGTGAGAATGTTGGGGTAGGTCCGTTCCAGCCCGTCGGGCTTGGTCGCCCCGTGGTAGTCAATCATGAGGTGGTGCCGGGCCGCGCTCTCCGCCGTCGCCCGGACCCAGTTGATCATCCATTGGTCGCTGCGGTCCATGTAGTCAATCTTCACGCCGGCAACGCCCCATTTCTCGAATTGGGCGAAGGCATCTTCCCGCTGGCGGTAAAGGTCCTTGAAATGAGTGATCAGCCAGAGGCGGACGTTCTTGGACTTGGCGTATTCGGCCAGCATCGGAATATCGAGCGCCGCGATGGACTTGGTGTCGCTGTAGAGGCCGCGCCCGGAATAGCCGGGCGGCGAGGGCATGGGCAACTCCCAGCCGCCGTCAATCAACATGTACTCGAACTGGTTCCGCGCGGAAAAGTCTATGTAGTACTTGATGGTTTCATTGTTCTTGCCGGGCCGCGCCACGCCCCGGGCCTGGGCGCCGTTCCACCAGTCCCAGGAAGTCTTGCCCGGCTTGATCCACGAGGTGTCGGCGATGACGCAGGGCGGATTCAAATTGACCACCATTTCCGATTCCACCAGCCGTCCGGGTTCGTCGGCGATCATCAGTGCGCGCCAGGACGATTTCACGGGCGTCTGCGCGATCACCGACACCTTGGACGCATCCGCCTTGGGGTCGAAGGCGGGGGCGGTGTCCGCGCTGGTGTTGACGTCTTCCACGCGGGGCGAGAGCCGGGCCGCCAGGCTCCGTCCGCCCGCGGTGGTCACGAACAGGCTGGCATAGTCTTCGATGTCCGCCTCAGTCAGGCCGACCCACGCGACTCCCGGCAGATGCAAGAGGAGCGGAAGATAGACAAGGTTCTCCGGACGCAGGCTCGCCATCGGCATTTCGGGATAATCGCCCTCGCTGCTGGTTTGGAATCCGCGTAGGATCAGCGGCCAGATCTCTGCGTCCTTGGTGAAGTTGAATTGAGTGGACTCGTTTAGAATGCGCAGTTCCTTCACCGAAGTCTGTTCGGGCACGGCGTAGCGGAAGGCCACGCCGTCATCGTAGGCGCGCGCTTCCACCACCAGGCGCCGGCCGTTGGCGGCTGTCTCCACCGTCTGGACCGTGACGGCGTTGTAGTGATTGCGGATGAGTTTCGCCTTGCCAGCCACCGAGGTCCAGGTTTCGTCCTGGCTGGACGCCTGCGATGACTCGATCCGCACTGCCGTCCCGAGGGCGGGTGAGCCTTCGATGGCAAGTCCGAGGTTGGACCAATCCAGCACAGGCTGGCCGCGAAAAGCCACCCGATAGGCCAATTGGCCGCCGGCCGCCTGCGGGGACTGATCCCGCAACGTCGCAATCGAAATCTCGAGCGCCCCATTCGGCGACTGGAGCGCCACCGGTCCCGTTTGCGCCCTGGCCGTGAAAGCCGCCAACAAAACGACCGCGACAACTCTGACAATTTTCAGATCGAGAAGCATAGGTTTTCTTGGAGTAACAACAGGCAGGAATCTTTTTGCCGCGCCGCCTCCATCCTGGACGCCGCGCGGGCGAGGGGCAATTGGTTTTCGCTCTCACTCATGGTGATCATGGCGCGATGCTGCCAGTCGGCGGAGGATGGCGTCAAGCGGAATTCCGGCCTGCAATTCCGGCCTGCGAAACGCTCCGATGGCAGGTCATTGACCCGGGCCTTCTTTGGAGAACTGCGCCGCCAGTTCGCGGATCTTCCGCAGGTCCAGTTTGCCCGTGCCGAGCATGGGCAGCGCGTCCAGATGATAGAACTGGTCGGCGCGCGGCTTCCAAAGATTCGGCAGATCCAGTTGCGGCAGCTTCGCCAGGAACTCCGTCCATTTCGCCGGCCCCAGCTTGTGCAACACCACCAGCCGTTCCCCTTTCTTCTCGTCCGGCACACTGCCCACGACAAACGTCTGCTCCGTCGTCCCGGCCAGTTCATGCAGCTTCTCCTCGACTTTGATGTGCGGGACCATCTCTCCGCCGATCTTGCTGAAACGGCTCAGGCGGTCGGTAATCTGGAGGAAACCATCTTCGTCCAGCGCCGCGATGTCGCCGGTGGCATACCAGCCGTCGCGCAGCACTTCCGCCGTTTTCTCCGGGAGGCCGAGATACCCCTGCATCACATTGGGGCCGCGCACGAGCATCAGGCCCGGCTGGCCCATCGGCACCGGCTGCCGCGTCTCCGCGTCCACAATGCGTACACTGATGCCGGGCAAGGGATGGCCTATCCTCCCGCGCTTGACCCCGACCTGGCGGAAACCTGCCGAGCGAAAATCGTGCGTGTTGACCGCCACCGCCGGCGCGCACTCCGTGCAGCCGTAAGCCTCGAAGGGCCGGATGCCGAATTGGTCCTCGAACGCGGACGCCACCCGCTCCGGCAGCTTTTCCGCGGCCACCGCCACAACGCGCAGGCTGCCGAATTGCTCCGGCGCGCAACCGCGCATGTAAAGCTGCAAAAACGTCGGCGTCGCCAAAAGGAACGTCACTTTGTAGTCGCAGACCAGCGGACCAATCGTTTTCGCATCGAGCGGGTTGTAGTGATAAACCGCGCCCACACCCAGCACCGCCGGCAGACAGAGCGTGCCAGTGAAACCGAACGAATGGAAAAACGGCAGCACGCCCAGGAAACGATCCCGCCGGTCCAGGCTGAACACTTGCTCCATTTGCTCGATGTTCGATCCGATGTTGTAATGGCTCAACATGACCCCCTTCGGCTCGCCCGTGCTGCCGCTGGAAAAGATGACCGTTGCCAAATCGTCCAGCGCCACTTCCTTCCCGCGCCCCAGCGCCCGCTCCAACCCGCCAACCGGCATGAGCCAAGCCATGATAAACACGGCCAGCTTTTCCCCAAAGCCTGGATGCCCCGCGCGCTCCTCCAGATAGACCAGCTCGCACGGCACCGTAAGCTTGACCTTCTCCAAAAACGCCTTCGACGTCACCACGGTCTTGATGTCGCACTGCCGGATGCAGGAGGCCAGCGCCTGCTCCGACAGCGTGTAATTCAGGTTCACCGGCACTTTGCCGGACAGCATGGCCGCAAAATTCACCAGCGCGCCCGGCACCGAGGGCGGCAGGAGCAGTCCAACCTTTTCCTGCCCGGCCCAAACCGGCTTCAATCGCCGCGCCAGAAAGATCGTTTTCACCAGCGCCGAACCGAAGCTCACTTTCGGCGACTGCGCGTCAGCCATGGCAAAGCGGAACGGATGCCGCCGCGCCGAAAGCACAAACGCCCGCTGCAACGGCCGCATCCGCCCGCGGCGATAAGACCACGCCGACGCCAGCAATTCCTGCACGGCCTGGCGCACGTCGGACGCCCTCGCGCCCGGCGGCATGGGCGCTCCGAAACTCACCGTGACCGGATACGGAATCTGCCGCGGCCACTTCCAGAGGAAACGCCGCTTCTCGAAACTGAAGATGCTGCCCCACACGCCGTCCAGCGCGACCGGCACGATGGGCGCCTCCACGTCCTGCATGATCTTCTCCATCCCGCGGCGAAAGGGCAGCAACTGCCCGATCCGCGTGACCTGGCCCTCGGCGAAAATACACACCACGTCGCCCGCGCGAATGGCCTCGCGGGCGGTGCGCAACGACTGGAGCAAGTCGCGCGGCCTCTGCGCCGAGGAGATGGGAATGGCTCCGAGGATGCGCGCAAAGGGCTTCACCCAGGGCAACTCGTAAAACCCGGAGAACATGATAAACCGCACAGGCCGGTCCGTCGAAGCGATGAGCAAGAGCGCGTCCACGAAGGAAACGTGATTGCAGACGAACAGCGCGCCGCCTTTGTCGGGGATATTCTCGCGGCCGAGCACCCGCACCCGGTACAGCGTGCGGGTGAGGAGCCAGAGGCCAAACCGGAGCACCGCCTCGGGCAGCAGCCACGAAACGTAAACGGCGCTCACGAGCGTCAGCGCCCCGCCCACGAGAAAGACCTGGCGCGGGTTCAGTTGCAGCGGTTGCGTCAGCAGCCAATGCACGCCCGACGCGAGAAAAATTCCGACGAACGAAAGCAGGTTCGCCGCCGCCAGCGTTTCGCCCTTGGCCGTCTTGTCCGGGCGGTGTTGGAGCAGCGCCGAGATGGGCACGATGAAAAACCCGCCCGCGAAACCCAGCAGCGCCAGCCGCACCAGCGCCGCGTTCACCGACAAATGGCTTTGCGCCAGCGAGGCGGAGAAGACCGAAAGGCCAACCGCGCCGAGCGGCACCAGGCCGTATTCGATCTTGCCGCCGGACAAATATCCCGCCGCCATGCTGCCCAGGCCGATCCCCAGTGCCAGGGCGACATTGAGGAAACCGATTTTGGTTTCGTCCACATGCAGCACGTCCGCGCCGTAGAAAAACAAATTCAGCAGCAACAGCGCGCCGAGGAAGTTGAAGTAGGTGTTGCCGGCGGCGGCCAGAAACATCGGACGGTCTTTGCGCCAGACGCGGATTTGCGCCCACACTTCGGCGGGGAAATTCGCGCGGAATTTTCTCCGCGGGTTCGCCGCCGGCACGCGCGAGATGCCCAGGCTCGTGAAAAACCCGAACACCGCCAGCGCGACGAGGAGGACGCCGGACAGCCATTGCTCGCCGCGAAAACCCTTGGCCATAAACGCCGCCGCGACCGTGCCGAAAATGATGGCCGTGAACGTGCCCAGTTCCAGCACGCCGTTGCCCCACGAAAGCTTGCGTTCCGGCAGCAGTTCCGGCAGCAGGCCGTATTTCGACGGGCCGAAAAACGCGCTGTGGACGCCCATCAAAAAGACACAGCCGAGCAACGGCCAGCAGGTTTGCAAAGAGGCCGCCACGCCGCTGTCCAGGAGGTGCTCCTGCCGCGCGAAACCCGCCAGCGCCAGCAGCATCACGAACATTTCAAAGATCTTCACGCCGACGGAAATCGTCCGTTTGCTGAAACGATCGGCGAGGTAGCCGCCCGCCATGGAAAACACAATGAACGGCAGCGAGAACAGCGCGCCAACCAACTCGCCGATCTTGTGCTTCTCGGCCAGCGACACGTTCAGGCCGATGATCATGAAGATGACGAGATTTTTCAGGACGTTGTCGCTGAACGCGCCCTGGAATTGCGTGACGATGAGCGCCCAGAACCCGCGTTGCGGAACCTCCGTCCCCGTGTCGGTGTCAGTTTTCATAATGGTTGCCTGGTGGCGCGGGCGGCGGTTAGTTTGGCAAGCGCCAGATGCGTTGGCAGCCACGCCAGCGTGAACAAAGCCAGGATCCACACAACCAGATACTGGCCCGGCTTCAGCCATGTCTGCGGATGGGCGTCATCCAGGCCAAAAACGTAATTGATATTGCGCGGCCATTTCGGGTCCGCCAGGGTTGCGCCCGCCGGCGGCAGCAGAAAAAAGGCGATGAGGCACAGCCCACAGGCCAGGCCGGCCCACACCTTCAAGGCGCGACGGTCATAGCCCAGGCGGCAGACCAGGTAGCAGAGCAGGAAGGGCAGCCAGCCGTGAAAGAGCGAAAGCCCCCGCAGGAAAAGGGAGCGATTCGCGTCGAGCATGTAGCTCGTCATGCCGGTCATGTGGATGCCCGCCAACTCCCCGCCAAAGTCCACGCACCAGAAGAATTGCGGAACGAGAATCCCCACCGCCGACATGGAAACCAGCAGCGCGTTATCCATCCAGACGGCGAACAAAGTCAGGAACAAGGACGCGTCACAGAAGTAGATAAAATTGGCCGGCCCATAATTCGCCCAATAAACCGGCACCAGAACCGCCATGAAAGCGGTGTAGGCCCACTTGAGCCACGCCGGCACCCGCGGCTTGTTTAAGGCGATGTTTGACAACTCGGCTGGTTCGGAGAACACGCCTGATTTCATGCTTCCCACTTTGGCAGCCTGGTCCTCAACGGTCAAATTGATAAAAACAACTCCACCATTGATTGGTACAATAACGGCATCCGGTAGTGCCTTTGCTTGTAGCGTCGAGCCTATGGCTCGACATCGGCGCACAGCGCCGACACTACAACCATGGAATTAAGGCACCACACCGCATCCTTGCTTTTTGCCCGCCAATCCCTCACTTTCCCACCATGCGCTCCGTTCTTAATTCAAAAATGTTGATCGCCATGTCTGCTCTCTTATCTTCCCTGGTCCTGACCGCTTTTCCCCAGGAAAATCCGCTCGGCGAATTCGCCGGACACACCGATGTCGGCTCCCCCAAACTCTCCGGCTCGGCCTCCTACGATGCCGCCCGGCAGGAATACACCCTGACCGGAGCCGGCTCCAACATGTGGTTTGGCCGCGATGAATTTCAGTTCGTCTGGAAAAGAATGAAGGGCGATTTCCTCCTTCGCACCCGGGCGGAATTCCTCGGCCAGGGCGCGGTCGAGCATCGCAAAATCGGCTGGATGGTCCGCCCCAGTCTGGAGGCCGATGCGCCCTATGCCGACTGCGCCCGTCACGGCGTGGACCTCGTCTCGCTCCAATTCCGGCGCAGCCGGGGGGGCGATACCGCGGAAGTCGTCCTGCCTGTCACCAACCCGGATGTCCTCCAATTCGAAAGGAAAGGAACCACTTACATTTTTTCCGCCGCCCGTTACGGCGAGCCTTTCGTGTCCGGCCAAATCACCAACCTGGACCTGGGCGACGAGGTTTATGTCGGGCTGTTTATCTGCTCCCATACCAACGACGCGCTCGAAAAGGCCGTTTTCCGCGACGTGCGCGTCATCAAGCCGGCCCGGGAGAATTTCGTTCCTTACCAGGATTATATCGGCAGCGTCCTGGAAATTCTCGACGTGCCCGGCGGCCGGCTCCAAGCCATCCACAGTTCGCGCCAGCCTTTCGAGGCGCCCAACTGGACCCGCGACGGCGGCGCTTTGATTTACAACCTGAGCGGACGCGACGCGGGCTGGGGCGCTTTGTGCCGCTTCGATCTCGCCGCAAAAAAGGCATCCGTCCTGGACACCGGCCCGGCCCGGCAAAACAACAACGACCATGTCTTGTCCTTCGACGGCGCGATGCTCGGCATCAGCGATCAGAGCGCCTTTCACGGCGGCCAATCCGCGGTGTTCACCGTGCCGGTGGGAGGCGGGACGCCGGAGCTTATCACCCGTTTGTCCCCTTCCTACATGCACGGCTGGTCGCCCGACGGAAAATTCCTCGTCTATACAGGCGGCCGAACCAACACAGGCGGCCAAACCAACAAATTTGATATTTACAAGATGTCCTCCGATGGCAGCGGCGAAGAAATCCGGCTCACCGACGCCCCCGGCTTGAACGACGGCCCGGAATACACGCCGGACGGAAAATACATTTACTTCAACTCCACACGCACCGGCCTCATGCAGCTCTGGCGCATGGAGCCTGACGGCCGGCATCAGGAGCAAGTTACCAACGACGAGTATAACAACTGGTTCCCGCACATTTCCCCCGATGGCAGGTGGATCGCCTTCATCAGTTTTTCCAGGGAGATTGATCCGACGGACCATCCTTACTACAAGCACGTATATCTGCGCTTGATGCCCGTCGCCGGCGGCCCGGCCAAAGTGATCGCTTACGTGTACGGAGGCCAGGGCACGATGAACGTCCCCTCCTGGTCCCCCGACAGCCAAAAACTCGCCTTCGTCAGCAACACCGGCCTGCCGTGAAACCCGTTGCAACATCGAATTGTTGTAGAGTCGGCAGCCCGTTCAGCGGGCCAGCTATCTGTTGTTCCATCTCTCCGCGCCGATTTCGAGCCAGAGGCTCGACCCTACAACAAACCAGGTCGCTGGCTAATTTGGAGTGCGGGAGCTTGCTCCCGCTTTCGCATAGAGCAAGATTTACAGGAAACCAAGCGGCGGCAAGCCGCCGCACTCCAAAAAGTCACAGGTTCTAATGTAAAGCCGGATGGTTAGTTGAACAATGGATCGCCAACATGAGACGCATCCTCCACCTCGCAATCCTGCTCTGCCTGGCATTCCCGGCACGGCCAGCTCTGGCGAGCTTGCGGTGGCTGGGAACTTTTTCTGATGTCGGCTTGTTTGATGACGATGTCTCGCACGTAGCCATTGTGCTTAAAGACTGCGAATGGGAGGCCGTGGTCAGCCAGGACGGTGGGCAAACTTGGCGGATCGGGCAAAAAGCCGAGTTGCCCGATGTGCTCGGCAAGCTTCCGGTCAGCGGGCAGACCCGCTACGCGGTTACCGGGCCAACGGGGAGCCTTATTCGATCGGATGACGGCGGACAGTCTTGGCGCGATGTATCCCCTTGGCAATTTCTGCAAAGGACCATCAGGGAGGACGTGAAAGCTGAAAAACAGCTCTACCTTTCGGGGTGCGGCCATTGGCTGCCGGACGATGCGGCGTGGCCTCTGGTTTTCGGAGCGAGCGCTCTCGTGCTGACGGCGTTTGGTACGTTGGGCTGCTGGCGGCAGCCGAGGCGGTGGATTCCGCCCGTGCTTTTCTCTTTGGTGGCCTACTTGTTGATAGGCATTGGTCTGTGCGCCACGCACTATTTTTTCATTCGTTGGCTGTGCATTGACCAATGGACGACCCGGATGGAACACTGGGATGGAGTGACGTTTCCGTTGTGGCCGCTTGGGGTGCTGCTGAATCTGAGCGGGAATGTCTGGCTCGCACCGGTGACGGCGATATTATGTTACCCCATGACGCCCGTATTTGGGTGCTTGGCCCGCCGGCCTTCAACTTCGGCGCGTGCGACGCTTCGCACTGTCGCCGCAGTGGTGGCCGTTATGATTTTGCCATTGCTGCTAATTCTGTCCATCACGCCTGAAATTGGCCATGGTTGGGATTACGCTCTATATAAGTCGGAGACTGGCCACGGATTTCGCATAGGAAACGGGCGCCACCCGCCTTTAAACTTGAACGAAAAAGTGAAAGGCGTCAGATAGTTTGGTTCGTTTTTCCATGGTTGTTTCAAGACGAGCATCAACCAAATCGCACCAAACTATGGGTGATTCCTTTCCGTGAATTCATGCACGCGCCGGTGGAAAGGCCGGAAAAGCGCGCGACCGTCAATCCGCGCCGGCTGGATACAGGTTTGGGAAATAATAACCGGCCGCGTCCGCAGGAAAGCCGAGGCGCAGCGGTCCTTTTGGCGAACTGGAGGAAACCAGACGTTGCGAAAGCGGTTCCGCCGTGACCTTCTGCCCGGTTCGGGGCGAGGCGTCAACAATTCGCGGAACCTCGCCGTGCGCGATCTCCCCGCGCAAGAATAATTCCCGGAGCACCAACGCGGAGCCGCTCCGAAGTTCCCGGGCTGATTCTTTGCGCTCCGCGTAACCGGCGATCCGGTTCAGCATGACGTCCAACGCCAGGAGTTTTTGCATGAATTCGGGTGAGATGTTCCCTGCCCCGGGTTTCCCGGCTGAAATAACCCGGTGAAATAACCTTTGCAATACGAATGAAATGGTGCAAAGTCCCTTCATGAAATCCAATCGCCTATTTCTCCATCCAGCGGGGAGGTTGATTCCGGCAGCCTTCACGCTGATTGAGTTGCTTGTGGTGATCACCATTATCGCCATCCTGGCGGCCTTATTGTTACCGGTGCTGGGAAAGGTGAAACTGACAGGGAAGAGGATTTCATGCCTCAATAATTTGAGGCAGATGTCGCTCACGCGCCACATGTACACCGACGACAATCGAGGGAAATTGGTCCTGGCCACCGCCAACGAGGATAGCGTAGATGCAACCATCCAGACTGGCGATGCCAAGGTGCTGATCTGCCCTTCGACCCGCGCGCCGCGGACCCCGCTGTCGAAGACCGGGTGGGGCAATGCCGACACCACGTATTTCGGCACGAATTCCCAAGCGGCCTCCGCGCCTGGGAGCTACGCCATCAACGGCTGGCTTTCGGTGGATCACTCGCCGGTGGATCCGCTTGCCGATTTCTTCTTTAGGAAGGATTCGGACTTTCAGGCCCCTCTCACGACCCCGCTTTTTCAGGATTCAATCTGGTACTACGTGTTCCCTCTGGAAACAGATCCCACCCTGAATCCTTCCGACCTTTACAACGGCTACAACGGCCATCGCCCCGAGGGCACCCGATGCATACACAGCATAGGCCTTTGTTTGATTGACCGGCACAACAGCCGTGCTCCGGCCACTGCGCCGACTGCTTATCCGTATTCCAGGGGCCAGGTGCTTCCCGGTATGATCAACATGTCGTTCGCCGACAATCATGCTCAAGTCGTGAAGTTGGACGACCTCTGGAACTACACATGGCATCGCGGCTGGGTCAAGCTGAGTCCCCATCCTTAACGCGGACATTTCATAGTCTGGGGCGAAGCTGCTGCTTCGCCCTGCCATTCAGGATGTGGCAAGTTCCGGCAGAGAGATGAAATATGCCGGTCAGCCCGCGGCTATCTTTTGGCGTCGAGCGAGCGGAGGCGGATGAACCAGGCGGTGTCGTCCAGGTTGGTGCCGGTATAGACGCAGGGCAGGGCGTTGGTGCCCTTGATGACAGGTTTGCCCGGGCCGATGTTGTCCACCGCAACGAGGGAGGAGCCGAGGTTCTTGATGTTCAGGATGCACTGGTCGCTCACGCGGACGACACGGCTTTGGTTGAGGGGGATGACGGCGGCGAGGTTGGTGATTTCGTAATAGTTGGTCCACTTGAAGTTGTGGCGGAGGGTGGCGGCGAGGGCGGGGTCCGCCAAATTGTAATGAACAGTGGCGGGGCGGTCGTCGGATCCCCAGATGAGTTTGGTTTCGAGCCTCAGGTCGGCCGCCAGGGCGGACCCGGCGGCCAGGCTCAAGACCAGAGCCAGGAGGAAAATCGCGGGCAAAGGCCGGCGGGAGGTTTGATGGGTTTGCCGGCTCATTCCAACTCGGTCATAAAACTGGAGCCGTCGTTGCGGATCCGGGCGGGCGCGGCGCCGGTGAAGGCGGCAGACGGTTGCGGGATTTGGTGGAAAACGACGAAGTTGATTCCGGCGGAATCATCGCGAAAGGTGCGGGTCTGGAAGCCCTCCGCCATGACGGAAACCTGGTTGAGCGCCTGGGGAGCGGATGGGTTCAGGGCCACCATGATGGCGGCGGCCAGCGCGGCCAAGCCGGCCACGGGGGCCAGCCAGCGCCGGAGCCGCTCCGCCCATGCCGGGCCGGGGGAGGGACGAACGGACGCCGGGCGCTGAATCTGGCGCTGAATCTTGCTCCAATAAAACGAGCGCGCTTCTGGAACGGTGACTGCGGTCTCGTTCTGGAGAAGCGCTGTTTTGATGTTTTGCAGTTCGGCCAGCAGGCTGGCCGCCTCGGGGTCGGAGGCGGCGAGGCGGCGCATTTGCTCCGCCTCGGCGGCGGGCAGTTCGCCGTCGAGCCACGTTTGCCATTTCAATTCCAAATCATGTTTCATTCTGAATTCTCCCGTCTTAATCCCGCCAGAAGCGAGGCCATGCGGCGCCGCGCATAGAACAGCCGGGACATGACCGTTCCGATGGAGCACTTCATGTGCCTTGCGATCTCTTTATATTCCATTTCCTCAAATTCATGCAAAATCAGCACCGTGCGATGCTCTTCCGAGAGTTGCCCCAGCGCGCGGTTGATCCGCTCCTGCAACTCGGCCCGTTCCAAACCTTCGGTCGGGTTGGGCGAGATGACCGGCATCTGGCGCTCGACGCCGCCGGATTCCTCTTCCATCGCCTCCAGGGATTCGGCGCGCTTGCGTTTTAGCTTGCGCAACTGGTCCAGGCAGAGGTTGATCACGATGCGCGTCATCCAAGTGACGAAGCTCGAATCGCCCTGGAACTGGCCCAGCCGCTGCCATCCTTTGACCCATGCATCCTGGGAAAGATCAAGCGCCTCATCCTCATTGCGCATCATGCTGTAGGCGCGCGCGTAAACCCGGTCCCGATGCCGGGCTACCAACTCCTCAAAAGCCTGCATGTCGCCCTTTTGTGCCAACCGCACTAAGTCAGCGTCGCTGGAGTTGTCCTGCGGATCCGGCATAGGTTGGACGGCGCGGACGGCGAATTATTCAAGGAAAATCACAGTTTTCCCTTGGTGCTGGGCAGGCGGCCGGCGATGCGCGGGTCGCGCTGGCAGGCGGCATCGGCGGCGCGGGCGAAGGCCTTGAAGAGGGCTTCGACGATGTGGTGGGGTTCGTCGCCATAAAGCAGTTCCAGGTGCAGGTTGCATCGGGCTTCGTTGGCAAAGGCCTGGAAGAACTCGCGCGCCAGGCCAAACCGGAAGGCGGAGGAGGCGTCCTGATTCTTGTCTTCCACGCTGATTTTTCTGTGGGCGTCTTTGACCAGGCCGCGCCAGACTAGGCAGGGCCTGCCGCCGAAATCAACCACGCATCGGGCCAGGCATTCATCCATGGGAACATAGGCTTCGGCGCGGAACGGATTGCGCGGGTCGAAGCCCGTGCCGTAGCGGCGGATGCCCTCTTTGCCGCCCAGCGCCTCGCGAAAGGCCTGTCCCAGCGCCAGTCCGCAATCTTCCACCGTGTGATGGCCGTCCACCGCCAGGTCCCCCTGGCAGCTCAGGTCCAGGTCCATCGTGGCGTGCTTGGCAAAGAGCGTGAGCATGTGGTCCAGGAATGGAATGCCGGTGGAGATGGAAGATTTCCCAGTGCCGTCGAGATGGAGGGTCAGGGCGATGCGGGTTTCTGTGGTGGTCCGCCGGACGGCGGCGCAACGCGGTTTGATATTGCCTTTCGCGGTCTTCATTTGGATGGTCAGAGTTTTGCCAGGTAGCGCTCGGCTTCGATGGCGGCGGCGCAGCCCGAGCCGGCGGCGGTGATGGCCTGGCGATAGACGTGATCGGCGCAATCGCCGGCGACAAACACACCTGGAATGTTGGTGGCGGCGCCCCGTTTGGGGACGATGTAACCGTTCTCATCCAAATCCAGGACGCCCTTGAAAAGCCCGGTGTTGGGCACATGCCCGATGGCGACAAAAACGCCGGCGCAAGGCAGGACGGTCTCGGCGCCGGTCTGGAGGTTCTTGAGGCGGACGGCGGTCACTTTGTCCAGTTTGGGGTCGAGGATTTCTGTCACCGCTGAATCCCAAACGGGCTTGATTTTGGGGTGGGCCAGGACGCGGCCAGCCATGATTTTGGAGGCGCGCAATTGGTCGCGGCGATGGATGAGGTGGATCTGCGAGGCGAAACGGGTCAGGAAAAGCGCCTCTTCGCAGGCGGAATCGCCGCCGCCCACCACCACCAGCGGCTGGTTGCGAAACATCGGCCAGGCGCCGTCGCACGTTGCGCAATAGGTGACGCCCTTCTTCTCGAGGAGATGCTCGCTTTCGAGGCCCAAATGCCGGTGACCGGCGCCCGTGGCGATGATGACCGTTTTGGTCTCGACCTTTTCCCCGTCCACGGTGAGGACAAACGGGTTCTTGGAAAGGTCCGCCGCTTCCACCACGCGCAGCAACTGGACGCGGGCGCCGAAGCGTTCGGCTTGTTTTTGCATCCGCGTCATCAATTCGTAGCCGTCAACGCCTTCGGGAAAACCGGGGTAGTTCTCGACGGTGCTGGTGGTGGTCAACAATCCGCCCGGCAGGGTGCCGGTGAGGACGAGCGGGGAGAGATTGGAGCGCGCCGCGTAAATGGCGGCGGTCAGGCCGGCGCAGCCGGTGCCGATGATCACTACTTGTTCCATAATGGCAGTTTGCGAGTTTTCGGACGTTCACCGTCCGGACTGGGAACTGAACAGTGACACAATTGCGCCTGACTTTTCAACTTGTTTCAATGGGAAAAGAACATGGAAATGTGGTTGGGTGCATGGGATTCCTCATGAAGGCCTGGAAGCGAAATCAGGTCCAATCAGGCCATGATCACGCCGCCGGCCTCCAACCCCGCCTCGCCGGGGATTGAGGAGATTCCTACCTCAACCGCATTGACCGTTGGCCAAGTATCTGCGAGACTTGGGACATGGGCAAAGTCATCGTCAAGATCAAACTCACGAATCTGAAGGACGCGTTCCTCAAGACAGCCGGCGCCCGCAAGGCCGAACCCCGCGAAGTGGAAGTCGAGGCCCTGGTGGACACCGGCGCCATCCGTCTCTATCTCAAGCCCACGGTCATCAAGAAGCTGGGATTGGAACGAACCGATACCGTGCGCTCCCGGACTTCCAACGGCGACGCCATCCGCTACAAATACGAGCCGGTGCGGCTGGAATTGATGGGGCGGCGCGAGAACTTCGATGTGATTGAAGTGCCTGAGAATGTGCCCAATCTAATCGGACAAGTGCCTCTGGAAGTGCTGGATTTCGTAGTGGATGCGCGCAGCCAAAAATTGGTGCCCAATCCCGCCCACGGCGGAGAACAGATGACGGAGGAGTATTCCGAGCAGTGACCTCTTCGCCGGGGATTGAGACAATTCCTTCTTCCCAGGTAGGGCGAGACTCCGTCGAGCCGTGACTCTTTTTGACTTCAAGCCCGGGAAGGCCTTCTAACGATTCAACTCCGCTTTCGCATCCAGTTCGGCTCTCTCTTTCTCGCTGACGCATAGGCCGAGATAACCGCATTCGCGACAAACGAAATAGGTCACGGAATTAATGGCCGCTGGGCTCTTGGGAAGCATCCAACCAGGAACAAGCTTGCTTGTGTCCCACAATTTACCAGCGACGAATTGTTTTCCTTTGCAACTCGGACACGTCAATTTTGGTGATAATATTTCCATAAAAGTGATGCGGAACAACTAATACGCAACCAGCGGCGCCCCATCCCCTCAAACCATCAACCCGCCGCCGCCGCCGCCACCGGCGCGTTGCGCTTGGCCATCACGGCGTCAACTATTTTTTGGGCCAGTTCCGGCTTGTCCACCAGGGCCTGGCGGGCGGCGTCCTTGCCCTGGCCGATCAGCTCGCCGTTGAATTGCAGCCAGGCGCCCTTCTTCTCGACCACGCCGTGGGCCAGCCCCACGTCTATGATGTTCCCCTCCTTGTTGATGCCGTGGTTGTAGAGGATTTCAAACTCGGCCTCGGCAAAGGGCGGCGCAACTTTATTCTTGACAATCTTCACCTTCACCGCGTTGCCCACCGCCACGCCGGCGGAGTCCTTGAGGGTGTCGCG
>Ga0182027_10007652_pt1 | contig 15867 bp, 11 predicted proteins | sample 712E1DmetaG_FD_121300 | JGI IMG/M metagenome (GOLD analysis project Ga0182027, IMG submission 121300) | Permafrost microbial communities from Stordalen Mire, Sweden - 712E1D metaG (Illumina Assembly) | ecosystem: Environmental > Terrestrial > Soil > Wetlands > Permafrost | place: Sweden...
AAGGAGCACGAACAGACGCTCCTATCTGAGCGTCAGTTCCGATCAATCACCTACGAACTGGAGACGTTCAAGAAACGATTTCCGGCATCGATGCTGGCGCAATTCTCTCCTGCGTCTTTGATCGCCTACTTCGAACGGGGCGCGCCTTCGCTGAAGACCTATAACAACCGTCGCGGCCTGCTCTCGACCTTTTTCAATTTCGCCTTTCGTAAGGACTGGATCGCTGCCAATCCGATTGAGAAGACTCCGTATCACCGTATCCGCCATCGGCGCGGTTCGGCCACGACGATCACCGCCGAGCAGGCCGGCCGTCTCATGGCTTATGTGGAGACCTTCCGGGAAGGCGCGCTGGTGCCCTATTTCGCGCTCTGCCTGTTCGCTGGCATTCGGCCTTGTGTCCTTTCCGGAGAGATCACGAAGCTTCGGCCCGAGCAGGTCCGCCTCGACACCGGTGTAATCCACATCGAGCCCGAGGTGTCCAAGGTGCGCATGAAGCGCCTCGTCACGATCCAACCGAACCTCGCCGCCTGGCTGCGCGCTTATCCACTCGACCGCTATCCCATTATTCCGGATAACGCCCAGAAGATCCGGCATAGAGTTTTCGCAGCGTTCGGCCTGACGCACGATGTCCTCCGGCACACGTACATTTCCATGTTCGTGGCCAAATTTCGGTCAATGGGCGAAGCGGCGCTGCAGGCGGGCAATTCCGAGAGCATCATTCGCAAGCACTACCTCGACTTGAAGAGCAAAGAAGAGGCGGATCAGTTCTTCAGCATCCTCCCGGAGCACGGCACTCCAGCTGCGCAATTTCATGCGCAGGCACCTCAACCTCGCGCATGACCTAAGTAAGTAACCGCCGACTCGTGCGGAGGATCAATCGGAGTCGTAGAAAGGTGATCTGTCACGGCCGCAAGAGCGGAACCGTCGCCGATCCATTTGTGAGTAGCGCCGCTTGAGTTTGGCCTACTGCCTCCAGCAGGCCGAGGGGGCTGGTTCTGGAACCGGTCGTGACTTCGCAGAGCCCATCTTTGAAACGTAGGACGACGCGGGTGTCGTGAAACTGGATTTTGACGTCACTCAATTCAGCGTCGAAATCAATATCTACGGAGTCTTTCAGCGAACTCTTCTCTAATCGAGCGATCAGGTCCTCCACATCGAAATTGGGGGGAAGTTGTAGTTCCAGTGTATCAACGAATCGACTGACGGCCTGATTGAATTCGGGCGTCGAGACGATGAGCGGGTTGCGGAAGTTCGTGATCTCGGTTCTGATGGCGTATGCGTCTGGTTCGTCGTCACACTGAGAAATGTCAATGTTCACGTCGAAGTCCTTTGTCTTTAGGGACGCTGAACTTCCACCAAGACTGCGATCCACGTCTTTGATTCCGTAAGCAAGATTGCTACGCAGCGCGGAAAGCACCTTGTTCGTATGCTCTTTTACTTCTTCCTCGCTGATATTGGCCACAAATCGCCGAGTGGCAGCATTCACGTCTTTCGGAACCGAATGAAAGCGGTTGAAGCCGCTCAGCCTCTTTATGGAGCCACGTTGTAGCCCAACAAATGCCGCATCACGAGGGGCGGTCGCTTTCGCGGCGAGAGCCGCGCGGCGGGCATCGAGCAAAGGCTTAAGGTCGGCAATGATAAATCCGACCGTTGCATTTCCGAAAATGCAGGGCGTCTGTCTCACCGCGCCCATTATCGTCTTGCGCAGCGTTCGAGGGACTTCGACCGATAGATAGGTTTGTAGGGAGCTCGACGTGACATACCGACCGCGGTCGAGCGCGTCCGGTTCTTCACCGCTCAACGCGCGGAGGAGGTGATATGTCCAAATGCCGTGGGAGAGCGAGATAGCCGAATGGGACGATTCGTCCGGCCCGCACGCGGCAAATGCAACGTGATACTCGGACCTTCCGAAAAGCGCCTCGAATTCTGCGTCAGACACATGGTCGGCGATACCACGCATTGAATCGTCGATTGGCAATCCGCTATGGCAGCAGTCCAGAAAGAATGTTGCTTGTTTGCACTGCGTCTTCCGAACCGCCTGATAAATCCAATCGAGCCGAACACTAGTTGCGGCCAAGTCTCCACGCTGGGTATCGTGGCAGGTCAGATAGTTCTGGTCGTTGAGAGAAAGTCCATGTCCGGCAAAAAAGAAAACAAAGACATCAGACGCCGTCAGGCTACAGAGCGTGGCTTTGAATCGAGATTCGAAACTCGTCTTCGTGGATTGTATGCTGAGAAGAATATCGATGTTCCCAGCGGGGATCCCGAGCTTTTCGAGCGCCTTTGCCACCGCATTAGCGTCTGCTTCGGCATATGCAACCGGTTTGATCGGCTTCGGCTGGGCTTGGTAGTTTTCTAGGCCGGTGATAAATGCGTAGGTGCTCAAAGTGTCGGGGATGGTGCCGTTTTTTGGATCGCTCGGCAACACTGCTGTGTTTGTGCTCTGCAGAGCCCAAGCCATTCTGACTGCGTATCAACGCAATTGGCCGGGGGCCTATCGCTATGCGTCTATTCTCGGATATGTCGGTTGGCGGGGTACTCTTTTGCCTTGGTTGACTGGCAGCGATGGGTATGGAAACACCTACATCTCCCTGCATCGAATCTCAGCTCACGGACATCGTGGGCCTGCGCCTGAGCGGTATCTTCCCGAAGGACAAGGAACCGTCGATCCGCACGCTTCGCTCGTGGACGAAGCTCCGGCGCATCCCGTCCCACAAGGTCGGCCACTTCGTTTACTACGACGCCGCGGAGGTCGGCGTCCATATCCGCACCAAGCTGAAGGTGCCGGCACGGGGTTGACCGTTCTGGCCCTCTTACGCCGCGCTGGCTCACTGCCCGCGCGGCGTTTTGCTTTCGGGAAATCGGCAACACGTGTTGCCGAATGGGGCCACCGCTCGGGGTACCGAACGCTGGCCCTATTTCGAAAAGAAGATCGGGGGTAAGGTGGCGGCGAAACCAAATCCACCCATGAAAAACAACACTGATTCCTTCTTCGTCGAAGCCCTCGACCCGCGCCAGGAAGCCCGCGCTCTCGCCCTCGAAGTCATTTGCCGTCTGCTGCTCTGGATGGCTGACGAGCCGAGCATCGAAGATCGCGGACTGCGCACCTCGGTCGCCCTTTACTGCGTCCGGCCCGACCTGATCGACGGCGAGACGCTAGCGCGCATTGGCGACGGGACTGGTCGCACCCGCCAGCACGTCCACAAGCTGGCGGCCAGCTTCCGCCGGGTTACGGGGCTCAAGCCATGAATCCGCCCGCCAGTGCGTCGCCGACATACGAAATCAACCGGCTGCACGAGGAAGTGGTCCGGCAGACGGACGGCTCCCGGAAATGCCTCCATGCCGCGCTGGCGGCGGCGTGGCAGGCCGGCCAGTTGCTGCTTATCGAACAGAAACGCCTTCGCTGCACGATGGGTGCTGCGTGGGGGCTCTGGCTGGACGAGAAGTTTCACGGGTCGCGCCGCACGGCGCAGAATTACATGCAGCTCGCCGAAAGCGTCGCTGACGTGTCGGCTTTCCAGGGCCTGAGTCTGCGCCAGGTGTATTTGCGCCTCGGCATCGCGACAGAACCGAAAAGTCGTGTAAATTCCCTGCGCGTGGAACAACTCCCGCCCCATATCCGGCTGGCCAATAGGCTCCTCGTGGCATTGAGCGCTGGCGACAAAGCTACGCGTGGCACCGCGGAGCAGAGTGCGGCTTTCCGGCAGGACTTGCGGGCGCTTTACGAGCGGCTGCGCCGGATCTTTGAGGACGGCCCGTTGAACTTTCCCGAATCGAGGCTATCCAATAAGGACCCGTCATGAACCCGCCCGGTCCCACCGCGAAAGCAGATCTGCTCCTCCGCCGACTGGCGGAAAACAATGACGAAAGCGCTACGGCGGCACTGTTCCTGCAACTCTACCGGCTGTCGCCGGAACTGCGCCACTGGTTGCGCGCGGACTATGCCCGCGATGCGAAGCTGAGGGCCAAGTTCGACAGCCTGGCCATGAGAGGCGTTCCGCCGCGGGTCGTCCGCTTTGCGGAACTCACCGAAGACAACGGCTCATGGCGCGCAGAGCTTCGGCGGTTGAAGAAGCAGATGCCGGGACGGCTTTACGGCGGGCTGACGTGGAACGAAGTCGTGCAACTCGTGCATCACTACCAAGCGGGCACCCTTGATCCCGGCACTTTCCTCCTGGTGCGCCAGTGGCGCGAAGCCGGTAAAGCATCGCCAGCCCTCATGTGGGCCGGCCTCGCATTTCTGGAATCGGTCCTGCCATCGGGAAAAAGGCGGCTGCTCAAACACCTGAACCAAGCCCTCGCTTTCGTAAGAAAGTACGAGAACAAAGCTGAGCGGCGCATGGCGGTGGGCTACGCAGACTGGTGGAAGCTGAACGCACTGTTTTATATCCTCCGGCATCCGTGCGAATCCTACAGCACGCGCGACCTGCGCGCGCATCTCGCAACGCTCAACCTCGACATCGGCGGGCGGGATCTGCGCCGGTTCTGCAAGCGGCATGGCATCGAACGTGACAGTCAGGCCGGCCGCCCTCGCAAGCGATTGCTGGCGCGGGTTGCGGGCTGACGCTGGGGGGCTGGGGGCCGCGCCGACCCCAGCAAGCCCCGCCCGGCCCCGAGCCGGGACGGGGCGTAGCAAAGCATCGTAGGGACCGATGCGCGGAGCTCCGGCGACTCCCACCGAGTCGAGTCCACACCACACCGCGCCACGTTCTGGGCCGGCCGAAAACCGGGGGCAGCGATATACCCGAATGCAGACCACCGAAGTTCTCCCCCAAGGACTAACCCGTTGGCACTCGCCAGACAGCGTCTATCGATCCAGCCTCTCGACGACTGCGATACGATAGCTATGCGGGCTCTCGCTTGGCCAATTGACCATCGACAACCTAACTTTCACCAATTCCGAAGGGTTTGCACCGGAAGCTACGATCTGCTGCTCCAAAACCTTCTCCGCGCCGGCATCGATCACAATGTCATTGAATGGCAGCCTGCCATTCCCATCAATATCCCTTAGCGTAGAAACCGGTCCGGCCATCGCTTTGTTGGATGTGCCTTGAACCGTGAGGAAGCTTCTGTCGCCGCTACTCCTGCCGTAGATCACTGCAAGTCCCGTTGCGAACTCTTGGAACCGACTTGAACGTTCAATGCTGATAACAATAGGGCGTGGGTGGACGCCAAGCCTTATGCAAGCCTGCTTTAGGCTGCCTGCCGTCATGATTTGGCCGACCAACAGCGCATCTACTGTTGAACTTGGAAGCAGCAATTCACCTGCCAGCTCCTGGCATACGAACTCAGCAATGTCCCTAATTCTCTCGTCATCTCGTTCGGCTTTAAGGGTAGGATCGCTTGAGCTGGATATCAGAAAGTGGACCAATTCGTGCGCCAGTGTAAATCTGATCTCCGGCGGTAGCAATTCAGCCTCTTTTGAGTCATACGCCGACTTCAAGCGCTTTGGGTCATGCCGCCCGCAATTCACAATTATCGAATGCTGGTCGGCCGAGACGCCATAGAGGCCAGACGTCAAGAGAGGTTGGAAACTCACCTGGACGCCCTTCGTCTGCGCGATAGCCGCCACGCTAACGGCTCCATCGGCGTTTCTGACGTCGCTCCCCACCGTTTCGCGGACGATTTGGTTTCGGAGCTTGCCCACTGCTACCTTCTCAATCTGTGACAGCCTGCGGTAAGCGACTGGGTTGTCTAGCGCGAGATTCGCCAACCTCCCTTCAACCATGCTATCGAGACCTGATATGAAATTATCGATATCACGAGCATCCCATTTCGGTGCCATCAGCCGTGTGTCCACGCTTGCGCTCAGTAGAAACTGCCGGATTTGCGGCTCTCGGGAGCGATCGACCAAACGGGCAATTGCGCCGGAATTCTCAAGCTTGTCCGTCAACAGCCTCCGTCTTATTTTCGTATAGGTTGCGAGATACGGTTCTAGGATGCGCCAAATCTCGTCCTTCGACAAGGCGCGGTCGTCACTGGCTGACCTTGTCGTGGCACCTTTGACCGCAGAGATCGGGATCGGGGGCTGTGTCACACTAACGCTGTCAGCACTGAGGCTTTCCTGTGGAAGACTATAGGTCACTTTCAACTCTTCGACCATGAACGCGTCATTCGTAACCCTCGTGTAGGCACCACCTGCGAATACAACGGCAGACATTACATTGCTGATAATTTCGCCGAGCTTTTCGTAGTCTTTGTCACTGGGCGGAGTGACTGCTACCCAGAGGCGCCACATGCTTGCATACATATTCTCGAGCGACTGGAGGTGTCCCTCATGTGCCTTAAACAGCGTCTTCGCAGGCCCTTCAATTTCTCCAATATTGCGAAGTTGAGTGGTGACCCGCCGAGGTTCTCCGGCTTCGATTTGAGAGTGCTGTGCGGGTGCCAGAGTAGAACTGGTAGTCTTTCCTGGCGGGATGTACGTCATTAAGACCCTTGCCGTCTTCTTTGGCCCTTCTGGTGGAGGACAATGGATGACGACCGAGCCAACAGGCAACTTGGCCACGCGTTCTATCGCGCGTTCGGCAGCAGCCCGAATTCGAGGATTAAGGAACCGGTCTGCGATCACTGTTCGTTCCACGGTTATGTCGCCGGCGGCGATATTGCCGGGCATCAAACAGAAGATTCTCTTTGCATATCGCCGCGCAGCAAGACGTGCCAGCAACATGCGTGCTGATTCAATCTCTTCGCGGACCGCACTCAGATAGGGCACAAGTTGTGTTACTTCGGCCTTAACCGATGGAGACACATCCGACGCATCCCGCCCAGAAATGGAAGCAATATGCTCCATGATATGCTTGGCTAACTCCTTTAGGACGTCGGACGTGAGTTGTTGTTCATCTTTGTCCCTCCACCGCTCGTCATTCAGCACGTCGTGAAGCGCTTCAATTGCCTGCAATCGGCCATAAGAAAGCATCCCTCTTGTGTGCAAGAAGCGTTCTATCCATAGAGCTGCCGGCCTCTCGCCACAATAGTCAGCGCGAAGATCTCCGATCGTCAGTACTCGCTGAATAAGCAGATCCTTTGTTGCTTCAACGCAAGAGATCGGCGCACTGGGGATAGCCTGCAATAATTCCTGTGCCAAAGCGCTGAAATAGGGAGGTCCCGTTACAGGGTCACTGCTCGTGACGTCTGCCTCCACTTTCTCGGATGTCTTGGATGAGATTGCCTCTATGGCGAGAAGTGCTAGGGTGCCGACTTCCCGAAGTTGCTGGAGGAAGACTGCGTCCCCCATCAATTGCCAGTTCTTCGGCATTCGCTTAAAGCCAAGTAACTGGATGGCGCGCCCAAGCATTGCCCCGGCGACGCATTTCGTGGGATGAAATAACATCCTTTCATACACATAGTAGCGAACCTGCAGTAGCTGCATAAGGCCACCAATCACATCGCCACGAAATTTGCCCCGCGAGAATTCGACGGCCGCTCGAAGACATGGGCCAGCGAAGGGATAGTCCCGGTGGTCTGCTACTGGATGTTCCTCGTAGGAAACCAGGGTGAAATTGTCTACGATTCGATCTAGGTCGATTGCGAGCGGCAGACCGGCTTGAACCGCATCCCGCTGCGCGTAATCGAGTAGGTCCGCGCAGATCGTATTGCCAATGATATCTAGGCAATAGGCGTCCCGACTTGGCTCGAACCGCATGGCGTGGGCAGTTCCTTGCTTTTGCGACGAAGCCATTTCGGCCGCCCACTTGCTGGCGATCGCATTCTTCGATGCCTTCTGAAGGATCCGTTCGATTAGCTGGTTTACCGGATACTCTTTGTTAGGTCGCAAAGGCGACTCCACTTTATGCGAAATCTCCAGATGGCAGAGAGCCCGCGAGGCGAAATTAAGCGCAATAAAAAGCTCGGCAAACTCCGCTGAACTTAGCTTCGTTCGACCGAAGCGCTTCTCGCCACTGTGCAATAACGCAACACCCAGATTGACGGCATCATCTTCGATATACTTCGGGTCGTATCCCTCCCCGGAGAGCAACCGGTCGAAGTCAAGCGTCCGCCTAAAAGGGCTACAAGTCTTCTCCGGCAATATCTCCACCGCAGTCCACGCCATATACTCTAGGAACAGCTTGAGAAAGGCTGCTGCCTGGCGACCCGGCGCATCGTGCGGTGGTTCGACAAGCCTAATTTCATCCTCGAGAGTGTGCCCAAACGGCGCATGCGTTAGGTCATGGAGCATCGCGATCAGCCGGATCGCATCTAGGTGCGATAAAAGCAGGTTCCGAAGTTGGGTGCCGGAGAAGCGATCGACAGGCCCTGGTTCTACGCCCCAGTCAAAATATTTCTCCCGAGGCGCATCACTGCCAAGATTTCGCAAGATCGTATCCACAATCCGGGTCGCGATCTCCATCACACCCAAGACGTGGGCGAGCCGCGTATGTGAAGCATCTACGTAAACGCGGTCGGCAAAACCAAGTTGTCGGAGATCATAAAGCCGCTGGAGCGATGGCGTGTGAAGCAGATCCAGCTCTGAATCGCTGAACCTTTGATCCTGATAGAGAACTGTCCGGATTCTTCTCTTTAGATGCGTGTCAATGCGATTCATGTTTAGAATCCGTGTGCCGGAATAGCATTTAGGCGGCCCTGCAACGACTGAACAATACGTTCCCTAACGATTCTGTCCGAGCGCTATTGCTTCAGTAAGGCAAAAAGAGCGCTTTGGCGCAATCACAGAAATTCCTCGATTGCGGTGTGATCCCACTAATCTGTACCACAATCCAACCATACCTTCCGTTTGGGCCTGAATACCGTTTAGATGCAGAGCCTTCGAGCAACGACGGATCAACATAAGTGATTACTTTCGAGTAACATCCTCATTTAGACGCAAACCGTGCGATGAGCGGATTCCCCGACCGGTGGGAATGCGCGGTTAATCAAAAGCGGCTGACGACAGGCATGCGTCTCACTTGTCCACGAAATGATGTTGCGGGCGGCCAACGTCGCGGACGTGGACTTCGTCAGTTTGCAAGGCAGCTTCCTCAAAGCAGTCCGGCCTCGCGGAATGAATAGAAGCCTCTGTTGGCGGGATCTGCGGTCTTTTCACCCATAACCAAATGGTCGATCAATTCGATGTCGATGGCGTGTGATGCTTCACGGAGGTGGCGGGTGACCTGGATGTCGGCGGAACTGGGCGCCGGGTCGCCGCTGGGATGGTTGTGCGCGAATACGACGGCGGTTGCTCCATTCTGGATGGCGGCTCGGAAGGCTTCGCGTGGATGCACCAATGATCCAGTCGCGGTACCTGACGTAACTTCGACCAGTTTCTTGAGACGGTTCTTCCGATTGAGGCATAAGACCCAGAACTTCTCCACCTCCAGGCCGCGTGCGATGGGAGCCAGATAGTTCGCGACAAGCTCTGGTCGGTTGAGTAACGGTGCTTCGGCGGTTGGCGATCTCATTAACCGTCGGCCGATCTCGACCAAAGCTGCGAGTTGCAGCGCCTTGGCCCGGCCGATGCCTTTCAGCCGCTGGAAGTCCTCTGGCTGCCAAGTGGCGAGTCCGGCAATCGAACCGGCCTGGGCCATCAGTTGTGAGGCGAGTCTAAGGACGGTGTGTCCGCGGATGCCGCTGTGGAGAAGGATTGCGATCAGTTCGGTGTCGCTGAGCGCTCCTGCGCCATAGGTTTCAAACCGTTGCTGGGGCAGTTCGCCGCAGGCAATGACGGGTGTCTGGTCCGTACCGTTGAGGTCAAACGTGGATTGGATCATGTGGCCATGCGCCCGTGCGCGCCCTGTCCGGGCTTCCTTGCCCGGTTATCAAGGCGCACTCCGCGCGCTGGCCCGCAAAGGCACGCCCAGCCACGACCGAGGCCGCCGAGCGATGAGCCTGGTTGCTCATCGCGAGGGGGAAGGCCGATGGGCGGAATGGAGGAGCGGAGCGAAGCGAGAACTCCATGGCGGGCGTGACAAAATAGGGCAGCGAGCGGGAGGCGGGATTTCTTTCCAGGACGCGACCGTGTTCGCGGATGCCGGCCTGAGATGGAGTCGAAGACCCCCGCCCGGGCGGCATAGATTTCAGAGGTGATCGCAGACGGGCTGCGGTTGACCGGTGGCCATGGGTATCATGGAAACGGACTCGATATTCGCGACGCTGCTCGCGGCGGCAGCGTTCCTCAAAAAGCCGATGCAGGAGGTGACGTCACATTCGCTCAAAGGCGCCTATGACGCGGCAAAGGCGTATCTGGTCAGAAAGCTGGGTGAGAACTCGGAAGCCAGCAGAGCGCTCGAACTTGCGACCGCAAAGCCGGAATCGCTCCTGAGAAAGGAGCTGCTGGTCGAGGAAAGCGCTTCGGTTGACTTGGCGGGTGATCCCCATTTGGCCCGCCTCGTCGAAGAGCTGGCAGCACTGCTGCCGATGGTGCCGGGAGCCGGCGGGCAGAACGTGCGGGTCAACGGTCACGGCAACAAGGTGCAGGTTGCCGGAGGCGACATCATCACGACTGAGCGGCACATTCAGCGAAATGCGATCACGCCGGATGATCGCCATCTGACGATTGAGCAGCGGGCGGGAATACGCGCGGTGGTTGCCGAACTGGCCGGCCGGCTTGCGGGCGAGGACGGCGAACCGAATTTCGGCGCCGCACATCGGATGCTTCAGCGACGCTTCAATGTCGCATCGTACCTTCTGATACCGCGGGATTCGTTTTCTGATGCGATGGGCTTCTTAAAACAGCAGCGTGCGATCAATCGCGGCCGGCTGGTGCGGCGGAATCCGGTTGCCTACCGGAACGATTTCTTCCGCGCGATCTTTGCGGGCGGCCGTGAACTCGGCTGGAGGGGGGAGCAAGTCTACCAGTTCGCCACGGTCCACCTTGGGCTGAAGCGGCCGGTCGGCTCGCTGAAGGAACTCGGGGCCAGCCAACTGAAGTCAGTGGCTGAAGCCATTCAACGGAAGGTGTCGGGCAGTCGCATCGTCGGCGCGTCATGAGGCGGGCTGATCCCATTTCTTGGGTGGGCGCGGCGCGCCCACAACCGGCGGCCGGCGCGGAGTCTCGGGACGCGAGAAGCGAAGGGAGGGACGGGAGCCGGAGCGTGCTCGCCGGAGGCGGCCAGCGCAGGCAGACGGCCGCCCGCAGCGACGAGCGCGCCCGTGTCTCCGCGCGCGAGCCGCATCGCATCCGCGAAAGCACGATGTCGCGCCGAAGCAGCGTAGCGCGGCGCGACTTCGTGGGCGTCGGGAATAGGTGCAACGGCCATGTCAGTCACTGCACCTATTTTCTCCTTTGGTGCGCAGGTCTGCGCCGGTTGACGCGCGCCGGATGGCGACATGCCAGTCATACTTACGAGAGTTCTGGCGTTACGCGGCAGCGTAAGGAGAAGGGCGTCCAACAAAAAACGGAACGCGCAGCGTTTCGTAAGTGAAAGCCGCTTCGTCGGCATCTTGCACCAATGCTCAGTCCCAAAGCTCAACTAAGTTTGCGCAGTGCGAAGGAATACTTCCGCGAGCACTTGTGCATGGGCGACTACTATGCGCAGGGGCAAGCTGTGGCAGGTGAATGGTTCGGCCTGGGTGCCGATAAGCTGGGTCTCAAAGGAACAGTGGGTGAACAGGAATTCCTGCGGCTGTGCGAGGGATTCGATCCGGTCACGGGAAAAAGACTGACTCTGAGGACCAACTCAGAGCGGCATGACGAGGGAAGAACTGTGGCGAACCGGCGTGTGTTTTACGACTTCACGATAAGTCCGCCCAAGAGCATATCTGTGGTGGCGCTGTTGAGTGATGATCGTATTTTGGAGCTGCACAATCGCGCGGTACGGGAGGCGATGACGGAGCTGGAGAAATTGGCGGAAACGCGGGTACGGAAGTCCGGCCAGCGGGGCGAACGAGTGACGGGAAACATCGTCGCGGCGACGTTCCAACATGACACGAGCCGGGAACTCGATCCGCATCTGCACACTCATTGTGTGGTCCTAAACGCAACGTTCGATGCGACCGAGCAATGCTGGAAAGCGCTGGAAGCAGGACGCATGTATCGCGCGCAAAAACTGGTGGAGAACTGCTACTACCATGAGCTATGCAGGGGCCTGCGTGACCTCGGTTACGACTTAGAGGATCATGGCCGCGGCTTTGAAATCAAAGGCATCCCGGCAAGCGTGCTGAAGCGTTTTTCCAAACGGCATCAGCAGATCGATGCGGACACGCAAAAGCGGATCGAAAGGGAAGGATTGCGCGGCAACGTGAAGGATCTTCGGGAGCAAGTAGCGCACGATGGGCGCAGGCGTAAAATCAAGGATTCAACGGCCGGGCGTTTGCGTCCGTACTGGATGACACAACTGACATCTGCGGAGCACGCCGCGATGGGGGATGCGCTGCCGATTTCAACTTCGCACCGGCAGCATGCTGATGTCGGCCAGATTGCTGCTTGGGCCGATGACCATCTCTTTGAAAGGCGTTCCGTGGTGAACGAGTACGAATTGCTGGCCACTGCGCTCGCGCATGGTAGGGGACAGGATTTTGACTTGGCCGCCTTGCGCGAGGCGATTGAACAGCGCGGTTACATCCGAGAGGACGGCACGCACAAGATCACATCTCGCGGCGTGCTGCGCTGCGAACTGGACATTGTGATGGCGGCGCGCGGCGGTCGGCAGCGCTTTGCACCGCTCGCGACGAACTTCGCCGTGTCGTCAGCGTTGTCGGCGGAGCAGCAGGCCGCCGTGAATCAAATCCTCGGGAGCCGAGATTTGATTACCCTGTTCCGCGGCGGGGCAGGAACTGGGAAGAGTTTCGCGCTAAAGGAGGTCCAGCGTGGCTTGAGCGCAGCTGGCCGTCCGGTGGTGGTGGTAGCGCCGCAGCGCCAGCAGGTGCATGACCTTCAAAAGGACGGCTTGGATGCGCAGACGCTTTCGCAACTTCTTATGACCAAACAGCTCTCGCGAAACGCGGTCGTCCTGGTGGACGAAGCCGGCCAGATCGGAGGGCGGCAGTTGCGCGAACTGATCCGGCTGGTCCAGGCCCATGATGGCCGGCTGATCCTTTCGGGGGACACTCGCCAGCATGGAGCGGTCGCCGCCTCGGATGCGCTGCATGCGATTGAGGAGCATGGCGGCCTGACGCCGGCGGAGATTCGGCAGATCCGGCGGCAGAACCCCGGTCTCGGCCGGTCCGCTGCGGAGCGGCGGTTTATCCGCGAATATCGCGCGGTCGTGAAGGCGGCTGCTGCCGGCAGGGTGGCCGAATCTTTTGACCGGCTTGATCGACTGGGCTGTGTTCGCGAACTGCCGCCGGAGAAGCGGCGCGACTTGCTTGCCGCCGAATATGTCGCCGCGTTGGCGCAAAAGGAAACGGCGTTGATCGTTGCGCAAACGTGGGATGAGGTGCGCGGCGTGAATGAAGCGGTCCGTGAGCAGTTGCGGGTTGCGGGCAAACTCGGTGCCGGCGAGACGCTAACGGCTTATCAGGCCGTTGATGCCACCGATGCGCAGAAACGTGACGCCGGGTTCTACCAACCCGGTCAATTCGCCTACTTTCTCCGGCGATACGGGCGATATGCCAAAGGCGACCTGTGCGAAATCGCTGGTGCGGATGATCGCGGCGTTGTGCTGGTGAAGGATGGGTGCCGCACCACGTTTAGCTTCCGCTATGCCGATCGGATTACTGTGGCGGCGGCATCGGAACTCGAAATTGCGCACGGCGACCGCCTGCAGCTGAAGTTCAATGGCAAGTCAGTTGAAGGCGCTACGTTGGCCAACGGCGAACTCGTGACCGTTCGCAGCGTGCGGAATGACGGCGCGCTCGTCGTCGAGGACGATGCTGGCGCACGTAAGACGCTTGCACCCTCACAGCGGCTGTTCAACCGCGGCTACGCCGTCACATCCTACGCTTCACAAGGAAAGACGGTGGACACGGTGCTCTTCGCCGACGCGGCCAATCGCGCTGCGACCAACCGCAATCAGTGGTATGTGGCGATTTCGCGCGGGCGGAAGCGGGTCGTCGTCTTCACGTCGGACAAGGATGGCCTCAGGGCAAACATTGCGCGTACCGGCGACCGCGAATTGGCCCTGGAACTGGAACCATCCGCCGCGGCACCTGCATTGCCGGAAGGCCCACGGCAGCGGCCGGCGTGGCTGCGAGAGGCATGGGCATCAATCGAACGTGTGCGGTGTTTTCAAGCCGTCCGGAGCCACCGGATGCGGGCGCGGCAGGTACAACATACAAAGATCCACTTATGAGCACACTCAAGGATGCTATCCTTCAACGGCGCATGGTTGAGTCCGATTCAGGGAATCCCTGTTTCTCGACTGGAAAGGATGTCTCGACGTTCCTCGTTGAGGCGTCTAGCGGCGAGAACTGGCTGCTGCCCTGGCATCATTTCCTGCACGGCTGCCGTCAGACGGTGGATGGCAGCGAATTGCTTGTGCTGACCTTTGCCACGCAAGAGGTTGTTCTCAAAGGCTCGAATCTGAGCATCCTCGCGGATGAAATCGCCCATCTCCGGCTCGAAGGTGTACGTCCGGCACCGGGCCGCTATCAAGAATCGGCTGGCGGCGAGCCGTTCGTCGAAGATATCGCGGTGCAGCCGGCGGGAGAACACAGTTCGGTGAAAAAGCCATTGGATCGCGAATCACCGCATTGACGATGAGGCGATTTCCAATCCGAGGATGCGTTGCGGCGCGCCGTTGTGGTGGTGCTCGGTGAAGCTTTCATCATCCAGCGGATTCCATCCGTATGCGGTCGCCTCCTTGTAGGCGCTGGTGAATGCCTCGATGGCATTTTCGATCTTCATCGGTTGCCGACTGGAGATTCCCCGCCGCGCACAGCCGCGGATCTCGGCAGGAGTCCGAAACGGCCACGGCGGCAGCGAATCCCGGCGGTAGCATTGCCGGGCGACCTGCCATAAGCGGTCTCGCTCGCCCCGAAACGCTGTGATGGCGCTCTCTCGTTCCGCAGCATGTTGCGCTGCAATGATAGTTGGGTCGGCGGCAAAAGCTTCTGCTTCGCGTTCGCCCTCGACTTCGAGTTCGGCGAGGGCTTCTCGGACGCGGTCTAGTCGATTGTGCACGATGGTGGCGCGCGTGAGATACTTGATTCGCAATTCGCTCGGAATCTTACCGGCTTTCAACGTGACCTTGATGGCCCCTTTTTGACGGGAGAATTGGAAGGCGACGCCGTTGCGCATCCTGCGGAGCAATTCCGGACGCATGCTGATGCGGTGCTTCCTCAGCATTCGCAGCGCCACTTTCCAGCGCGGGATGGCAGTTTGCAGCGATTCGAGTCGGATGCTGTCGGAGTCTGTTATCGATCGATACAGGCCGCCTTTATGGAGTAGCGCAGGATCAACATCGACAGTCGTGTCGTTTCCTTCGTCGAGGTTTGCATCGAGAAGCACGGACCGATGGAAGCGATAACAGCCGTGCGGTAACGGGACGCGGAATCCATCCGCGGTCAGAGCGAATCGTGGTGTCAGATTTGGCAGCGCCTTCAATGCCGCCTGCCAGCAGCGTGCGAATCGAGGTGAAACTTCCCCATCGGGTATTGCTCCGAATGGGACAATAACGTTTGCCGATTTGCCCTGGGCGAACCAGTCGCAGAGCATCGCGCGCCTTTCGAGCAGGTCGGCAAGGGACTTAAGATGCGGTTGCCCGTCCGGCTCGGGTCCGTAGAGCCTTGCGGCCGTCGATTCAATTTGGGCGGCGAGGTCCGGCAGCAGTTGGCGTGCACGGTCGCAAAATGCTTTTCGCCGGATGTGGTGATTGCGCGGGCAATCCCGAAATGCGCTGCCAGTGGTCAATGATCGCGACTCATCGGCGGACGGCAAATGCGGAAAGGTTGCGCAAGCTTCGTAATTTGACATGGCCTCGTGGGAACAAGCGGGACTCGCGTTCCGGCTCCGCGCCGGGTTATCGGCGGTCTGCCCGTTCTCCCGTCGTC